>Ga0209075_1003085_pt1 | contig 14119 bp, 10 predicted proteins | sample Stecom2011_FD_187523 | JGI IMG/M metagenome (GOLD analysis project Ga0209075, IMG submission 187523) | Agricultural soil microbial communities from Utah to study Nitrogen management - Steer compost 2011 (SPAdes) (version 2) | ecosystem: Environmental > Terrestrial > Soil > Agricultural land... | reverse complement strand
AGAAAGAATCATTAAGATTAATATCGAAGATGAAATGAAATCCGCTTACATCGATTACTCGATGTCAGTTATTGTTTCGCGTGCTCTTCCAGATGTACGTGACGGATTTAAACCAGTACATAGACGAGTTCTATATGGTATGCAGGATTTAGGTGTTTATTCTAATAAAGCACATAAAAAATCAGCAAGAATTGTAGGGGAGGTTTTAGGAAAGTATCACCCACACGGTGATAGTTCTGTATATGATACAATGGTGCGTATGGCACAATACTGGTCATTGCGTTATCCTTTAGTTGATGGTCAAGGTAACTTTGGGTCTATGGATGGAGATAGTCCTGCAGCTATGCGTTATACTGAGGCACGTTTAAGAAAGATTTCAGAGGAAATGCTTGGAGATCTTGATAAGGAAACGGTTGACTTTGTAGCTAACTTTGATGACAGTTTAACAGAACCTACAGTTTTACCAACTAAAGTACCAAACCTATTAATCAATGGTGCGAGTGGTATTGCGGTTGGAATGGCTACTAATATGGCGCCTCATAACTTGACAGAAGTTATCAATGGAACTATAGCGTATATAGAGGACAATGAAATAGAGGTTGAAGGCTTAATGAAACATGTGTCCGCACCTGATTTCCCTACTGGAGGAATTATTTACGGATATGATGGAGTAAAATCTGCTTTTGAAACAGGAAAAGGGCGAATTGTTATTCGTGCCAAAGCCATTATTGAGGAGAACAACAATGGCCGTGAGCATATTATTGTAAGTGAAATTCCTTACCAAGTCAATAAAGCGGATATGATTAAGAAAACCGCAGACATGGTAAACGAAGGGCGAATTGAAGGTATTACCGATATTCGTGATGAGTCTGACCGTAATGGTTTAAGAATCGTTTATGAATTAAAGCGTGACGCGATTCCAAACGTAGTATTAAATAAACTATATAAGTACACTGCTTTACAGACTTCATTCTCAGTTAATAACATATGTTTGGTTGATGGACGTCCAGAGTTATTAAACTTAAAACAAATCATTGAAAAGTTCGTAGAGTTCCGTCATGAGGTGGTAATCAGAAGAACTAGATTTGAGTTGCGTAAAGCTGAGGAAAGAGCTCATTTATTAGAAGGTTTAATTATTGCTTCAGACAATATTGATGAAGTAATAAAAATTATACGTGCTTCAAGTAGTCCAGATGAAGCAAGAGAGAATCTTATCAAAAGATTTGAACTTTCAGACTTACAGTCTCGTGCGATTGTAGAAATGAGATTGAGACAATTAACTGGACTCGAGCAAGACAAATTACGTGCTGAGTATGAGGAGTTAATGAAAACCATTGCTGACTTAAAAGATATTCTTGAAAAAGAGTCACGTAGAATGGAGATTATTAGAGAGGAATTAGAGTATATCAAAGAGAAATATGGTGATGAACGCCGTTCTGAGATTGAATACTCTGCTTCAGAGATGCGTATAGAAGATTTAATTCCAGATGAAGAAGTAGTAGTTACTATTTCGCATGCGGGATATATTAAACGTACTAGTCTTTCTGAATATAAAGTTCAAAATAGAGGAGGAACAGGATCTAAAGGATCAACAACAAGAGATAAAGACTTCTTAGAATCAATATTTGTGGCAACAAACCACAACTACTTGATGGTATTCACGGAAAAAGGGAAATGTTTCTGGATGCGTGTATTTGAAATTCCTGAAGGAAGTAAAACTTCTAAAGGAAGAGCGATACAGAACCTCATTAACATTGAACAAGACGATAAGATAAAAGCATACATAAATGTTGAGGACTTAACAGATGAGGATTATGTAAATAATAACTTCATTGTGATGTGTACTAAGAAGGGGATAATTAAGAAAACGAAGTTAGAAGCGTATTCTCGTCCTCGTTCAAACGGAATTAATGCGATTAGTATTAATGAAGGAGATGAACTTTTAGAGGCTAAATTAACTGACGGACAACAAGAAATTATCTTGGCTAAGAAGTCTGGATACGCTATTCGATTTAATGAATCAACCGTTCGTACTGTAGGAAGAAATTCTATTGGAGTTAAAGGTGTTACAATGAGTAAGCCAGACGATGAAGTAGTAGGAATGATATGTTTAGAACCAGATAGTGAAAACAGTATCTTAGTTGTTTCTGAGAATGGTTACGGGAAACGTTCATTCTTTAATGATCCAGAAACAGGTGATCCAATTTATCGTGTTACAAATCGTGGTGGAAAAGGAGTAAAAACTATTTCTGTTACTGAAAAAACAGGTAATCTAATTGCAATTAAAAACGTGACTGATGATGATGACTTAATGATCATTACAAAACGTGGGATTACAATTCGTTTACGTATAGATCAAATTCGAGTTATGGGGCGTGCTGCTCAGGGAGTTAAAGTAATCAATCTTTCAAAAGGAGGTGAAATTGCTGCGGTAGCGAAAGTTCCAAAAGAAGATGAAGTTGAGGAAACAGATGTATTGACTGACGAGACTGATTTAGACCTTCCAGAAGACGGAGAAGAAAATCATGGCACAGAAAATGATAATACAGAAGAAGAGTAAAACTAAAAAAATAGATTAAAATGAAATTAAGCAAAGTAAAATTAGGTGTTCTAGCTTCTACTTTATTTATTGTCACACAAAGTTTTGGTCAAAGTAATAATGTTATTTCTGCGGCTATTGAATACAATAAATATGAACCAGCTTTAATGCAACAAGACTTCAAAAAGGCAAAAGAGCATTTGTTGGAAGCAAAATCGATGATCGATCCTGCTATGAAGCACGAGTCAACTATCAATGATGAAAAAGCAAACTACTATAATGTTCTGATAAACTATAGTTTGATGGAGTTATCTGGATATGGAGAGTTTGAGGATTTAAAAATCTACCAAAATGATTCTATCCAAGACGTACTTGAAGTTTCAATTAAGAAGGCATCTGGTAAAAAACGTTGGAAAGGTGAAATGGATGACTTTTTTAATAGAAAAGTAAGTCAGGCTATCATGATTGGAGAAATGATGTTTAAGCAAAAGAATTTTGAGATGGCTTATGCAGGGTTTGCAGGAGCTTACCAGATCAAAACTATTGCTAATATAGAGGAAGAGAGAGAGGCAATGAAAACCAATGCTATTATTTCTGCGAGAAACTATATTGATACATTGGAAAAAACCAACGAGAACGAAAAAGCGATGAAGTTTATTTCAAGTGCTTTAGAAATGTTTCCAAAAAGCGAAGAGTTAGCAATTGCAGGTGTAAACTTAGCTTTAGCTGGTGACGACCTTGAGAAAGCTGAAGAGTTCTTTAATGCAGCAGCTGTAGCTTCACCTGATAATAAAGTACTATTCTCTAATATGGGGTCTATATATTTAACAGCTGCAGACAAAGCGTACAATGAATTTGCGGGTATGGAGATTACTGATGCAGGTTTTCAGCAAAAATCTGACGAAGTAGAAGAGTTATATGGTAAAGCAGAAAAGAATCTTCAACGTGCGATTGAAATTGATCCAAAATATGCAGAAGCAGCTTATAACTTAGGAGTTCTTTACTTAGGTAGAGGAGAAAAGTTAAAAACTACTGCATCTCAAATGGACTTTAACAATCCAGACTATGATGAAGTAAATAATAAAAGCCAGGAAATGTATAAAAAAGCTATTCCACCTTTAGAGATTTACATTGATCAAGATCCTAATAACTCAGGTGTTCTTAATGTTTTATTTCAGGTACACAGAAATGCAGGGAACAATGATAAAGCTTTAGAGTATAAAAGACGTGCTGATGCAGCAGCGGCAGAAGGAAACTAATTAGCTATTATATTATAAAGGAGAGGTTGTTACTTATGTAGCAACCTTTTTTTTATCCTATATTAGAATTAGTAAATGTATATAAATAAAAAAGAGACCTCCAATTTAGAGGTCTCTTTAAGTGATGTATATATTATACAATTTACAATAATTCGATCGTAGTGTCTGTAAGTTTAATCTTTTTGTTTTTATAAAGATTTCCAACAGCTTTTTTAAAGGACTTTTTACTCATACCTAGTTCAGCACGGATTAAATCTGGGCTAGACTTATCTGTCACAGTGATTACACCATTATTGTCTTTTAGGTATTCAAGTACCTGCTCAGAAAACTCATCAAATTTTTCTAAACCAATAGGGACTAGAGAAACATCAATTTTACCATCTTCACGAATAAACTCGACATAACCTGTGGTTTTCTCTCCATTTCTTAAAGGACGAACAAGTCTATCCTTGAAGATTAATCCACTGTATTTGTTGTTCACAATTACTTTTCGTCCAAGGTCTGTTACTTCAGCTACAAATAGATCAATTTCATCACCTTGTTCCAGGTCATTTACTTCATTATCTAAATATCTATTAATTCTAGCTGATCCAACTAAACGATTGGTTTGCTCATCTCTCATTAAATGGATAAGGTAAATACCATCTTCCACCATTTTAGCTGTTTGTTCCTTAAAAGGAACCAATAAATCTTTCTCTAAGCCCCAATCTAAGAATGCACCAAAATTACTTACCGCCTTTACACGAAGAAATGCAAATTCATTTAATTCTATTTTAGGGATTTCAGTTGTTGCTACGGGACGATCTTCAGAGTCATTATAAATATATACCTTGACTTTCTGATCTAACTCCATATCATCTGTTAGGTATTTATTTGGAAGTAAGACTTCAAATCCATTATCATCTTCCAAATATGCTCCAACACTTGTGAAACGATCAATTCTTAATTCTGCGTACTCTCCAATATATACCATATTCAATATTTGCTCTTGCAAAGTTAATTGAACTTTATTAGTAATAAGGTTTTGAAAGCAATTTAGCATTAACAACTAAACAAGGAAAGTACTCGTCATTTGTTATTAAGTCTTGTGTGTACTTTTCAAATTGAGCAAAAATACTAGAGGAGTGGTGCGCTACTGCAATTAAATCACAGTTTTTACTTTTCGCAAAGTCAATTATAGATTTTTGGAAAGATTTTTTAGTTTTCAAGATTTCAATCTCCGCCTCAACACCTTTTTCTTCAAATTGATTCTTCAATAACGAAATACGTATCTTCAATTGGTGTGCTAACCTCTCATCAGATTGAAATTCAGCTATAACATATATTTTACTCTCAAATGTTTTTGCTATTTCACCAGCGATATGTACTATCTGAAGACTTTCTTTAGAAGTGGTTATAGGAATAACAATGTTATTCAACTTGCTTTGATTTACTCCATCTTGAACAACTAGAAACGGAATACTAGAGTTACTTACAACTTTCATTGCGTAAGACCCAAATAGCTTTTGCATTCCACTTGCGCCATGAGTTCCCATGATAATTAGACGTGCATCATTTTTCTCAGCAATCTTAGAAATATCGTCAAATATATTCCCTTCAGCTACACTTGCTTGAACAGTTCCATCACCGACTCCTAGATCAAGATTCTCTATGATTTTCTCAAGTTTTTCAAGAGCAAGTTTTTCTTTATCCTTGTTACTTACAATATGAAGTAACATAATTGATGTTTTTCGTGGTTTAGCTAAAAATAGAGCATATTTTAAAGCTGCGTCTCCAACACTTGTAAAATCATGGGGGACAATAAATAGATTAGCGCTCATGTTGATAAGGATTTGTGTTAATCAAATATATAAAAAATAATCATATTAATTATAAACTAAAAAAATCTAATAAATTATCTACTAGATTGTTATTTAGGTGTAGTATCAGATTAATAAGTAATACTAAAATAAAGCTTACAGTTACTATAACGTTTTAGGTAATGTAAGAGTTGGCTAAAGTCAGTTATTATAATATTTATTTTTACTAAAATCTATTCATCATAGTAAAGACACATTTTAACAAGGTTTAATTCGCAATTAATTACACTTTCAGTAATCTGTATAATTAATGAGTAATAAATTATAAAAATAAAAACAGTATAATACATAGGTAATCAATGGTTTAGGTGTTTATTGTTAAAATAAGCTATTATTTCATAAAATATGAAGCAACCTTCTGTTGAAAGAAAACGTTTAATAACCAGATATTACCGCATTACTACTAATGAAAACTAATAAATAAGCCTAAGCAATTGGGCTTATTTTTTTTTGCACGTATATACAAAAGCAGGAGGAAGGTTGTTAGCCGTAAATTGAATAGATATTGAACTGAAAATCTTGATCAATAATTTCCTTGCATTTAATGAATATTGAAACTGTATATATTGTCCTTCAGGCTTAAGAGCAATTTCAGCTGACTTTAGGATACGCATGGTCAATTTTTGGTCAAAGTTTGTGAGAGGTAATGAAGAGATAATAACATCAGCATATTTTTTATTATCAAGCTCTAGGTATTTTCTAACATTTACAGCACTATCGTTAATAACCTGAACTCTTTTATCATTTTCAAATTCTTTTTTAAGACTAACAAAGAAAGGCTCATGCAATTCAAAAACATATAGTTTAGCATCAGGATTCATTGATTCAATTATACGTCTAGTAAAGACACCTGTTCCTGGACCATACTCTACAATTACGTTAGCATTTTTAAAGTCCACGTTTTTTAGCATCTTTTTAGTCAAAGATTTAGAGCTAGGACTAATAGCACCAACTGTTTTTCGTTCTTTAAAAAATTCTTTTAGAAAATTATTATTCTTTTTACTCAAGCGTCTTAGGTATTTAAAGTAAGCATATTGTTTTTAATTATCCCAATGGCTTTTCCTCTTAATTTACTTCCATAGTAAGGAGAGTTTTTACTTTTAGATAAATTCGTAGTGTCATCAAAAGTCCATTCAATAGTAGGGTCAAATATAGTTAAATCTGCAATATTCCCTTCTTCTATTACAGTATTTGATTCCATTCCAACTATTTTACGAGGCTGAACAGTAACTTTGTCAATAAAATCAGCTTGATTCTTTAAGTTTTTTTCGATTAGAGAAGCGTAGAAACTTTGCAAGGTAAGGCTACCAAAAGCAGCATTATCAAACTCTATATCTTTCTCTTCAATGGTTTTTGGCTGGTGATTAGAGACTATACAATCAATCGTTCCGTCTTTAATACCTTCCCAAAGAGCTAATCTATCTTCTTCTCTTCTGTATGGAGGATTTACTTTATGATTGGTGTCATAGTTTAAAGTTTGTAGCTCGTTAAACAATAATTGATGAACATGAACATCACAAGTTACTTTAATACCTTTTGCTTTTGCTTCACGAATTAAGTTTAATGAAGCTGCGGATGAAATTCCTGTTAAATGTAATTCACCGTCTGTATACTCTAACAAGCTCAGGTCTCTTTGTACTTGAATTTGTTCTCCAATTGCTGGAATAGCTTTTAACCCTGTTTTTAAAGATGCAGTTCCTTCGTTTACTTGTCCACCTTCGTTGATCGATTCATTCTGAGGGAAAGAAACCACTTTTCCTCCGAAGTTCTTCACATATAGTAAAGCACGGAACAAAATCCCTGCAGAAACAAAGTTTGTATTATCTGAAAATAAACGAACACCTACTTTGTACATATCGTACATTTCAGATAAACTATCACCCTTTGCATTTTTAGTTAAAGCTCCAATAGGGTATAGGCTAGTAATGTGATTCGCACCTTCAGCTTTTAGGTAGTTAACCTGTCCTTTACTATCTACAATGGGAAAAGTAGTTGGGACCACAAATACATGTCCGAAACCACCATTTGCTGCAGTTGCTAAGCCAGATTTAATATCTTCATTGTATTCAAACCCTGGATCACAGAAGTCAGCTTTTAAATCAACCCAGCTTTGAGAAACATAAAGTTCCTTACTGGTAATTTCTTGTGCGTCTTCTTCAATAATATTATCTGCTATTTTTGAAATTTTTCCATCTAAAATTAAGATGTCTTTTTTCTGATTAAAACTAGCAGATGCACGGTCTAATATAATTGCTTGTTTGAGTAAGATTTTCATTTTATACTTTCCAAAAGATAATAATTAACATTTCTAATAGAAAAAACGTTATTGCCAAAATTAAGAGAATTCTCCAAAATTCGTTGGGTTTTTTCACTGTTAATTGTTGAATGTCTGATAATGTTGAGATTCCTTGAGTATTAAGTTTTTTTACATTCAATGAATTAAAATAGCTTGTAATCTCATTTTCAGAAGCAAATTTCATGTCAGATTCAAAGCGATTGTAGTTTAAAGCTAATTTACCAAGTGTTTGGTCATTGTTTAATATCGAATAAACTCCATCATTAATAGATTGATTATCTATTGCATTTCTAACAGAAATAGTTGTAAAACCTACATTTCGATTCATTTCTGGAATAAATTCATATTCTTTTTGTTTCAATATTAAAGCATTTTCGTTTTGATTAGAAGTACGTAAACGGTATTCATCTGAAGAACCAATGGTTAATGATAAAGGGAGTTGACCTTGACTTTTTTCACCAATTCTCAAAACTAAAGAGGAAAATAAAGCAGACTTTCCAAAGTTATTGAATTTAGGATCAATAGGAGAGTACAATGCATATACATTCTTTCCTTTAGCTTGCTCTACTAATAAAGGCATTCCGTTTTCATATTGAATAAGAGCATTGTAATTTGCGTTAGTATAGGATGAAGAAGGAATATAGTTATTTAATGGAGGCATTCTGATTTTGTCTACATCACCATCAAACATCCCCGTGAAAAAGCTTAATTCAGAGAAAATCTTTCCAATTCTTATTTCTTGTCCTGTAGCTTTTCTAAAAAGAGGAAGTTGAAATGAACTCAATAAGTTATTGTATGATTTATCATCAAAATTAGCAGATGGAATTATTAACACATGAACACCATTAGAGGCGAGTTGATTCAGTTGTGTCTGAATACCAGAGCTAACTGTCTTTAAGCCATTTATTACGATTAAATTAGCCTCGCTAAGTGTATTGGCTTGTAATTGTGCTACTGATACTTCGTTTATTTTATAAAAATCATCAGTCTCATAAACCAATCTAGGGTAAGGCGTACTTTCATCATCATTAATTATTAAAACATTAATTGACTCTTCAACGTTATAAGTAAAGTAGAAACGGTTATCAAAGAATAAGTTTTCATCCATTATTTCAACCACACCTTCTTTAATTCCAGTAGTTTTATCTGTATAATTCATTGAAACGATAGTGCTATTATTTGCTTCTATATCTGTCAATGTCTGCCGTTTGGAACCACTTATATTTAGGTTTAACTCAATATTAGTAAGCTTTTCATTTCCAGTATTGTGTACACGAATGTTTAAGGAGTTATTTACATTGACACGTTGGAAAGGTTGATCAAACCAAATAGAATCAATATAAAGATTTCGTTTGATTTGAGGTGTTAATTGCAAGAAAGAGTAATTAGCACTCGTATCAATAGTTGATTGGGTTATACTTAGATTACGTTGCTGAAAATCTGAAATAACGTAGTAATGTAAATTTCCTTCATAGGCTATAGAATTTAAATATTCTGAAATACTTTCTAAAGGGGTGATAGTTGAACGTGAAATAGGAGAAAGTTTAACATATTCTAACTTGTCTTCTAATTCCGTTCTTGTAATAATTCGGTGTTCTGTTCCATCTAGTGAATTTGTGGTTAACAAAAAGCGTTGGCCTTTAGGATATGCATCTGTAATTTGCTGAACAGTTGTTTTAGCTTGATTTAATAAGTCGCCATTTGTTCCTTTTGCCGACATTGAAAAAGAGTTATCTAAATAGATTGGGATGAGATTTTCGTATGATTTTGATTGATCTGAAGTAGGGATATAAGGCTGAGCAAAAGCAAAAATTAATGCTGTAAAAGCAAGCATTCTGCAAGTAAGTATAATATAATGTCTTAAGTTTTTTGTTGCATTCGTTTCTTTTTCAACCTTCATAATAAACTGTAAACTTGAAAAATACAGTTTTTTATACCGTCTAAAATTGAACAGGTGTATGATAATCGGTATGATTAACAACAATAGAAAATAGAGGATATTTGGATATACAAAATTCATCATCTCAAATTTAATAGAATTCAGTCGGTTGAGCAGTATTTCTGAGAATATATTTTCATTACAAAATTATATACATTTTAAGCTATTTACAACGAAGTGAACCTAAGTAGGTAAGGATTAATAGTTAACATGAGTTGAACAATCGTTTTAAAACACAGCTAATGATATCGAGCGTTCCTTAACTGTTTTCGCAAGAATAATTATGATATATTTACTTATAATTAACATTATTAGTTTAAACCGATATACTAATCATTCCTAATTTAAAGAATTATCATGCTCACATTAATATCAAAAATCTATTGGAAATTATTCGGATGGAAAATTGTAGGTAAACTTCCTTCCGATGCAAAGAAAATGATTTTAGTTGTTGCTCCTCACACAAGTTGGGTGGACATACTTATAGGCTTTGCATCACGTCATAAGCTAAAGATTCAACACGCTAAATTTTTAGCTAAGAAAGAATTGTTTGACGGTGTCTTTGGTGGAGTTTTAAGAAGACTAGGAGGTATTCCTGTAGATCGATCAGCAAAACTTGGAGTTGTTGAACAAATAGTCAAGTACTATGATGACAACGATGAGTTTATGATTGGTGTTTCTCCTGAAGGAACGCGAAAACGAGTAGATAAGTTAAAAACAGGGTTTTATCACATAGCTAAGCGTGCAAATATTCCAATAGTTATTGTTGGGTTTGATTTTAAAAAAAGGCAAGTAATTTTGGAAAAACCTTTCTATGCAAGTGAAAATGAAGAAGCTGATTTGAAAAGAATTATAGCGTTTTTTTCAACAGTAGTAGGAGCTAAGCCTGAGTATGATTTAAGGCATTTGAATGGCTAATTCGAGTTTTCCTGTTTCCTTTAGCTTTTTACTATATTTGAATCTTTTCATGAATTTCTAATAATAATTTCTGAAACTTATATGAATTTACCTGATTATTTACTTTCTATTGTTTCGTTTCAAACGGATGAACTTAAAGATATTTTATCTTGTTTTGAAAAGAAAAAAATAAGTAAAAACACAATGCTTATAGCTGAAGGAGAGGTTTGCAGAGAACTCTATTTTGTAGAAAGTGGAATGGGAAGGAGTTATTACTTAAAGGAAGATGGTAAGGAGATTACCCAATGGTTTTTCGGAAGCGGAAAGTTTATGACTAGTGTAGATAGCTTTTTTCAAGAATCAGCTAGTTTATATTATTTAGAAACTCTTGAAGACTCTGTGGTATATTCTATTTCAAAAAAGAATATTGATAATTTATTTTCAAAATATCAAAAGATGTAACACTTTGGTCGACAAGTTTCAATTGAAATGCTAACTAAAGTTGTAAATAAATTAAACGCTATACAATTTCAAACAGCAAAAGAACGCTATGAATACATGCTAAAGGAGTTCCCGGATATATCTCAGCGTGTTTCACTCGGACATATTGCTTCCTATCTTGGGATGACACAAGAGACTTTAAGTCGAATCCGTCGACGTTAGTATTGTCAACTCTTCCTACTCGTTAAAACCTGTTAAAAGCACCTGCTACAATTGGTTTTTGATTTATGTCAAAGGAATAGGTATGCTCTATTCGGATATTTGCATCATAACTATTAAAAACCAATAAAATGAATTTTAAAAAAGTCATGACAGGCATTGTGCTTGTTCCACTTTTTGGTCTTATTTGATTTCCTGGAAACACTCAAGAACTTGATCCATATCTTCAAGAATTGATCAGTAAAGGAATTAGTAAGAGTCAAACAGTGAGAATTAACAGCATTGAAGAGGAACAAGTTGGACTTGATCAGCGCCTCGCAAAATCAACATTTATTCCAAAATTAACATTGAACGGAAGCTTTACTCGCTTGGATGACGATATTACTTTTGATCAGGAAACTCAAGATTTACTAAAAGCGACTCAAAAACTTTTAATTAAAGAAGCAGTCGGTTTACCATTTAATTTTCCTTTACCAGAAGGAGTTCCATTGAGAGATGCACCGAACCTTCAAGATAAGAACATTTTGAGAGCTTCAGTGGATTTAGATTGGGTTCTTTTTAGCGGATTAGAAGCAACACATGCTATTAAAGCAAGTAAACACATTCAATCGGTATTAATGACCCTGAACGCAGGTATAGAGATTGAAGGATTAAAAAAGCAAGGGATGCATTCAAGTCAAGCGATGGCTTCATACGAAAGTTTCAAAATTAACTTTAACAAGATGTATAATTCAACAGGGAACTATGTAACGTTTATGCTTCCTGGATTATTAGCTGGAATCATGCAGCAAATTATTTTTTTAGCAATGGCGTTAGTTTTTGCACGAGACTTTGAAGATGGATACTTTGGAAAGTTAGTTGAACACAGTAGAAATGCACTGTATCATATTTTCTTAAAAGCAACTCCATTTCTATTGATGTTACCAATTATGTGGTTTGGAATAGCATTTTTCCTGCCCTATTTCAATGTTGATATCTCGATATTTAATTTACCAATGATGGCCTTAGCAGCATTGTTAACTACTGCTTCAATGTCAATAGGAATGCTTTTTTCAATTGTTATTCCAAATCAATTAAAAGCAACTGAATTATTAATGGTGATTTCTACTCCAGCATTTATTTTGAGTGGATTTACTTGGCCAACAATGGCTATACCAACAGTGATAACCAATGTTGCACAATACATTCCATTGACTCAGTTTTTAGAAGGATTTAGAAAAATCGCATTCTACGGAGGAGACATGCCATCTATCCAAGCTGAATTATGGATGTTAGCAATTATTTCAATTATAGCATTTGTTGCAATGGCAATCTTATTACAGTTTAAGATTTACTTATTTAATAGAAAGAAAAAAAGAACAGCAGTTATTGAGGGGGAGTAGTGTTTTTAATAGTTTTAATCACTCCCCTTATTAGGTAGCATCTAGCAGATTGTAATGTTAGGTGCTGCCTTTTTTTATATTTAAAACGCATGGATAGTAAGTCCAATAAAAAAAACTCTGTCCATTACTGAACAGAGTTTTATCAATCAATTCTAAAAGCTTTAGCTTACATCAACATCTTTGATATCAATGTTTAACGCTTTAGCAACACCTTTTCCGTATTCAGGATCAGCCTTGTAACAGTTTCCAATGTGTCTTTTTTGAATAAATTCTGCTGCACCATTCATATTACGTGCAGTGTTTTCAAACAAAACTTGTTTCTGTTCTGGAGACATGATTCTAAATAAATTACCCGGCTGAGTGTAGTAATCATCATCTTCTCTATGGTCGTAATGAAAAGCATCTCCTTCCATAGGTGAAGAAGGTTCAGCAAATTCTTTACTTTCTGCCCATTGTCCGTAGCTATTAGGTTCGTAATGAATTGTAGACCCTTCATTTCCATCTACACGCATTGCGCCATCTCTATGTGGGTTATGAAATGGACACTGTGGCTTGTTTACGGGGATTTGATAATGATTTACACCTAATCTGTAACGTTGGGCATCTCCGTATGAGAATAAACGTCCTTGCAACATTCTATCTGGTGAGAATCCAATTCCTGGAACTACGTTTGCTGGATTAAAAGCAGCTTGTTCAACATCAGCGAAGTAATTCTCTGGGTTTCTATTCAATTCAAACTCTCCAACATCAATTAAAGGATAATCGCCATGAGGCCAAACTTTTGTTAAGTCAAAGGGATTAAAGCGATAGTCTTTAGCATCTTCTTCAGGCATAATTTGAACTTTTAAGTGCCATTTTGGGAAGTTTCCTTTTTCAATTGCGTCAAATAAGTCTCTTTGGTTACTTTCTCTATCTTTACCAACAAGCGCTTCAGCTTCTTGATCGGTAATATTTTCAATTCCTTGAGCTGTTTTAAAATGGAATTTTACCCACGATCGTTTGTTTTCGGAATTCAGAAAGCTAAAGGTATGACTTCCATATCCGTTCATATGTCTGTACGATTTTGGTATTCCTCTATCACTCATTGTGATTGTAACTTGATGTAAGGCTTCGGGTAGGAGAGACCAGAAATCCCAGTTATGATTGGGACATCTTAAATTTGTTTTCGGATCACGTTTAACAGCTTTGTTTAGGTCGGGAAACTTATATGGATCTTTCATGAAAAATACAGGCGTATTATTCCCTGCTAAATCCCAATTACCTTCTTCTGTATAGAATTTTAGTGCAA
>Ga0209075_1003084_pt1 | contig 14128 bp, 11 predicted proteins | sample Stecom2011_FD_187523 | JGI IMG/M metagenome (GOLD analysis project Ga0209075, IMG submission 187523) | Agricultural soil microbial communities from Utah to study Nitrogen management - Steer compost 2011 (SPAdes) (version 2) | ecosystem: Environmental > Terrestrial > Soil > Agricultural land... | reverse complement strand
AAGCCCAGATGCGTGCCATGCTGCAATCGGCGACTTCTGCCTTGGATACTGCGATGAATGCCCCGGAAAGCGACAAGCGTGCGGTTCGCCCGTTTATGGACGAATTGCGGGCCCTGAGCGAGGATGAAGACAGCGGCTGGTAACCAATCGTCACCGGATATTCATTATGTAAATCGTCTATTCCGAACCGTTATTCCTCATTACCGACGCAGATTGATTCTTCGTGAGCTCGGATCTGAACGCTTACGCAGGAAAACATTATGACAAAACCGTGAAGTGCGGTTTTGTCATAAATACGAAATATCGGCTAGGATTGCAGATTCATTTTTACCCGTCTTCTACCGTCAACAAGGAATGCTGACGATGAGCTCCATGAAACTGGTCAGGCCCTCGGAGCTGAGAACCCGTGATCTTCCCCTCGTTGAAACCCCCTTTTTTGCCGCCGATAAGGCCAGGCGCCTGGTTAAAGAGAACGGCCACGTTCGGTCAGACATGTACTCGTTATTCCGGTACGGCCCCGGTGACCGGCGAGACATAGCCGAGGCCGTCTACCAGGCGGTGAAAGACGGTGAGCTGATGTTGGTCTGTGAAGGCTGGGATGGCCCCTTCTCCCCCATGGTGACCTGGCAGCAAGACAACAGCTTGCCTGCCGGGGGGCGGTGGCGGCTCGATGACCACTGGATAGACACACCTTCTGAGATTAAGAGCGCCGTGGCGCAACTGAACGAATGCGGCGTGACCCCCGATCAGTTGCGCCAATCCGCCCCCTGGGGGGTTGGGGCGCTGGAAGTGAATATGTTCTCGATGCACTACCGGCAGTGGCAGCGCCGGGAACAGGCTGAGCAAGACAGCGCAGATAACCACCGGCTGAGCCTGCCCCTGGGGGCGTCCGCCTTGGTGGCTCCGCTGCCCATGCTGGCAGCATCCGCCACCGAAGACGCCTCTCAGGAACCCTCCCCCAGGATTCACCTGGAAGTGGGCCTGTTTACCGACGGCACCATGAACAATGCCGCCAATACCCAGGCTTTTAGAGAGCAGCTGGAGCAGGAGTGCCTGATCCCCTACGAGAATAACACCATCAGCCGCGAAGAGTGTGAGCAGAGGCTGAGCCTGATGTTGGGTGCCAGCTATGCCAATGCGGCCAGCAATGTGGCTAAGTTGTGGGATTTGTACATCGAAGAAGAAACAGAGGTGGAGGGTACCAGCACCTACCGGTTCAGTATCTATGCGCCTGGGGCGGGCACCAAGACCGGCGATGATGATGTGTTGTATAGCGCAGCCACCGGCATGGGGGAGGCCGGCATTGTCCCACAGGTAACCTACGCCTTCTCTCAACTGGCCCAGCAGGCCAAAGACACATTTCAAGATAAGCCTATTTATCGGTTGACCCTCGACCTGTTTGGCTTCAGCCGGGGCGCGGCGGCCGCCCGCCACGCTGCACACGAGATTAATCAGGGGGAAAGCGGTCTGCTCGCCGAGATACTGGCTCAGAACCATATTCCCTGGCCGGAGATGGTAGAGATTCGCTTCGTGGGGCTGTTCGACTCCGTGGCCGCGATTGTTAATCCGGCTGCCGGCGATTTATCGCCCCATAACAACCGCAACCACCCGGTGAAGCTGTACCTGGATCCAGGCAAAGTGGGCCAGGCGGTACACCTGACCGCCGCCCACGAGCACCGCAGGAACTTTGCTCTGAACAGTCTGCGAAGCCGCGACGGCAGCTTGCCGGCCAACTTCCGGGAAATCTCCCTGCCTGGAGTTCATTCCGATATTGGCGGTGGTTACGGCGACAGCCAGCGCGAGGACGTGCTGTTAAGCCCCAGGCTGCAGGTACCTCGCGACCGGCTGCGCTGGCCGGACAAAACCCTGCAATGGGACAACCTGGAGGCCAAGCGGAAACAGGTAGAGGCCGCAGGCTGGATTGGCCCCGATAACCTGCCGGTACGGCAATCCGAACAATTGCAGGCCTGGCCGATAGACCTGGGCCCTGAAGGACCAGCCCGGCTGGAAATTGTTACCCGGCGCCAGGAGCACCCGGCGCCGGATGGCCGGGTGGAACTGGTGTTGCGGATGCTGCGCCAGGTGCGAGGGGAGTACTCAAGGGTGCCTCTTCGGTTGATGCACCGATTGGCGGTAGACAACAGTGTTCCTCTAAAGAAAATTCCTGACCGGGACGATATGAATTTGCCAACTGACTTGTTGTCCATACACCAGCAGCTGCAGGAACAAGTTAGCGGTGGGGAGGATACCCCATCCCTGTCTGCAAATGATCTGGACCTGTTGCTCCAGCGCTATATCCATTACTCCGCTCACTACAACGGCATCGAAACCCTGGTGGCGGGAACACCTGCGAAGTTAGGCGGAGTGCACCCCCACGCACCAGAACCTTTCGGGGAGCGCCAGGTATATCCACAGGCAGAGGGCGAATGATGATTCAGAAAATTCTGGCCATGGGACTGGTGGCCATCGCCCTGTTGGGTAGCGGGTGTTCGGCGTGGTCGAAGGCAGACGACACACTTTGGATGGTCAGGATAGCCGCTCCCAAACACTACGAAGTGTGGGTGACCGATATGTTCCTGGAGAAGTCGGGTGAGCGGAGCTGGCGCCAGCCCATCGGCACGGTGGGGTGCTGCTGGAAGGGGCCCCGTGGCCCTCGTGGCAAGGGAGCCGGAGTTGACCCCTTCCCGGAACTGATTCTAGTCACCTGGTTTTCCTTTGCGGAACAGAAATATTACACCAAATTGATTATGGTGCCGGAAGACCTGCTGGACCGAATGCGGGAGCCGGCCACTTACAAGACGCCGATGGGCGTGTATTCCGGCCCCCGGAACTTTATGACCATTGGCCTGGCGCCCGGCGGTACCGTGGTGGTGTGGATTTCGAACCAGATTGGCAATGAAATCGAGGTGATGCGTATGCAGGCCACGGAAGTGCCGGGTGATCCGGCAGATTTTGCACCCTTAATGGAGGATTATCTGGAAGCCCATGGTGACTACCTCAAGGAACATGGCATCCCGACGGAAGGGTGGTAGGCCCCTGGGCCACGACAACGGCATCGACACTCTGGTAGCGGGAGGTCTGACAAAATTTGAGGGATTGTACCCCCATGCACCGGTGTTCTCCGGCGAACGCCAAGTGTATCCACAAACGGAGGGCGAATGATGATTCAGAAAATTCTGGCCATGGGACTGGTGGCCATCGCCCTGTTGGGTAGCGGGTGTTCGGCGTGGTCGAAGGCAGACGACACAAACTGGTACATCGACATAGCCGCCCCCAAGCACTACGAAGTGTGGGTGACCGATATGTTCCTGGAGAAGTCGGGCGAGCGGAGCTGGCGCCAGCCCATCGGCGCGGTGGGGTGCTGCTGGAGGGGTCCCCGCGGCCCCCGCGGCAAGGGAGCCAGGGTTGCTCCCTTCCCGGAACTGATTCTAGTCAACTGGTTTTCCTTTGCGGAGCAGAAGTACTACACCAAGATAATCAAGGTGCCGGAAGACCTGCTGGACCGAATGCGGGAGCCGGCGAGCTACAAGACGCCGATGGGTATGTATTCTGGCCCCCGGAACTTTATGACCATTGGCCTGGCACCCGGCGGCACAGTGGTGGTGTGGATTTCGAACCAGATTGGCAATGAGATTGAGGTGATGCGCATGCAGGCCACGGAGGTGCCGGGTGATCCTTCCCGATTCACGGAACGCACAAAAGGCTATCTCGAACGTAACGGTGACTACCTCAGGGAACATGGCGTCCCGATGGAGGGCTGGTAAACGAACTACTCAATAACATAAAAACCCGGCGACTGTCTCCAGCGCCGGGTTTTCTTTTTGGCGGGCTATCAGCCGGGCTGATTACGCCAGCAGGTTGTAGACAAACACGATTGCTACAGCAATCGGCGTCACAAACCGGATCAGGTTGTACCACAAGCCAAAGGTGCTTTCCTGCAAAGCCAGGTCGCTCTTCAGAGACTCCTTGGCCACGAACCAACCCACGAAGATGGCGGTCAGCAGGCCGGAGAGCGGCAGCATGATGTTGGCAGTGAAGTAGTCCAACAGATCGAAGATGGTCTTGCCTTCGAATGCAGCGAACATACCCAGCGGTGCCACATCGGCCCACACGTTCAGGGACAGGATGGAGGCAATACCGAGCAACCAGCAGGCACCACCGGCAATCACGGCACTACCCACACGGGCAAAGCTGGTTTTCTCCTCAATCCACTCAACCACTGGCTCCAGCAGTGAGATGCCGGATGTCCAGGCGGCGAACAACAGCAACACGAAAAACAGGGTGCCAAACAGGGTACCCATGGGCATGTTACCGAACGCCAGTGGCAAGGTCTGGAAAATCAGGCCGGGGCCGGCACCGGCTTCAAGGCCGTTGGCGAACACCACCGGGAAAATGGCCAGGCCAGCCAGCAGGGCCACAACGGTGTCCATGATCGCCACGCTCACCGCCGTGCGGCCAATGGAGACATCGCGGCTCAGGTAAGAGCCGTAAGCCATCATGATGGCCATACCCAGGCTCAAGGTGAAGAACGCATGCCCCAGGGCCACCAGCACACCGTTAACCGTCAGGGCACTGAAATCCGGATTAAACAGGAAGGAAACAGCCTCCCCGAAGTGGCCGGTGGTGGTCGCATAACCCACCACAATCAACAGCAGGATAAACAGGGCCGGCATCAGAATGGTAACCGCACGCTCCAGGCCACCTTTCAGGCCGCGGGCGACAACCAGCACGACCAGAGCCATGAACACCGTGTGCCAGAGCAGGAGCTTGGCCGGGCTGGCCAGCAGGCCGCCGAACATTTCACCCACGGATTCGGCAGTGCCGCCGGTGAAATCACCCATGGCGGCGTGGCCAACATAGGAGGCAGCCCAGCCACCGATCACCGAGTAGAACGACAGAATGATGAAGGCCGCCAGCATGCCTATGATGGCGGAAATTCGCCAGCCGGACGACGCCAGGTTGCGCTCGGCCACCAGGCGGAAACTGGTGATCGGATTGTGGCGACCATTCCGGCCGATAAACACCTCGGCCATCATGATGGGAATACCGATGATGAAGATACAGAGCAGGTAAACCAGAACGAAGGCACCGCCGCCGTTCTCACCAGTGACATAAGGGAACTTCCAGACGTTACCGAGACCAACAGCAGAACCGGTTGCTGCCAGAATAAACGCGAACTTGGACGACCAGAGTCCGCGAGCCCCGATACCGCTGTCTGATGCGGAGTTGGACTGTGACATGAATTTTCTTCCTGTGCTTTTGGCTATAGGAAACTACGAATTGTGAGGGCGCCAAACCGTTGGTTCAGGCCATTGGTGCGGGATTCTGCCAGCACTGGCGCGGTGATGCCAGTGCTGAAATGTTGTTCAGTGGTTTCTGTAAACCGCACAGATCCGACGGGCCAGCGCTAACTAGCCAGATTTACTGACAAACCGGGCGATTAGATCCTTCAGGCCACGGGCCATGCCACTGAGTTGGTCGCTACTGTCTTTAGCGGCTTCCGCCTGCTCATTGCTCTGGTCAGCAAGGCCGGCGATGTTCACGATCTGCCGGTTGATTTCATCCGATACCTGACTTTGCTCCTCGAACGCGGCCGACATGGTGATGAAACTGTCGGAAATCGAATCCACCGAACCCACAATGGTATTCAGGGATTCTGCCGCGCCCTGCACCCGGGTCAGACCCTGGCTGGCAATTTCCTCTCCAGAGCGTACTGCCTGAATGGTTTCATCCACCTGGGCCCGAAACTGTTCAATCACCTCATGGATCTTGACGGTGGACTGCCGGGTTCTCTGGGCCAGGGACCGCACTTCATCGGCCACCACTGCAAAGCCTCTGCCTTGCTCGCCGGCGCGGGCCGCTTCAATGGCCGCATTGAGAGCCAGCAGGTTAGTCTGCTCGGCAATGTCCGAGATCAGGTCGGCAGCCTCACCAATGGTACGGGTGGATTCACCCAAACGACCCACAGATTCACCAATACCATTTACCTGTTGCACCAGCTGCTCAATCGCAGCAGTGGCCTCACCACTGCGCTGGCTGCCCTCGTGGGCCAGTCGGTTCGCCTGTTCTGCTTCTTTGGCGTTGTGGGTAACCGCTTCGGCCACTTCCTGAATGGACGCGGTCATTTCATTGATCGCCGAGGCGGTCTGGTCCGTCTCCGCCCGCTGCCGGGCAATGGCGGTAGCACCTTCCGTAATGAAGCCATGAGACGCCCGGGCCTGCTGCAGTAAATGCTCAGCCTGATCGTCAATCCGTGCCAGCGCGGTGCGAATACGCGCTTCCTCACTGACCAGCACCAGGGCCAACCGCGACATCAGACCGCGCTCACCGCTGTACGTGCGGGCAACGATGGGGTCCTGGAAAGCATCGGGGCGCAAAGCGAGTAAACCCTTCAGACGATTGGAAATAGACCCGAACACCAGACTGAAAGCCAGAGCATGCCCCGCCAACACAATCAGGGCTGCAAGCCAGAGCGGTTCCAGCTGAATGGCCCCCAGGGTGATCACCAGGGATAACAGAAACGGCCAGCCGGAACGCCCCATTGACATGGCCCGGTTAGTGAACGATGACGACAACTTGCCTGCGGAAATACCGGCATAGAGTTTTTCAGCCCGCGCAATCTGGTCCCGCGTGGCGGCCACGCGCACGGATTCATAGCCCACCATCTGGCCGTTGTCCCAGATCGGCGTGGCATAGGCACTTACCCAGTAATGATCTCCGCTCTTTGCCCGGTTCTTGACCACCCCCATCCAGGCCTTTCCTGCTTTCAAATAATTCCACATGTCGGCAAACACCGCCGTCGGCATATCCGGATGGCGAATCAGATTGTGGGCCTGGCCAATCAGCTCGTCCCGGGTGTACCCGCTGATAGTTTCAAAATCGTCGTTGCAATAGGTAATCACGCCCTTGAGGGAGGTGGTACTGATCAGGCGCATACCTTCCGGTACGGTGATTTCGCGCTGGGTGACGGGCAGGTTCTTGCGCATAGGGATTCGATGTCCGTTAAACCGGGGGAATTATTTCAGGGCGACAGGGTAAGTCTGGATGAATATCAAGGAAATGCATAATCCGTTACGCCCTGTCACTTTACTGTAACGGCCAGAAGGCGTATCCCTTTAGCATGCGCACTACCGAGCGGGGGCGACCACCCGGGCCCGGGGGTGAAATCGAGCGTTCACCCAGAGCGAGAACAAAATCACCGCCCCACCTATGCCGAGGCGTAACAAGTCCGCATCCCGGTTCCAGATCAGCAGGTTCACCAGCAGGCCAGCGGGCACCAAAGCGTTATTCATAATCGCCAGGGTGCCGGCATCCACCTCACAGGCACCGCGATTCCAGAGATACAGTCCCAAGCCGGAGGCCGCCAGCCCCAACCAGCCAAGAATACCCCACTGCAACGTTGTGCTGGGCAACTTGTCAGCGTTGCCGAAGATCAGGAACGACGGCAACGCAATCACCAACGCCCCAAAGAAGAAATAGCCGAAGGTGCGATAGCCCGGCAAGGCCAGAGCGTAATGACGCATCACATGTTTGTAGCCTACCTGGCCGGCGGCAAAGGTGAAATTAGCCACTTGTAGTAACAGGAAGCCGATGATGAAGTCTTCGCTCAATCCATCGTAGCGGATAATGCCGGCGCCCAAAGTAGCGATGACTGCGGCCAGCAAAGCGACCGGGGAGAACCTGCGAAACAGCGCGTCGTCAATCAGTGTGACGTACAAAGGCGTGAAGATGGTGAACAGCAACACCTCAGGCACCGTGAGGTAACTGAACGAGCGGTAAAGGCACAGATAGGTTATCCCGAACTGCAGCATGCCGGTAATCAGAATGCCAAGCTTCATGCCTCCAGGCACACCGCGCCAGCGTGTAAACGGCAAAAACACCAGAGCCGCCAGTAGCACCCGCGTGAGTACGGCAAAGTCACTATCCACCTGACCAGCCAGAAACTCACCAATGAGGCTGAAAGAGAACGCCCACAGTGCTGTAACCAGAACCAGTAAAACCATGCCATCGTACCTGACTAACATCGGACCGCTACTGTACCTGTTCTCTCAACATTATCCAGCAACGGAAGCGGTGCAAACCCCTATAAGCCAGGCGATGACGAATCGGGTACCATGGCCGACTTTGACCGGTACAACTCTGACCACTCAACGCCGACATCAGCACCATGGATGAAAATCACCAGCCATTACCGGAAGTCCGACAGCCTCTGATTCGCCGCACGCTGACCGAATGGAGAACCCTGGCCATTCTGGGCGGGCCGATTCTGATTGCCCAGGTGGCGCAAATGGCCAACGGGGTGATCGACACCGTGATGGCCGGCCATGCCAGTGCTCAGGATCTCGCTGCGGTAGGCATCGGAAGCAGTCTGTGGATGCCACTGTTCCTGTTCTTTATGGGCATGCTGGGGGCGTTGCAACCGATCATTTCCGGCTACAATGGTGCCCGCCAGCACTCGAAGATCATGCCAGCCACCTGGCAGGGCATTTACATCGCGGCCGGCGGCACCGTCTTGATGGCGCTGCTGCTGACCAACGTGCACCCGATACTGGCGATGCTGAAGATGGATACCGAAACCGCCAGCATTACTCAAGGATATTTGAACGCCTTTGCGTGGGGTATACCGGCCCTGCTGCTGATGAATGCATTGCGAGGGCTAACCGACGGACTGGGGCACACTCGAGTGATCATGGCCTTCTCCGTACTGAGTACTCTGATCAACCTGCCGCTGAACTACATCTTCATTTACGGCAAGCTCGGCCTGCCCGCCATGGGCGGTGTGGGCTGCGGCTGGGCGACATCGCTATCCAACGGGACCGCCGCCATTGCCTTATTGATCTACCTGAACCGTAGCCGTACCTTCCGCCAGTTTCACCTGCTGGCCGACTGGGTGAAGCCCAACTGGCAGGGAATTCGCTACATTCTGGGTATCGGCGTGCCGATTGGCTTCACCATTTTTGTCGAAGCCAGCATGTTTTCGGTCATTGCTCTGTTCCTGGCACCACTGGGGCCGGTGATTGTGGCCGGACATCAGATTGCGCTGAACGTGGTGTCTTTGTTGTTCATGCTACCGCTGAGCATAGGCATGGCACTGACGTTGCGGGTGAGTTTTCTGGTGGGCGCCCGGGCACCGGATACCGCGCGACTGATTTCCCGTAGCTCGCTCATCCTGGCCTCGGCAGTTGCCCTGATCTTTGCCACGTTGCTGTTTGTGTTCTCCGCACAGGTTGCCGCGCTCTACACCGGCGACCAGGCCGTGCGGGATGTCACCATTCGGCTGCTGGCGTTTGCCGCCATGTTCCAGGTTACTGACGTGATTCAGGTAACCTGCATCAGTGCGCTCAGGGGTTACAAAGACACTCGCATTCCAATGTTTATCATGCTGTTTTCGTTCTGGGGAGTAGGCTTGCCATTGGGCTACGTACTGACCTTCACAGACCTGCTGTGGCCGGCATTGGGAGCGGCGGGCTTCTGGGTGGGGCTGACGGCCGGGTTGACCTCCGCCAGCGTGTTGCTGGGATGGCGCTTGTTTCGCTACCAGCCCGGCAACGAGGATACCGGGGACCAAAATAACCAGCCTTCGACTCAGGCGGGCTCCGCCACTAGCTGAGTGGACTCATCGGCGAACACGATGCGATCCCGCCCGGCCTCCTTGGCCTGATACAGCGCTTCATCAGCCCTTGCCAGCCAGCTCTCCACGCTCTCACCGTGGCCGAGCAGGGCAACACCAAACGAAGAGGTGACCGGGCCACCGGGGTACTTGAGGTGCCTGCGCAACACCTGCTGCAGGTTGTTCATCACTGTCTGCAGGCTCGAACCGTCCACACCCGGCAGCAATAACACGAATTCCTCTCCGCCATAACGGAATAACTGATCAGACTTTCGTGTGTTGTGCTCAATCAGCGCCACCAGATCCGTCAGTACGTTATCGCCAACGCCGTGGCCATAAACATCGTTGATTTTCTTGAAGTGGTCGATATCCAGCATCACCAAAGCGTAAGGCAGGCCAGATCGCTCCGCATTGGCAGCAGCCGCATCCAGTTCTTCATCCATCGAGCGGCGGTTCTTGACACCGGTCAACGGGTCAATGGTGGCCAGGTGTTCCAAGCGTTCCCGCTGATCCTGGTTGCGGTAAGCAAAGACATAGGCGCAGGCGCTGACCACAACAGCCGTTGAGGCAAACGACCACATTTGCTCCTGGCTTCTGAACGCCTCACCGATCACCATCATCGCCAAGACAGCGGAGACATTAATGACCATTGCCAGCCGGGGAGAAACCAGGAAGAAGCTGGTCACCAGGCAGGGATAGAGCCAGAACAGACCCGGGTCGCCAACAATCATACCAACCACCACCGCCCCGTATGAGGCGACAAAGGCCATGACGATGCCGCTTCTCCGGGTGTCACCGGTCAGCCACGCATAGATGACACCGCCACAAACGCCAAAAAGAATCAGAGTGTCTACAACCCCGGCAATCATGTTGCCCTGCATAAACCGCAGGATCGCGAACGGGGTAATGCCCACGAACCCGCTGACCCCAAGCAGGGTAATGATGGATAACCGAAAATCGTTTTTTAGCCGATGGAACATTCAGGGTGCGTCCGACTATGGTCTTAGTTAGTACACAAGCTTAGCGTAAGCTATGAAAGGGAGCGCTACCGGGCTACGATTCTTAACAATTCTATCTCTGAATACGACACAAAGTGACATGCATCACAAAAATGTGTCGGTTAGTATTCTAAATACTCAAGCCTGTGCAGGTTTTGAGGTCAGATTATTGAAAGAAGTACTCCGAAGAACAAGAATCGCTCTAAAGTACCCTGGGATATTCAAATTGGATTCACTCGTTCGCATCGCCCCTGGGGCATTGACCATAGGCCGCCCATTACCCTGGGATGTTTTCGACGCCGATGGAAACGTCTTGCTGCGTCAGGGCTATGTTATCCAGACCAATACCCAACTGGAGCAATTGTTTGAGCGGGGCCGGTTCAAACCCCGGAAAATCGAACGGAAAAAGGAAAAGATCCAAGAAGATCAACGGCAGCGTAACCCGTTTGCCGACTACGCTGACCTGCTGGCCACCCTGGAAGCAACCCTCAACGCCATCACCTGTGAAGATCCGTCTGCCCAAAAACGTTTATTGGGGCTGGCGCGAATGCTGGAGCGGACCTGTCAGGAAGCCCCGGAAGCCAGCCTGGCCCTGGTGCACCTGTACTCCATCGGCCCCACCATTCACGAACAGATTCTGTTCTACGCCATTCTGTGTCACTTCACCGCCAGGCAGTTTGGTCTGGACGAAAAGCGCATCAGCGTGCTGACCGCCGCAGCGCTGACCGCCAACCTGGCCCTGGTGCCGGTGGCTGATCAGCTGAATGCCTCCAACCGGGTGCTCACCGATGATCAAAGGGGGGTTATCCGCAAGCACCCTCAACGCAGTATTCAGGCCCTGATGTCTGCCGGCATCACCAACAAGCTGTTGTTGACGATCATCGCCCAGCACCATGAACAGGCGGATGGCTCGGGTTATCCGGATGGTTTGAGTGGCACCGACATTCTGCCGGAAGCCGAGATTCTGGCCTTAGCGGAGCGCTACGTGGCGATGATCACCAAACGGGCTTACCGCAACCGGATGACCATCACCGCCGCACGTAAACTGATCGCGACCCTCGGCGACGGCAAATTCCGCCCGGCCATTCCACGGTCACTGTTGCAAGTACTCGGCGAATACCCGCCTGGCATGCTGGTGCGGCTCGACAATAATGAAGTCGGTGTGGTGACCGGCCGCGCCGTCAGGGCCAGGGGACCGTTTGTCAAAGCTATTTTCGGGCCCCGGGGCAACCGCTACAGCGGCACGTTTGAGCGCGACACCAGCGTTCCCGAATACAACATCCAGGGCGCCGAAGAGCCAGAAGAAATGCCCTCCATGGATTTCAGCCTGCTCTGGGGCTTTCGCAACTGAAACCCGCGGAGCGTGGCGGGCTCATGCCAAACCCAATGCCCTGGCATGATGATTCAGGTGGTCGTCAATGAACGAGGCAATAAAGAAATAGCTGTGGTCGTAGCCACGGTGCATTCGCAGGTTGATGTGGTGATGAAACTTCTCACAGACATCCGCCAACGTTTCCGGGTTCAGCTGGGTCTCCAGAAACTCATCGGCCGTACCCTGGTCTACCAGTAGCGGCAGCCGCTCTTTTGCGGTCGGAATCAGGCGGGTGGCATCCCACGCTTCCCACTTGCTCTGGTCATCTCCAAGATAACCCTTGAAGGCTTTCTGCCCCCAGGGGCACGCCATCGGGTTGGCAATGGGCGCGAACGCCGATACCGATTTGTAATACCCCGGATTCTTCAGGGCACAGATCAAAGCTCCGTGGCCACCCATGGAATGGCCGCTGACCGACCGTTCGCCGCTGAGTGGTAACTCATGCTCGACCAGTTGCGGCAGCTCCTTTACCACGTAATCGTACATTCGGTAGTGGGGTGCCCAGGGCTGTTCTGTGGCATTCACATAAAAGCCCGCGCCGCTGCCGAAATCGTAACTGTCGTGCTCGCCAGGCAGGTCAAGGCCCCGTGGGCTGGTATCCGGGCACACAATCGCAAGGCCCAGTCTGGCTGCCAGTTTCTGTGCACCGGCTTTCTGCATGAAATTCTGGTCGGTACAGGTCAGCCCGGACAACCAGTAAAGCACCGGCGCTGGTTTGCCTTTCTCGCCCAGAGCCGACGGCGGCAGAAACACCGCAAACTCCATGTCGCACTGGAGCGTGGCAGAAAAGTGGCGGTAGCGGCGGTGCTCGCCGTCAAAGCAAACGTTGGTGGCTAAGAGTTCCATAGCATTCCTGGCGGTTAAGGGTGGAGAAGTCAGTCCTCGACGTTGGCAAAACGCTGTTTTTCGATGGTATTACCGGATTTGGCCAACTGGGACAGAATAGCTGTACGGGTGACAATACCCACCAGTTTGCCATGATCAACCACCGGGTACACTTTCGGCTTGCCGGCCCCCAGATTCTGCGCCAGATCGATCACTGACATCTCTGGCGACACCGTCAACGGTTTATGGAACATCACATCGTCCACAATGGGCTCGCCCTCGCTGTGATAATTACTCACCAGCAGCGAGTGAATGCAGTCCTGCTCCGACACAAAGCCCAGAACCTGGCGCTTTTCATCCACCACTGGCAAACCGGTAACGTGGTTATCCAGTAACGCTTTAACAACCTTGGTCAGCGGTGTGCCGCAACGGATAGGCTCAATGTGATTCCACATGACTTCCGAGATTTTCAGTGAGCGCATAGGCAGCCCCTTTTCGGTTTTATTTAAGGCGCCGAAACTGGCACCGCAGTTACTCTAAACATAGGCAATGCTCGGCAAAATGGACAACTCTCAGTAGCAAAACGGTTTACACCACAAAATAGTCGACTAAACTCAACAGGTTATACCCTCTGGGGCTCTAATCATATGACCTAGCCGTGGTAAACAGTGGGAGAACCCATGGAACCCATTTCTGAATTTGTAAGTCAAATCAACAGCCTGGTGTGGGGGCCACCCATGCTGGTGATGATCCTCGGGGTCGGGCTGTTCCTGAGCATTGGTCTGAAATTGATGCCAATCCTGAAACTGGGCGCCGGTTTCCGGCTGATGTGGAGCGGCCGTGCCCGCGGTGACGAGGATGACGGCGACATTCCGCCGTTCCAGGCCCTGATGACAGCGCTGTCAGCCACCGTAGGCACCGGTAACATCGCAGGGGTTGCCACCGCTGTGTTCCTGGGCGGCCCGGGCGCCCTGTTCTGGATGTGGCTGACCGCCCTGGTAGGCATGGCCACCAAATACGGCGAGGCGGTACTGGCGGTGCGCTACCGTGAAGTGGATGAGCGTGGCGCCCATGTCGGCGGCCCCATGTATTACATCCGCAATGGCCTGGGCAAGAAATGGGCCTGGCTTGGGGTGTTGTTCGCGATCTTCGCCTCCATTGCCGCCTTCGGCATCGGCAACACGGTGCAGGCCAACTCGGTGGCCGATGTGTTATCTGCCAACTTCGGCCTGCCCCACTGGATCACCGGCGTCTTGCTGATGATTATGGTGGGCCTGGTGCTGATTGGCGGCATCAAGCGTATTGGCCAGGTGGCCAGCGCGC
>Ga0209075_1003083_pt1 | contig 14132 bp, 11 predicted proteins | sample Stecom2011_FD_187523 | JGI IMG/M metagenome (GOLD analysis project Ga0209075, IMG submission 187523) | Agricultural soil microbial communities from Utah to study Nitrogen management - Steer compost 2011 (SPAdes) (version 2) | ecosystem: Environmental > Terrestrial > Soil > Agricultural land... | reverse complement strand
TGTATTTGTCAATAAACAGATCGACCAGGCATAGCAACTGAATTTGTCAATAAACAGATCGACCGGCATTGAAACTGAATTTTACAACAAACAGATAAAATGAAAAAAATCCCTTTATGGCCCCTGGTATTGCTCCTTCTCGTGGCGGCCTGCACCCAAAAAAAAGAGGCCGAAGAGACGAAGCCCGTCACTCCCGTGACGCGTGTCGTGGGAATCGGGAAGGTCACCCCTCGCGGCGGCGTGAGCGAACTGGCGGCACCCGCTTCGGGCATCGTCACGGAGGTGCGCTTTAGCCCGGGCGACTCGGTGAAGGCGGGCGACGTGCTGTTGATGGTGGACGAAACGGACGAGGCTCTCTTGGTGAAAGAGGCCGATTCAAGGATCGCCTCGCAACGTTATGTCGTGGAAGCGGCAAGATCATCTCTGGAGCAAGAGAAATTGGCATCGACCGAAAAATTGCGTCTGTTGACCGATGCCCGTGAATTATTAGAAGTAGGAGCAAGCACGGGAGAAGAGGTGCGGACGCTCCAAAACGAGTATGATCTGAGCATGGAGCGACAGAAGAAGTTAGAGAGTGACCTCGAGATGCAACACGCACTGCTACAAGAAGCAGCCGTGCAACGGGCCTCCCGCCTCACCGCCCTCGAGAAGCGACAGTTTCGGTCGCCCGTCGACGGCATCTTGCTCGATATCCACCCCCGGGTGGGCGAGGCGGTAAATCTTCACGGGACCTACGCGCGGGTATCGCCCGAAGGGGAGCTGATCGTGGTAGCGGAGATCGACGAGCTGTTCGCCGACCGGTTGGCGGTCGGCCAGCAATGCTCCATCCTGATCGCCGACTCCCTCTTTTCCACGGACGAGGTGGTGCTGCGGGTCTCGCCCGACCTGAAACGGAAGTCGCTCTTCTCCGATAGCGGGAACGACCTCGAGGATCGGCGTGTACGAGAGATCGAGGTCTCCCTCCGCAACGCGGGGACAATCCCCCTGATCGACACGAAAGTGGAATGCATGGTCACCTTTAACTGATTCGATATGTTTCGCACCGCGTTCAAGTTTGTCTCATTCGAGAAATCGAAAAGCATGGGCATCCTCACTGCCATCATCATCAGCATCTACCTGATCGGCGTGGAGCTGGGCATGTTCTTCTACCTGTCGGATCTCATACGGGGCATCGTGCAAAACTCGAACCCTACCCATGCCCAGGTCTTCGTGGTCAAGAAGCAAACCACCAACATCAACCAGCTCTCCCCGTTCGACGTCCGCTGGGTGAACCAGTTGCGCAGCGTGGAAGGAGTGGACAACACCCACGGTTTTGTCGCCGCCAACGTGTCGCTAAAGTTCCCCGACGGAAACGATTCGCCGGCATTGATTATCGGAAGTGACTACCCGGCGATGGCGGCGGGTCCGAGGGGCGACCTGCTCATGGAGGGCTCGATGCACCATTTCGCGTTCCCCAGGGTGGTCTCTACCGACTTCTATGATCGGAAGACACTCGGCTATCCCATCGAACAGGGGACCACTTTCGAGATCAACGGGAAAACCGCTACCGCGGGCATCACCACCAAAAGCGCGCGGGGATTCTCCACGCCGCTCATCTACACCACCACTTCAAAGGCACGTTACTACTCCGGGGTGTCGGACTACATGATCAGCGGGGTGATCGTCACTGTGAACGACCCCGTCAAAATTGACAACGTGATCGTGCGGATCAACGAGACGGCACCCGATTTAAGGGCGTGGCGAGCAGATAAGCTGGGCGTCACCTCCATCGTGAACGTGATGACCGCCAACAACATGGGAATGAGCTTCGCCACACTGATTATCTTCGGCATCATCAGCGGCTTCTTTATCATCGGGCTGACGATGTATTCGGCCACGTACGATCGGCTCAAGGATTACGGCACCCTCAAGGCGATCGGTGCTTCCGGCCGCTACATTACTCGGCTGGTCGTCACTCAATCGATCATCTACGCGGTCATCGGCTACTGCATCTCGCTGGGGATGCTGATTGTCACCAAGATCGGGATGTCCAAAGCGGGGTTGATCATCTCCCTAACACCCCCCTTCCTGTTGTTCCTCTTGTTGACCACCCTATTTATCTCGGTGGGGAGCTCTTTTTTCTCCGTCCGTAAGCTACAAAATGTGGAACCCTCTTCCGTCTTCCGTTAAAATGTTTCTCCATATGAATTCAATAAATCCGACCCAACACACCGATCGAGCGCAATGCTTTAACACGATAAATCGAGTGCGCCGTTTGCACTCCTTCAATTGCATGCATCCTTTCAAACGGGTCCTCCTTGGCTGTGCCTGCTTGCTCCTGTCGCTCTTCGCCGCAGGGCAGGAAAACACCGCGCAATCCACCCCGGGCAGCCAATCCCCTCCGGCCATGAAATTCGCTCCGGCCACCCAATCCTCCCCGGTCACCAAATCCACTCCGGCCGCCCAAAAACGACTCCTAACGCTGGAAGCAGCCGTTGCCCGCGCCTTGGAACACGCCCCCGAGCAGAAGATACAACAGATGAAGGTCCAAGAGGCCCGTCTGCAACTGAAAGAGGCCCGTTTACGCCATATTCCCAACATACACGCGTCGGGCGATGTGCGGCGCAACCTGATCATCCCTTCCACCCCGGTACCGGCGCATCTCTTTAATCCCGAAGCCGGCGAAGAGGAGACCATGTACTTGAAATTCAACACCGAGTGGAACGCCACGGCAGGGCTGAACCTCGACTACGATCTCTTTAATCCTGAAAAGGTCTTTTCCACCGATGAAAGAAAACAGCAACTGAAAATACAGGAGTACGACGCCCTGATCTCCGAACAGGAAACCCAAGCGAACGTCGCCCTGGCCTATGCCGAATGCGTGATCGCCATGGAACAGCTCCTATCGCTCGAAAGCGACACTGCCTACTACAGCCACCTCTTTAACCGGGCCGACACGCTTTACCGTCGGGAAAAAATTACCCTGATCGAGAAAAACGAAACCCGGGTGGCCTACAACGAATCGATTGCCAATTACTTGATGGCAGAGAAGATAGCGAACGATAGCAAGGCGGAACTTCTCTATCGGATGGGCGAGGAGATTACCCCGGAATCGATTCGTCTCCTTACCCTGGCGGAAAGTCTGCCCGAGCTGCTCGAGAAAATGGAGCGTTCGTTCTCCGATAACTCCTCCACTAACACCTTGGAGGAACTGAGGCAACAGGAGATGGTGGGGCTTTCGGAGCTCCGAATAAAATCGGCCCGACTGAAACACGCCCCCACCCTCGCGTTCATCGGCTTCTTGGGATCCAACCACTACAACCGCTCATTCGACCTGTTCAACGACAAATTCTGGCGGGGGCATAGCTACGTGGGCATATCGCTGAAAATGCCCATCACCCAATCGCTGCATACCGCCAACGAAACATCGAGGCTGCGTCTCCAACGTCAGGTGGAATCGGAAAACCTGCGCGATCTGCGCAACGCGAATGCCAAAGAGCTCCTCAGCGAGCGGTCGCTCCTTGAGGTACGCCGTGAAAACCATCGGCTCAGCCTACAGAACCTGGAGCTAAGCCAACAAAACACTCGTGCAGCCGAGGTGCAATTCGAGAAAGGGCACATCCTCCAGCAAGAGCTCCTCAACGAACAACGCTCCCTGCACGCCGCACGGCAGAGCTACCTCCAATCGGCGCACGATGTGATCTCCAGCTACATCGCGTTGGACAGGATGAGATAAGTTATTAATTAGTTGCTATTATGAGCCGTGATCAATAAATTTCCAAACAGTTTTGTTCTGGATTATCAAGAAACAATTGGATTGTCCGTGTATTCATCAGAATTCGATTTGCAAGATCATCTGTAGAAATATTTCCTGTACGTAACCATATAATCTTAGGTGGACTACCTTTTAGCAGCGATAAATCAAAATAATCGGCATCAAAGGTAACAATGCTAAAACCATTAGTTTTAGCGAATTTCCAAATATCTATATCTTCATGGTTGTGAAGCCCGACGGAGCTAACGTGTCGACATTCAGAAAAACTTTCCGATAATAATCGACAGATCCTAAATGAAATATTCTGATCGAAAAGCAACCTCATTTCATGCCGTTTGTAAGGATCGTTCACGTTGTGCGGCAAATGCCAAGCAAGCAAGAATATCTTCTCGTGTCAGTTCCGGGAAGTCGGCTATAATCTCATCATACGTCATATCTAATGACAACCAGCCCAACACGTCGTACACTGTAATACGTGTATCCCTGACACAAGGTTTACCAAAACGTTTTTTGGGATTTATGCGGATAATATCATTAAAATGTGCCATATTCAGTTACATGATTAATTATTAAATATGTAGAAATATTCAAAGGTACTAAAAAAATAATCAATTGCTCGCATGATTTAATTGGGAAAATCGCACGGTTAACGTTACCTTTGCAGGTCTAGCGTGAAAAGCAGCCTCGCTTTGGGGAAGCAGCGATCACGAATGGTTGAAACAGGTAACTACAAACAAAATATGCAGTTAACAGCAAAATTGATTCAGATTCTGCCCCTTCAGTCCGGGACGGGGAGAAACGGTGAGTGGAAAAAACAGGATATTATCGTTGAAACACAAGATCAATACCCCAAAAAGATATGCGTCTCCCTGTGGGGCAATAAATTCGAGCACGTGCCCCTGAATGAAGGCGATATGTACACCATCGATTTTGATGTAGAAAGCAGGGAGTACAATGGCCGGTGGTACACCGATGTGAAGGCTTGGCGACTGGTGGCACAGAGCAATGCACCGACCGCGCCTCAACACGAAGAGATCCCGCCCGAGGCACCTCCCGCTGACAATCCGTTCGGCCCGTCGGACGAGGGAATGGACGACATCCCGTTCTAATATGATTTAACTCAGTAATTTTTATAAGTCTTGGTTACGCAGCCCTACCGATTTTATATTTCCGGCTTTGCGGTGGTTTTCAGTGCCGTTTATCCATACATTTCACTCTGACAGCAAAGAGGTATGTGACATATCTCGGACGATAACTCCATCGTCAAAAACCTCGTACGCGAATATCCAGAACTGCCTGAGAGATCACAACTTCACGCATTTCCATCAGGCCATTGGTCTATACGACGGCGCAACTCATCTGTAAACACTCTTACTGGGACAGCATTGCACTCCTCAGCCGCCTCGCGGAAACTCTTTTTATCTTCCTCGATCACTGTAGCGAAAGGCAACGTCTTGATATATTCAAGCAGTAGTTTTGCTTGTAGGCTGTTTTCTTCTATAATAATTGTAGTCATATTGCAAGGGCTATTTTTACAAAAAAAATAGCGAATAACCCCAACCAGACATCTATTTTACTACAAATTAACTATAATGATCGACCTCTTTTGGCATTAGTATACAGAGACTTGTGAGCAAATAAAAAAGAGGAGTATTAGTATTTTACCCCTAATTTCCCCTTCCCAGCGGAAAGAGAGGGATTCGAACCCCCGGTACCCGTGAGAGTACAACGGTTTTCGAGACCGCCCCGTTCGACCACTCCGGCATCTTTCCTTAGTCGCCCACAAAAGTACACTATTTCCTATTATATAGAAGCAAAATCGAGTAAAAAAATCGTAGTAACGCGGTATCACGCTATTTAGTTCCTCATTGAGATGGTGCGATCGACACGAGGGACAGAGCAGCCCCCCCTTTCCGCGCGTTCGCGTCCTATTCCTTTAACGCCTGAAGAGCTTCACGAGTCGCCGCGATCAGCGGATCGATGGAGATAGGAGAGCCCACCGCTTGCTTCATCCAGGCTTGCGGAACGATGCTTCCTTGCGTGAACATCCGGTCGATCTCGTCGGCCAAGTTCTTTCCTTTCACTTGCTGCTCAATCTGGAATGAGATCAGATGACCCATCGGGTAATTGGGCAAGTACAAGGGGTAATCGATCATATGCGAGTAGATCCCCAGCAGGGTCTCACCCTCTCCTCCCAATACCCCCGCATAGTAGCTGTTCCACACCTCTTTCGCGATCCGTATCACCGCGTCTTTGAGTTCTGCAGGAGTGGCATTGGGGTTATCATAGAGCCATTCCCATACCTGGATATCCACCAGTGAAACGCCCATGATCTCGTAACAAGACCAGAAGATATCCAAAGCCAAGTAATGGTCATCCTCCGGGTTGGGGTTTTGCAACCCGAGCAACTCCAAGTCCCTTTTCTGGAACAAGAATGCCACCGCCTCGGTAAACGATGTGTTCGGCACCCCGTTCAGCATATAGTAATCCACATCGTTCATGGTGATGGTCTGCTCCACGTTATGTCCGAACTCGTGTACCGCTATATTGTATCCTTTATAATCGAGCCCGTTCTCTCCCACACGCGTCCGCAAGCGAGCCATGTCCCCGCGCATCGCGGCTCCCCAGGCGTGACCGGCGCCGCGTGAAGCATCCACCGTGATCAACGAAGTGATCTCGTTCGCTTTCGCTGGATTCCATCCCAGTTTCAACAACATGTTTGTCAGGTCGGCTTCTAATGCCTCGGCGGTGGGATATTTACGCGTGGTGATAGCTGTCAGATCATCCTCCGGTATGCCCCCTCCGGGACGGAACCCGTTGTACCAGATATCAAATGGCTCAAGCTCTCTGTTCAGCCTCGACTCGATAAAGGCCGCCACCTCCTTCACCGCGGGCGACGACACCAAGGCTTGGAACAGCTCTTTCACATCTTCGCGGGGGATCTCCATCGTACCATCAAACGCACGGTCCAGCTGGGTGGGATAGTGCGCGCTGTAGGGATCAAGCTGCCGCATCGCGTGGTAATTCTTCAGAAACACCTCGTAGCGACGAGTATCCTCGGGACGAGATGCAACCCCCGTGTTGCCGTCATAAAGTCGATTCGATATAGGGTTCCACGCGTACCGATCGCTGTTAATCACTTCCAAGGGAATAGTCTGGTCGATAATCCGCTGCATCACTTGGTAAATCATCCGCTGTTTCTGCAGCCCTTTCTCACTATCGGCGTAATTGGATTTCAGCTCGTCTCTCAACCCCCAGTGCGAGATTAGCTTCATGCCGTCGGGAAACAGCTGCTCCCCCTTATCGTCTCGCAACATATCCATGTAGATATTGTAATCCGAAATATAAGCGTCCGCCTCGGTCACCGTACTCGACACATCTTGTTGGATTGCCGCCGGCACTCGGGAGATAAAGCGATCACCCATCCGGGCGTGAGCCCACTCCTTTCGAGACCAAGTTTCACCCAACTCGGTCTTCTCTTCCAACGAATAGAAAGGAAAGTTCAACGCGGTGAGAAACGCCAGCTTATTGGCATAGAGATCATCGGTCAAATGAGCCGAAGCACTGTAGCTCCCGAATAGCATATCTACCGGCGTGATCTCCGGCCCCTCGAGCTGCAACGGTTCTTTTAACTCCACGTTCATCTTGTGGAAATAACCGTTGATAATCTCGAAGTTGCGTTCCAGTGTCGCGTATAGCTGGTCCAATTTATCGGGATCGGACACGAACGAGGTGATACAAAACCGCTCGAAATCATCTGCACTTCCATCGGTTTTCCACCAAAGCTGGGCTGTTTGCCGCACCCCTCGCTCCACACGAAACGAATGGGCCTCACCCAGCGAGTCGTTTAGTTGCCGAATCACTGACTCCACACGGGAATCGGGTATAAATTTTGCTTCTTGCACTTGATCTGATTTTGTTGGGTTGCCGCATGCCATCATCCCCATGATCAGGATAAAAGCGCATGCATGGATTACTTGTTTCATACGATTGGATTTTTTTTCATGAGCACACGAAAAGCATTCTACAAATTTACAAAAAATACCCTGAAGTAAATGAAAAAGTACTGAAAATCATCCCTGTTGACATAAAATCGTTCTGCATTTTCTGCCATTTACTCGTTGAAATAGAAATAAATTTATTTTCTTTGTGATAAAGGTGGCTGGGAACGAACCTTCAGCCCGCGAACGAAAGCAACAATATGAAACCGATCAACACAGTGCTCCTTTGTCTTTTATCGACGATCCTCTGGGGACAAAACCCCGGCATTATCGCGGATCACGCGGAAATTAAACGTGTCGGCACCGGTTACGCCTTCACCGAAGGCCCCGCGGTGAATTCCAAAGGGCAGGTATTCTTTACCGACCAGCCGAACGACCGTATTCACGTGTGGGACGAAAACGAGGGAATCACTCTCTGGCTGGAGGGTACCGAACGATCCAACGGCATGTATTTTGATGCCGACGATCAGTTGGTGGCGTGTGCCGACCTCCATAACCGCATCGTGCGGTTTACCGATGAAAAAGAATTGAAGGTATTGGTTCAGGGGTATGACGGCAAGCATTTAAATGGGCCGAACGATTTGTGGGTTGCACCGAACGGGAATATTTACTTCACCGATCCGTATTATCATCGGGATTATTGGGTTGAAGGACACACCGAGGTGCAAGAAGCACGGAGCGTGTATCTTCTTACGCCTTATGGACAGGTGATCCGGGTGAGTGATAACTACATACAACCCAACGGGCTTATCGGCACGCCGGATGGGAAGACGCTCTACGTGGCCGATATCAACGACCGCAAGATATGGAAGTATTCGATTCAGGAGGACGGCAGCCTGACCAACCGTAGATTTTTCGCTCCCGAAGGATCCGACGGGATGACGATCGACCAACAAGGGAACGTCTACCTCACCATGGGGAAGGTATGGGTATACTCACCCGAAGGGGAGCTGATTGAAGCAATCGAGCTGCCCGAGAGCCCGTCCAACGTCTGCTTTGGAGGGAAAGAGCGGGATATCCTGTTTATCACTGCACGTACATCAGTCTATACGCTAAAGATGAACACGACAGGCGTACAGTAGGATGCCGCTGTGATAATAGGACAAATGTCAACGCGGCCGGAATAACAGGTTGTCGCTATGACTAAGGGGCATTCGGAAGAGAGAACAATAAAATCAACACATAATTTAAATAAAACAGACACAACATGAACGAAATTAACGAGTACGTAAAAAAACACGAAAAACGTTTTCTGGATGAGCTTTTCGAGTTGATCCGCATCCCCTCCATCTCATCGCTTCCCAAGCACAAGCCCGACATGTATCGAGCTGCTGAGAAGTGGAAAGAGATCCTATTGGCCGCGGGAGCCGACAAGGCGGTGATCATGGAAACCGATGGCAACCCGGTGACCTACGGCGAAAAGATCATCGACGAGAACGCGCCCACCGTGTTGGTGTATGGACACATGGACGTGATGCCGGTAGACCCACTCGAGCTATGGAGAACCGATCCCTTCGAGCCGGTGGTCAAAGATGGTAAGATCTGGGCCCGCGGGGCGGACGACGACAAAGGCCAATCGTTCATGCACGCCAAAGCATTCGAGTATCTCGTTCAATCGGGCAAGCTCGCTTGCAACGTGAAATTCCTAATCGAAGGAGAAGAAGAGGTGGGCTCCCCCAACCTTCCCAAGTTCTGCGAGGAAAACAAGGAGATGCTAAAAGCTGACGTGATCCTGGTCTCCGATACCTCGATGATCGCGCCCGACGTTCCCTCTATCACCACGGGGCTACGAGGGCTCGCCTACTGGCAAGTGGAGGTAACCGGCCCGGAAGCCGATCTCCACTCGGGGCTCTTTGGCGGCGCGGTAGCCAACCCCATCAACGTGCTCTCGAAGATGATCGCCCAGACGTTAGACGACGAAGGGCGCATCCAGATTCCCGGTTTTTACGACGACGTGGTGGAGGTCTCCCCCGAGGAGCGTGAAATGATGGCAAAGGCTCCCTTCTCGCTGCAGGAGTACAAAGACTCGATAGGCGTGGAAGAGCTGTTTGGCGAAAAAGGGTACACCCCTAACGAACAGACCGGTATTCGCCCCACGTTCGACGTGTGCGGTATCTGGGGAGGATACACCGGTGAAGGAGCTAAAACGGTACTCCCTTCGAAGGCGTACGCTAAAATCAGTACCCGACTGGTACCGAATCAAGACCATAACAAAATCGCGCAACTGTTTATAGAATATTTTGAATCCATCGCCCCCAAGTCGGTCAAAGTAAAGGTCGACTACCTTCACGGGGGGCCGTCGTACGTCTGCCCGATCGACCTACCGGCCTACCGGGCAGCAGAGAAGGCGTTCAAGGATGTATACGGGAAAGACCCGGTGCCGGTCCGTTCGGGCGGCAGCATCCCCATCATCGCCACGTTTGAAGAGATCCTGGGCATCAAATCGGTGCTCCTTGGATTTGGACTGGGGTCCGACGCCATTCACTCGCCCAACGAGAACTTCCCGCTGGAGCAGTTCTACAATGGCATACGGACCATACCGCTGTTTTACAAATATTTTTCAGAAGTAAAAAAGGAATGAGTATGAGAACCTACACCACCTTATCAGAGGCCATCAACGACTTATCGAAGAGGGGTTACACGGCCAATTTCAACATAAAAGTAGATTGTATCGAGTGCGCGGAAGACCGGCTGCGCTTGCACCCTGACGAGTTTATCATCGACGAAGTGTATCGCTTTCAAGAGATGTCCGACCTCGACAACGAGAGCATCTTGTACGCTATTTCATCCCCGCGGAACGGTATAAAGGGACTTTTAGTGAACGCGTACGGCATCTACTCCGAAACGGCCACTACCGAGCTGGTAAACAAGCTATCAGGACGGGCATAGTGTCTACCTTACGATAGCATATGCGATATAACGTGTATTTGCCGTGACCGGTGTCAGCGGCAGGTAGCCGGAAGCGACCATTTTGTCCTTCACTTCCAGCGGGTGATCCCGTTCCATGGCATGGTGAAACGAAAGGGCCCCTTCCGGTTTTTTAATATAATCCACCATGAACCGCCCCTCCCTGCCCGGTTGGACAAACCGCTCGTGAAACAAGCGAGAGGCCACGCCCATGTTCATCCGCGTGTTAATCTCCACGCAGGGATGTACCTTGTAACCCCCTCCCGTATCGCAGATCATCATATCCACCCCGGCGTATCCCTTGTAATGCGGGAAACGGTTGCTCAGCTCTTTCACGAACCACTCCTTGAGCTGCTGCAACAAGTCGGGGGATGGACAGTATGATGAGTCGGCAGAGAGGCGATGTGATGAGTCAGAATCCGTGTAACACGACAGCACTTCCACGATTCGTTGGTCGTTCAACAGTTCGTTCCCCATGTACGCGCCCGAGGCTGCCGTGCGAAACAGCGAGTAACCGGTAAACCGGACCGCACCGGTATCCAGGTAAAACTCCATCGCGAAATCCTTTACCCGATTGTACTTAGGCTCGGCCACTATTCCGCCCTGCTCTCTTATCACCTTTCGGGCCCAATCAGCTTGTTTATCGGTAATCTGGTCCAGAATCCAAATCAACCCCTTGCCGCTTCCCGACAAAGGCATCTTCAACGCTTTATCCCCCGGAAACGAGTTCAAGTAGGCCGACAACTCTTCCATCCCCGTGAAATAGCGAGCATCGCCTATAAATTGCGCATCGTGCCCCCGCAGCTCCTTTAGCATCTCCACCGAGTGGCGGCGGTTGGAATATCCCCGCAACCGTTCCAACGCCTCCGTCGATGGGAGTTGGTGCTTGCTTGCCCCATGATCACTCAACCTTCGCGCCAGCGAAGGGTTCCATCCCCACGGAACGATCCGTCTATCAGGAAACGAAGCGATATCACTATACGAGATCAGCGTAGCTTGTAGCGGTAACACCTCCTTCATCCGATTCAGAAAATCCCGGTTCACCGATCCCTCCGCGATCACCATTGGTTCCCTATTCGCCTCCGCCTCGGCAACCACGATCGGCTTCACATCCGCGTTCGACACGTCACCCACGTGCGGCTTCTCATTCGTATCTTCCTTGACGATCACGTACGGCTCCTTATCCTGCGCGGCGAACCAAATAGGTAACACGGCAAGCTCCCTTGCCATTCTCACGGCGGATGCCGGCGGCGTGTAGTTCGAAGTGAAGTTAGCCAGCGCCAAGTCGTTCTCCGGATTAAAAAGATAGAGCATCCTACTCACCCGCCGCCCATTTTATACCACGCTTCATGATTTCAAAGGCTTCAACTACTTCGAAATCAGCAGCCACATGTCCCAATGAAGAGTAAAAAACCCGTCCCTCTCCATAGTTCTTTTTCCACACCACCGGCATCACCGCCCCTTCAATCCAAGAATCATACTCACCGGTGAAAATCATTGTGGCCAACACGTTCACGTTCGGATCCACGTGCATATAATATTGCTCCGACCTCATTTCAAAATCTTCCAATCCCCGGGTTACAGGATCCTCCTTATCCATGATATTCACCCTGTATGAAATAATTCCACCGGGGTGAGCCACCCATTGTCCTCCCACCATATATTGGTACTCCGTGTTGTTACGGAACGAATCGCCCAGTCCACCATGCCACCCGGCTAATCCGACCCCTCCTTTAATCGCTTTAAGTAAAGCGTTCTCTTGTGAACTGGAAATCTCGCCCATCGTAACATGCTGTACGATCAAGTCCACTTTTGCCATCAACAACGAATCGTCGTAACACTTGAGGTCATCGTATAGGAAGACCTCTGCTCCTTCCGATTTTAGCCAAGGCACAAAAATATCGCGGCACTTCTCCGGCTCATGCCCCTCCCATCCTCCGTACACGTACAACACTTTCTTGCCTCGCAAGGAGCCCTCAGTCCATATATTGCTTCCCATCATATGAGAAGTTATGAGCAAAACCCCTGCAAGAGCGACTATGATCTGTTTGTAAAATCTCATACTATTTAAAATTCTTTTCATATTGTTTCCTTCACCTTCCTATTAACTCCACGATCAACTGTTTACCATCACAAGAGAAGTAACGAGTAACATCCATTACCGGTACTCTTTAATTTCGATCTCGCCGTTGAGGGCCAGCAGCGCGTTCTCCGCTAATGCTCCCATCTCATCCTGACCTGGATAGACGTGTACCGGCCCGATCCGGAAGATCCGTTCGATGATCAAGTTACAAAACCATTTGCTGTTGGCAATGCCCCCCGTGATCAGGATCGCGTCTACCTCCCCCTTGAGTACCGCGGACATCGCACCAATCTCTTTTGCCACCTGGTACGCCATCGCCTCCAGCACCTCCCTATGTTTCTCGTCGCCATCCATCGCCTCGCGCTCCGCGATGTACGCGTCGTTCGTGCCCAGGTAGGCCATCATTCCCCCTTTGCCGACGATCATCTCGGCCAGCTCCTCGTAACTGTATTTCCCGCTGAACGCCGCTTTCAGTAGCGATCCCGCGGGCAGCGAACCGGAACGTTCGGGCGAGAAGGGGCCATCCCCATCGAGCCCTTGGTTCACGTCCACCACCCGCCCTTTGCAGTGAGCTCCTACCGTGATCCCTCCGCCCAAGTGCACCACGATAACGTTCATATCCTCGTATCGCTTCATGATGGATTTCGCGTGCGAGCGAGCGATTGCTTTCTGATTCAACGCGTGGAACACGGATACTTTCTCGAACAGCGGATGCCCGGTATAGCGGGCCAGCGCGTCCAGCTCGTCCACCACCACCGGATCGGCAATAAACGCCTCGGCAGTTGGCAACATCCGCGCGATATCGCTCGCTATCAACCCTCCCAAGTTACTCGCGTGCTCCCCTCTTTTGCACTCCAGCAAGTCCTTCCGCATCTCCTCGTTCACTCGGAACACACCCGCCTCGATCGGCTTCACCAATCCCCCACGACCGATCACCGCGTCGATCGTCTCGAACGGAATATCGGCGTTTTTCAACTCCTCGTGGATCTTGTTTTTCCGATACTCGTACTGATCAGTAATCCGCTTGAAGCCCTTTAGTTCCTCCACGGGATGCTTGATCGTCTTGAGGAAAATCACCTTCTCTTGCTGGTAAATCGCTATTTTAGTGGAAGTCGATCCCGGGTTAATCACCAGGATGCGTGTAGTTGTTGCCATGGTTTTTTACCTGTTTCTTGTTTATTGAACAATTGATTATATTCTGAATATACTGATTTTATTTTGATACCGGGTATCGCCTCCCGATGCAAGCCGCCAGCGCGATCGATAACAACTTGCTCCGCTCGTCGTCCGACCTTGAAGTGAGCACGATCGGCACCGATGCCCCCATCACCACGGCGGCCGAGACGGCACCGCCTAAGAAATTGAGGGCCTTATAGAACATGTTCCC
>Ga0209075_1003082_pt1 | contig 14135 bp, 28 predicted proteins | sample Stecom2011_FD_187523 | JGI IMG/M metagenome (GOLD analysis project Ga0209075, IMG submission 187523) | Agricultural soil microbial communities from Utah to study Nitrogen management - Steer compost 2011 (SPAdes) (version 2) | ecosystem: Environmental > Terrestrial > Soil > Agricultural land... | reverse complement strand
AGTTCGCCCGTAAACCCCTAGACTTTTGACCCCGTTACCCCCTGGGGGCACTGTCAGTCTGCCTCTGTCTACCCCTCTTTGCTTCCTGCTGTGTTTTTTTGCGGTGGCAAGCTGCGCAGAGACCTTGAAGATTCTCTCTGCCAAGAGAACCACCCTCCCCCCTGGGGATAATATGGTCTACACAGGTTGATGGTTGTCCGCAATAGCGGCAATAAGGCTCCTCCTTAAGGACCCCCCTCCTAAGCCTCTGCATCTCAGGGGTGCTCCAGGGATTATCCTTCCAGGTCCTGCCGCTCCATGCTGGGATAGCGTGCTTACTACATCGGCCCTTATGGACCGCGATGTTAGGGCAACCAGGGACGCTACATACCTTCGCCACGGTGGCCACCTCCCGGGTACTAGCACTTTACTTACTCCAATGGCTCTTTGAATCCACATAGTGCTAATACATAGTACTAACTACTATAACAACTATACCACAAATTTTGGTGAGGTTACTGCAAACTTTAGCCAATCCTCAAACCTCTTTCCTCAGCGAAAAGCAGCCTGGCTTTTTTAAGCCAGTAGTAGATTTGTCGCTGAGAGGCAGGGATGGTCAGCTCCGCATCATGGACCCTGCTCTTTATATCCCCCCACTCAAGGGGTTTGTCTGGGGCGCGCAGGTAGACTATCTCCACAGCTCGGTAGATATACGGATAATGCCGCTGGCAAAGGTCAATAACCATCTCTACTGCATCAAGGTCAGCTATCTCTGCATGGCGCTCCCGGATAATCCGCTCTTTGTGGACCAGCACCGCCTCGGTAGGTGAGCCTGTGCCAGAACTCTTTTGTGTCTGCAGGTCTTGCAGTAGGTAGTCAACGTAATTTTCCCGCCCCTGCCATTTGGCCCAAAAGCGGAAGGCCGCTGTGGCATAATCTCTTACATGGTCCTTCATCGGGTCGCCCCCTTTCTCAAGCGTTTGACTATTTGTCCTCGTCGTCCCCCTCATCCCCTGGGGCTCGCGCCAAGATAAGCAGCAAGGCCAAAGCAAAAGCAATGGCGACAATGGCGTCCATGACAGCATCCACTTCACTCCTCATGGCAGTTGCTCTCTACCTTGGCCATGGCAACAAGCCACGCGGTATATACTCTACAAACTCGATAATCTTGCGTCCGCACTTCGGGCAGAAGTGAAAGTCTTTATCATCAGTCAGTGGATAGTCAAAGCATCTTGCGTCCCCGCACTGCTCACAGACCCAGGCAAAACTGCAGTCGCCCATGTCAGTCTCGATGTAGCGGGTTTCCTCTCTCGGTGGCTTTACCTCCGGCATCGGTGGGACTGTGGGCAAGGTTGGTCTACCCCTCTTGCCCAGTTTGTCTATCAGGTCATAGCCCAGCCACACCACAAGGCCCAGAAATATCGCATAGATCAAGACTAGAAATGTCATGCCGTCACCTCTTCACTATCGTGAGCTGCTGGTCCCGGTACAAAAAGTCAAATAGCTTCCGCTTAAGTTTAAAAGCCTCGGTCTCCATGCCCTTGACATCGATATACTCGATGCTCCCGTCGTTGTGGGCAATCTTAAAGTCTGCGATGTAGGTCATGGGCCGAACTTTCCTGCCCTGCTTGGTAAAGCTAGGGAGCAAGTTAATCCTGGGCTGGCAGGTAAAGTCTTTGATATCCCCAGCTTTTAGGCGCAGCTTTAGCTCCTGGTAGTATCTGGCCTCGGCCTTGCTGTCGAAAGTCCTGCCGTCAATGGTCACTTTTTTGTTGTGATACTTACTCCTGGTCCCAGTCATAAAAATCCCTCCAGTCGATTTCGTCCTTGGCTTCTATCAATGCCAGCATCAGCCAGGCCCCGGCCACGCTGAAAACCAGGGCCGCGACAATACCAACCGCGAAAGTCATTCTTCCACCTCCCGCACTTCGTAGCTGATCGTCCTCGGGCTCCGCTTGTCCAGCCGGTAAGCCTTAGCCTTGGCTTTGTCCCGGTTGTCGGTGATAAAGATGACGTGCTCCTTGTGCTCGGTGATGCAGACTACTTGCCACATAGCTCTCGCCTCCTCATCTTTTCAAGGTGCCGCTGATTCGCGGCCTTGACGTCGATTCCCCGCTTACCCATCCAGCGGACCAGTGCCTCAATCAGGTCAAAAGCCTCTTCGGCAACATGATCTAGGTTTGGCCTGCCCCCTGCTTGGGCCTGGTTGAACTCCTGCCACTCTTCGTTGACTTTTTCTGACTGCTCGCTTAGACTGGCGGGTATGTTTCTGTCGCTTAGTTTTATATCCATGCCGTCTCATCATCTCCCTCCCGAATTTTGTCGTTTCCCCTGATTGCCCAGGAATTAAGGTGGAATGTCTTGACCACCCAGTAGCCCCTGGGGTCGATTGACAAGACTGCTGTCACTGGTGTCGGCTTTACTTCCAGGGCGAAGCTCTCCTTGTCATGAGCCTTCAGCCCCAGCTTAAGCTGGTTTTTTAAGTTGTTGCTCACCAGCCGCAGGACGTCTTTGTGTTTCGCTGGCCCGACTCGCTCCTGCCAGCGTGTCATGGCGTGGTTGCTTATGATGACGACCATGGCTACACCGGGAGCGCGAAATAGATGCCCCTTTTGTTGTTCTTCACCAACTCATATGCGCCAGGCTGGAGCCCTCTGTTTTTCAACCTTTTCATCAACCCAGCGCCGTTAAAGACCTTCCTTTTGCCCTTTGGCGGGTTGACTAACTTGTGGCCGCGGTCGCCGGGCCGCATGGTAAGGATGACGTCGCCTTTGTAGTCCGCGGTGCCAAGCTCGATGCGATCCGGGCTCCCCATCCACTGCCAGGCATCCTGCTTGATGGAGATGCTGGTCGGGTTTATCCGCACATGCGCCGGGTCGTTCCTTACCCCTCCGGAGGTCTTTTCTTTGGGCATCCACTGGGGGTTAGTGATGACTAGCTCAGTAGGTCTCATGTCGTCACCCCCTGCAGGTCTTGGTATGCGGCTTTGACTTTACGTACGTAATCATGCGCGTCTACGCTGTTCCCCGCAATCCAGTTCCGCGCTCCGGTCGGGCCGGCGTTATATGCCAGCACCCCTGTCCAGGTGTCGCCCATGTCCTGGGTGACAGACTTGAGATAAAAGGCTGCAAACTCGATGTTGAGCTCAACGTCCAACATGTCTTCTGGCTGCCAATCCTCATATCCCAGCCGTCCCGCTATCCAGCGACCGGTGCCGGGCATGACTTGCAGCATCCCGTACTCGCCGCTGCCACCGCGGGCACCAGGCCTGCAGTTGCTCTCTACCTTGGCCATAGCGGTAAGCAGTAGCGGGTCAATGCCGGCTGTCGTGGAGTAGTGCACTATGGCTTGTCCCATATCTTTTAGCTCGTCGGGCTTTAAGGTGCCGTTGATTTCTTCGATTGCCTCGATGATGGTGCCAATGCGCTCCTGTATCTCGCCCCTGGTATATGGTCCATAGGCCAGCCCGTCCAGGACTTCAACTACCTGCTCCAGCACACCCTCGGTGGTGGCTGTGTGTGCCCGGTAGATATCCAACAGGTCCTCCTGGGCATGGATAAGTTCTGCCTGGCCCCGACTGTGGGCCTTGGCATCCTGTAGCTCATGGGTCAGGGTTACTATCTCTTGGTTGGCAGCGACTAGCCCGATGGGTGCCAAGACGGCGACCAGCAGGGTCACCGTGAAGATTGCGCCGCAGATAAAGCCAAAAAGTTTGTTACTTTTAATCATGGGTATCAATTCCTCTCATCGTTTTTCTCCTGATTACTTCTTGCAGGTCCGTGAGGTTGGTCCGCTGGTGAGTGTAGCCCTCTGTGCTTGCTTTGGGCTGGGGTTGCTCCTGCCTTTTGTTCTTGCCCCACTCCTGCGACTTCTTGCAAGCGGTGTTCAGCTGGCTCCTGGGGTTTGACTTCGGGCCCAGAGGCTTGTCCAGCTTATATGCCGCCCAATCCTTGGCAACGTCCAGGATGTCCAGGTCGGGGTATCTATCAGTTAAGGCCTGGTAAAGCTCCATGTCCCTCGCTCGGTCCAAGGGATAGCCTTTGACCCCTTGCAGGATTTGGATAAAATTTTTCTCGGCCGCGGTTAGTACTATTTCTTGTACTTCTTGTACTTCTTGTTTGTGTCCATTTGATGTCCATTTGATGTCCATTTGTTGTCCATTTGCTGTTGATTTGGTGTCGGTCTTTTCCTCTGGTGACTGGTAAACCTCCCAATTATCAACGCTTACAAGGGTATATTTGGTGTCGGGTTTGAGGGTGACGTTCCCCATTTCTGCAAGAATTTGCATATAGTCCCGGACCGTCGAAGGTGGCATGTTCAGCTCGCCCGCGGCGGCGTATCTGCCAAAAATAAACTGTCCCGGCTGGAGGGTGACGGTCCGTCTGCCGACGACTTGCTGGTGCTCTCTGTGGCTCGCTTTGAGTAGCACCCAAACCCAGACCTTGAGTAACTTGGGGTTGTCGAACACCGCTGACTGCTTTAGTTGCCGATGTAGTTTGACCCATCCATTCACCCTGTCACCTCCTATTCGTCTCCCACATAAACCATAATCCCCCAGCTCTCCATACGGCCCTTGTAAAGACACGGCACGGGGGACGTCCTGATTGTCTCGCCGTCCTTTATCCAGTCCGGGTCGCCGCACATGGAGCCAAACCACTCAAAAATTAGTTGCTGGCCCTTGTATATGACACAGAAACTTTTTTGCTCTTCGTCGCAGTGTAGCTTGTTGACGTGGGTCACTTTGGCGTCTAGGCCGAACCGGTCAAGAATCTCTTTTATTTGCGATAGTTGTTCGTTGATGTGGGCACGGACAACTAAATCATCCACTGCTCTCACCTACCAAATCAAAAATGTCTACTTGCTCCGGCTGCCCCGGGGGTTTATTCCAGTAGCGCGTCCCCCGATATTCTTTAGCGCATTTCTTGCACTGGCAGACGCTCTCTCGGGTGGTGCGCTTGCCCTTCCATCTATCCACAAAATGCCATGTGCAGATTTCGCCATAAGTAAGGTTTTTTGCTCCGCACCAGGCGCAAATTTCCCCGGAGGCTTTCTCGGTGAGGGGAATTTTCATTTCCTCAACCCCTCAATCCTTTTCAGCACCGCCCTCACTTGGTCCATCGGTAGAACCCTCTCAACCGGCTGTATCGGCAGGCTCGGCGGCTTGACCAGCATGTCCTTTGTCTCAAAAATAATCTCCTTTAACACATTCTCCGCGCTTGCAAGTGCGCTCTTCATCCGGTCGGTGTGGCTCTCGCCCCCAGTGACCTCGGCGATGAGATCGTCCACCACCTCCGGGTCGACGTGGAGATTGACCTTCAGCTTTCCGTGGGTTACACCAGCCCGCCAGCCGTTGGGCAGGGCTTCGACGATGTTCCGTGCAATTTGCTCTTTAGCGCTCACTTTGCCACCTCCAACAGTTCTGGGTTTTCGTAGATGTTGCCGATTACCTCATAAATAAATCTTTGTTCGGGGAAAAAGCTAAAGCGGGTTAAATATCCGTCCTTTTCTGTATGATCTTTAGGCTTAACACCCTCAAACATTGCTTTTTTGTCGTTCCATGTTATAACAAACGGTTCTTGAGTCGTTGCGTGATCGAAGGAGAAATGGGTACGGACTACATCCCCCTCATAAATCTCCCTGCCGTTCTTATCCTTTAGCCCGGTGTATTGGCCTACTGTTTCGAGGTCAATAGCTTGCATAGTTAAAGCCACAAGTTGGCCACAACTCATAGATGATGCGCCCTCATAAAATGGATAAATAAAACTTTGACTACCTTGGCTATCCATTTTAATTAAGCACCCATAAACCCACTCGCCATTTCCTAACTGCTTACCCCTAAATTTAATCTCTCTCATTTTTCACACACCTCCTACTTGGTCAACCATCGCTTACATGCGCCAAGAGAGGCAAACTCTTCGGTCCATGCGCTCCCGTCCCAGTTGTCTATGCCAATATAAGCCTTGTGGTATCTCGGTGTCTCCATCTCGATGCAATAAAATCTTCCCAAAGGCCGGCGGGTATCGATGATGTGCTCTGCATACTCGGGGGTTACCTTTCTGGGGCGTTCCCGGCTGGTTGCCTCCCTAAATCTTTTCAATGCACTCACTTCGCCACCTCATTTCTCGGCCACGAATACCGGCTTGCCGGTGGTGGCCTGGATTTCTCGCTTAAATCTGTCCGCGTCGCTGTTGCCGTCGCTTAGGTGGCACAGCCAGATCTCGCGCACCCGGCTCAGGTCATTCGCCCGCAGAAAGTCTTTAGCTGTCTGCAGTGACATGTGTGACCGCATAACCCGCCGCCGGTGGGCTGGCGGGATTGCTCCGCTCGCCACGTTGGCGTCCAGTATGTCCCTGGCGTGGTTGACTTCTAAAAGTATGTGGGTTAAGCCAGGGAACTTATAGCGGATATAGTATGTGTCTGTGGCATAGAGCAGTCTGACCTCTCGCTGGCCCAGGAAAAACCCGACGGGTTCCGCGGCATCGTGTTCTGTAGCAAAGGGCAGGACTGTCCATGCTCCAATCTTGACCTGCTCCCTAGCCTTGATGATATGCAAGCGGTGGTGGTCCAGCTTTAGGGCCCTAGCGGTGCCGGCGGTCATGTAGACATCAATTCCGGCGGCCATTAAGTCTTTGGCGGCCTTGGAGTGGTCTCCGTGCTCGTGGGTGACCAGGCACCCTTCCAGTTCGGTTAGTCTATAGCCGGTGGCTTTTTGGAGCTGACGGAAGGGTAGGCCACAGTCCAAGAGGAGCGGGGAGCGCCCACCTATGAGGTAGGCGTTTCCCTCGCTTGATGATGCTAGGGGTCTAATCATCTTAAAACCCCGGGCCGGTTTCTTCTGTTTTTTCCTCATTTTCGGGCTGTTTTTCTGCGTTTTCGGGCTCAATTTCCTCGATGTCGATGACTTCGGAGTTAGCGTTCTCCTCGATTTCCTCGGCCACTTCCTGGTCGGCCTGTATGTCGTTCGCGCGGTTAAAACTCTGGACCAGGCAGGTGTCGCTTGAGCTGTTGACTATCGGCTTGCAGGCTCGGTTGATGACCGTCCTCATGGCCATCTGTGCCGGGTATTTCGCATGGGTGCTGCCCGCCTTGAGGCTGCCGTTATCGTTGACAGGCTTGACCTGGCTCTGCTTCCAGCTCTGCAGGATTTCGTCCCAGGTCATGATTTCTGTCTTGCGCATCACGCCGTCCTGGTCCAGGACCATGCAGTAGGCTCCGACAATCTTCTTGCCGTCCACGTTGCCAAGGCTCTGCTCGTGCTTGGTGATGACCTTCTTGCCGCGCTCGATGGAGTAGGTAAAAGTGTCGCCCTCGTACACCACCTGGGCCAGTATGTCGCTGATACTCGGGTCGACTCTCTTGGTGATGGCCATGGTGCCGAAGTATGACCTCTGGCAAGTCAGCTGTTGCCCGTAGGCGATAAAGTAACACTGCTTTTTGGCCGGGGTCAGGCCCTGCACAACCATGTCCAGCAGGGCGTTGGCGATACTATCTCTGGTGCAGGAACTCAACACCGGCTTGTTGCTCTTATCTTTGGTTTCGACCAGGGTCAGCCAGGCCGACTTCATGGCGTTGTCAGGTGCATAGTCCTCGGGGATTTGCAGTTTGCCAGCCTTGACAAGTGCGTCCACCCGCTTTTCGACAACGTCGACAACGTCCTTCTTCATCAGCGCCAGTTTATTTTCGCTCATTGTTTACCTCCTTGGATTTTTGTTTCTTGCACTCGCGCCATACTGGGCAATGCCAGCAGGCGACTCTTGGGACTAGATAGCTTCCAAAGCAAGGTGGCTCAAGGGGCCGCGCTGGCCCCGTCACGCCTGGCTTTTGGGTCAATCCCTTCCGCTTAGCCATCACTCCACCTCCACGCGAAGCTCTTTATCATCCTCTGATACCACCAACCGGATAAGCTGGGCCGGGGTCGGGATAATCTCGGTGACGCTCTCCGCGTTATCCGCGAAAATCGGCGCGCTCGCCCCGTAGTGCTCGGCCAGGGTATTGATGATGTCGATACCGACGTTGACCTTCGCGCCGTTGTTCAGCCCGCCGCCCCAGGGCACTCCCTCGTAAAGGGTCTCGCAGGTGGGGCTGATGCCGCCGTTGACTTGCTGGTCGAACATCTTAAAGCGGGCCAGCTCAAAGCGGCTGTTGATGCGCTCATCCAGCATGGAGACCTTGGCTTTGATAAACTCATCGCACAGGTCCTGCTGGTGCTGCAGGCTCTCATACTCGGCCGCCAGCCGTTCCTCCTGGGCTTTGAGCTCGTCAACCCGGGCCATGGCCTCCTGGTGTTGCTTGACCTTCGTCTGGCTCTGCTCTAGAGCTTTGATGTCCTGGGTGAGCTGAGCGATTTCGTCCCCGATGGCGGCCACGTCCTGCTTGCTGTCGTCCTTGAGACTGGCGATGTGAGTCTCAAGGTTGGCCTTCTCCTTGGCCAGCTTGTTGTAGTCCGGGTTTCCGCTCAAAGGCTTGGCTGGCTTGCTGTCGATTTCTTGCTGGAGTTCGGCCTCCTGCGCTTTCAGATCGGCCAGGAGGTCCTTGCACTTGCTGAGCTCCTTTTCGCCGTCCGCGGCCTTGGCGTCAAGCTCTTGCCGCTTTACTTTCAGCTCCTTGCCCTCAGCGGTGATGCGCTCAAGGTGCTTGGCTTTGTTGCGGTTAAAGGCCGCCTGGGCTTTTTCTTGAGCCTCTTCGACTTGCTCCGCGGGTAGGGCCTGTCCGCAGGTGGGGCAGGTGTCGTCTACCTCATGCTCAAAGGTCTGGGCGTCAATTTCTTTCCACTCGGCCCGGAGCTTGTCCATGGCCTCGGCCTGTCTTTTCGCTTCTGTCTGATTGCGCTCCAGCTCTTTCTCCAGCCCTTGGATGTCCAGCTCTAGCTCTCTCCGGGCTGATTTGATGGCGTAAAGCTTGTTCCTGCTCTCCTCGGTCCGGGCCAGCTGGGCGTTCTTGTGCTGCCCTTCGACCACTATGAGCTCGCCCTCGACCTCTCGGAGTTTTTTGGTCAGCTCCGCCACTTCCCCGCCCTGCTCGATGCGGAGCTTCTCGGCCTCTTTGCTGGCCTTGAGGTCCTGGAGCCTGGCGATGTCGCTGGCCAGGGCGTCGGGCTTGATTTGTGAGATGTCGGGCAGGCCATATCGCTTCTCTTTGACCCGGGTGTCAGTGTCTTCGATCTCCTTTTTAATCTTGGCCATCTGCTTTTTGAGGACTGCCCTATGCTGGTCAACGGTTCTTTTGCCCAAGATTTCGGGCAGGTCCTTGAGCTCGGGGTTAAAGGCGATAACGTCCTCATCTGAAATGTCGCCGCAGATATCCAGCAATATCTCCCTGCGCTTTTTCCAGTGCAAATCATTGAAGCTCATAGGGTTGGTGAGCAAGCGGAAAATGTTCTCGTCGATGAGTGAGGCGATTTTGTCTTGGAATTCTCGCTTGGTGCATGGCACCCCATCCAGGTAGTGCTGGGTGGTATGCCCGTCAAACGTCGCTTTGACTGAGTTCCTTATCTTAGTCCACTTCTCGGTATAGACTTTCCGCAGTGTCAATGTTTCGCCGTCAACTTCGATAGTGGCCTCCACCCCATGCTCCAGGCCGTGGATGGCCTTCCCGTCTGGGGTCAGGGTCTTGATTTCAAAATCTGCCCGGCCCAGGCTGTCCTTGCCAAACAGTAGCCAATGCCAGGCCGATGCCAAAGTGGTTTTGCCGGCCCCGTTGTCGCCCATGACGGACACGTTCTTCCCTTGGCAGTCCAGGGTGAAATCTTTGACTCCCTGGAAGTTCCTTAGGGTGAGGGTCAGGAGTTTCATCACTCTTCCCCCCTGGCCTTGGCGACGACAGCTTGAATTTCTTCCCACAGCCAGTCCGGCACCTGTCCTGCGTCGTTCTCGATGGTCTCCAGCACCTCAAACATTTCCGGTGCGGCAGCGATGAGGTGAGCATCATATAGTTCTGCACCCTGCGAGGGATTTAAAATCTCAGCGATGATACGATTATCTTTGTAAATCATAATATCCATGCCACCCAGTCTCCCGGGCTTCCATTGCCATTCCCATGGGGAGGGTGTATACTTTCTCATCCTTCTTCCCCCTCGGGGTAGGCGGTGTCCGCCTTCGGCCCCTGGTCGGGGATGTTGATTTGGTAAAGCTCGCACGTGGCTTGGCCCCCAGGCCGCACTGGCTCGCTATAGCATACACAAATGGCGCCTCTGCAGTAGTCTTGTATCTGTGGGCACCAGCTGTTTTTTCTCATGTCGTTACCTCCTTAGTTTTGATAAAGATTAGATAAAAAGTATTAGATGTGGTATACTAAATAGTGAGGTTGGCCGCGAAAGCGGTCTTTTTTTATGCCTCGTTGAGCTTCTCGACCAGGGCTTCAGCCTCTGCCCTTGTCGACATGTATTCGCTGGCAAATTCGCGATTGCCACTGTGGTCGGTCTCGGCGGTATCAACCAGCCGATAGACTGCATACATCTTCGTATAGCCAATCACCTGGCTAGTCACTTTCCACTTGGCTTTCATACTCTCACCTCCTTTCATGCCAACTTCCCCACGGCGACCCGGCCCTCGGTGGCCTTGCCCTGCCCGTGCACTAGCACCCGGTGGCCATGGCTGGCCCGGTGCAAGGCCGCGTAAAACTCTGCCTTACACCGGGGCAGGTGCTGGGTCATGTGCCCGCACTCCGGACAGTATACTTGCCAGGTCACCTATACCGCCTCCTTGATGGCATACTCTTTGAGTATACTTGCATAGATTTCCCTGAGTTTCGGGTCGGCCTCGATGCAGTCCAGCCTGTTGGCTTTGCTGATAGCGGTCGCGGTGGCACCCTCCATGGCCAAACGGCCCTTGAGGTTGCTCAGCCGCCGGTCAAGGTCAACATGCGCCCGCTCTTGTAGCAAAGCGTAAGTCTCGCGGCGCAGTGCCGCGAATCTGCCCTTGCCGTGCTTGTCCACGATGCGGTTGAAGAGGCGGTTCATTTCTTCGCGCCACTTGTCGGGGCGATATACCACGGTGTCCCGGATCTGTTTCTGGCTAGCCTCGACCTGGGCCAGGCGTTGCTCCTGCTCATGCAGGATAGTCACTGCTTGGAGTAGGGCCGCCGTCGGGCTCTTGGGTTGCATGTAGCTCCCGGTCTTGCGTATTTGCGGCAACACTTCGTGGGTTACCCACCGCCTAAAATCCCGGGCCTTTGGCTTGCGGCTGGTCAGTGTTAAGGCATATAAGCCGGGCTCGTTGACGTGTATCATTTTCTGCATCCCACCAGGGGTATCGGTTAAAGCGATACCCTTTTCGTCCTCGTCCAGCCTGCCGACAGCATCCCCGGGATTATTTATTTCCAGTGCCCGGCAGACGTCAGCGGCCAAAAACCAGGGCTCGCCGTCAATTGTTGTTGTCCGGACGTCATTCCCCTTGTAGTTAAAGACTTGCAGGGCTTTTTCCATCAGTCTCCCCCCTCGATAATTTCGGCCTTCAGCTCTAACTGGAAGCCGTCAACCTGCTTAAGAATTCTTTTCGCCGCTTGCAGTAAGTCGATTAACTCGTCTAAGTTAGTGGTAATCTTGACCTTGGGCAGGCTCTTTGCCATCCTTTCACCTCCTTACAGTGATAAAACCTTTCGTCTCTTCCCCTGCGGCACCGGGGCCGGGCGTTCCGCTGGCCCGTGGTCGATATAGTCAGCCAGGGCCTTGGTGGTCAACATCCAAGACCGGCCAACTTTTTCCGCCCGGATTTCCCCGCTCCGGCACCTTTCCCTCAGCCTCTCCCAGTAGACGTCCAGCTCTCGGGCCGCGTCCTGGAATGATATAGTAAGGCCATGCTTGTCCAGCAGGTATTGGTAGGTCAGGGACTTGTCCATCTAGGACACCTCCTGAAAAAGGTAATGCATGTCCATGTCTTCCTCCGGGAAAAGCTCCAGCTTGATTTTTATGGCCTCTGGGACAGTAAAAACTGTCCTTCCCGCCAACTTGTTTCTGATACTGCTCTCGGACAGGCCGGTTACGCGGGCCAGATCCTTCGCTGCCAGACGTTTCCGGGCCATTTCGGCTTTTAAGTTAAGTAGCATTTTATCCCTCCTTGTTGTATTCAACAACCCTTACCCTCAGTCTATTATTGCATACAACAATTGTCAAGTGTTTTTTAGGATATTTTTATTGAATTCGACAAAATTCGCTTGTATATGCAACAATCACCGTGGTATACTTAGTTTGGAGGTGATAACAATGGACTGGCTCGACAGGCTAAAAGCCATGCGAAAAAGCTCGGGGATGACTGCGGAAGAAATTTCTAAGGCTTCCAGCGTCCCCGTCAACTCAATAAACCGAATTTTCGCCGGGCAAACAAAAGACCCCCGGCTCGATACGGTGAGGGGGATTGTCACAGCTATGGGCTATACTTTAAATGACCTGCTCCCTTCAGAGGCCCCGCCCCGCAAACAGGCTGAAGAGATGGACGAGTATGTGGAGGTCTTGCGGACTCGCTCCGGGGTACGGGCACTGGTAAGCATGACCAAAGACGCAACAGACGAGGAGGTGGAGCAAGCGGTGGCAGTCATCGAGGCGCTACGCAAAAAGGCATCGAGGAGGTGACAGAATGGACTGTAGGCTGGTAGATCTGCCGCTATCGATTAGGTGTATAGTTAAAGATGGGGTTATCTATCTCAACGCCAGACACCCATGGGGCACGCTAGAAAAGGCCCTAAGGGAAGCCCAGCACTTATCTAATAAAAAATCCGCGACTGTCGCAACATAGATAAAGCAAAACCCACCTGAGACGGACATCCCGGGTGGGTTACGTACATAAAAAAACGCTTTAGAAAGGAGGTGAAAAAGTTGAAAAACGGGCCCAAAATCAGCAAGCACAGTAGCGGGCGATACTACACCACACTCACCCTCGATGGCAAAAAGAAATTCATCTATGGCGGCACTGAGCAGGAGGTGCGGGACCAGTGGCTAGAGCTGCGGTACATGAGCAGTCAAGGGTACAACGTCACCGACAACCCCCGCATGGATGATTACGCGGTCAGGTGGTACAACTTGTACAAAAAGGGCAAAGGCGCCATCAAGACACGGAAAATGTATATGAACATCGTGAATACTCACATCATCCCGGCGCTGGGACATAAGCGAGTAAAGAGTATCACCACGTCGGACATCCAGAGCTTGCTCAATCAAACAACGTCCAGCAAGTCGCTCCAGCACAAGGTAAGACTTACAGTCAGCCAAATTTTTAGAAAGGCCCAGGGCGACCGGCTGATAGCCCATAACCCCGTCATAGGCACAGACCCCGTGGATGCCCAGGAACCGGAGCGCAATTTTTACACCCCAGAGCAGAGGGCTATCCTGCTGGAGGTGCTCCATGATCATCCCATCTTCCCCCTGGTTTTTACCCTGCTCAACACTGGGATGAGGGCGACTGAGGCGCTGGCCTTGCTCCGCAACCGAGACCTGGACCTGGGCAACTGCCGCATCCACGTCCGGGAGTCCACTGAATTTTTACATGCCCAGCCGCTGAAAAAGCCGACTAAAACCAAGCGCGGGGTCAGGACTATCCCGATTCCTCCCGCCTTCGCCGACTGGATGCGTGGCTATCTCAAGACGGTCAAAAGTCTGTATGTGTTCCCCGGGCCAGATGGTGGGCAGATGGGAGAGTCTTGGCTGGTCAATATGCAGCGCAAGGCCAATCGGTGGCTTGCCCAGTGGTTTGACGCCAATCCCGAGATGGATGAGCACAGGTTCAAGCTGTGGTTCCGCTCCCTGCGGCACACCTACTGCACGGAGCTCTTTGACCAGGAGATCGACGAAGTGTCAGCGGCGGCAATCATGGGGCATACCGTCAGCGTCATGCGCGAAATTTACACGCACATCCAGAAGGGCAGACAGCAAAAAACCGTGGATAAAATCGAAAATTTATATGGCGATATCCACGAATTGCCCCTTGCAAAAAGCCGCAAAAACGTGTAAGATGTTGTTGTTGGGTTGTAGAAAAGTTGTAAAACCACTGGGTAGAATGCCGACAAACCCTTATATACCGGGGTTTTTGCCCACATGACTAGCTGACTTGTAATCAGCAGGTTGTCGGTTCGAGTCCGACCGTCGGCTCCACAAGAAAAGCGAAAGAACCCCCGTAGCTGTAAGGCTCGCGGGGGCTCTTCTTTTTGCTCAATTTTCAACTCTGGGC
>Ga0209075_1003081_pt1 | contig 14137 bp, 12 predicted proteins | sample Stecom2011_FD_187523 | JGI IMG/M metagenome (GOLD analysis project Ga0209075, IMG submission 187523) | Agricultural soil microbial communities from Utah to study Nitrogen management - Steer compost 2011 (SPAdes) (version 2) | ecosystem: Environmental > Terrestrial > Soil > Agricultural land... | reverse complement strand
GGAAAAGAAGCTTAGAAATATTTAAGCACAAATAAGTACGTATGCCTCTAGAATGCATACGTTCCTACTTGAATATTGCAAATTACATATAGAATAGCCTGTAAATCTTCTTATATTTACAGGCTTAAATTTTTAATACGATGAATATAGAGAAACTGGTAAGCGACCATATAAAACAAGGCTTAAAACAAGAGTATGATGTAGATTTGGACAAAGTAGAGTTTCAGGCAACTAGGAAAGACTTTGAGGGAGATATAACCGTAGTGGTTTTCCCGATCCTTCGCCATATAAAAGCAAACCCAGTGGCCATAGGGGAATTTTTAGGAAATCATCTGGTAGCACAGCTTCCGCAAGTAGAGAAGTTTAATGTGGTACAGGGCTTCTTGAACCTAGTGCTCTCGGACAACTATTATCTAGATTTTTTCACCAATACAAAAGACTTTGGAGCCTTTGGATTGGAGTCCAACACCAAGGCACCGATTATTGTAGAATATTCCTCTCCAAATACCAACAAGCCTTTACACTTAGGGCACATTCGTAACAACTTATTAGGATATTCGGTTTCCGAGATTTTAAAAGCAGCTGGACACCCAGTGCATAAAACACAGATTATAAACGATCGTGGCATTCATATTTGTAAAAGCATGATTGCATGGCAACGATTTGGCGATGGAGAAACCCCAGAATCTTCCAAGATGAAGGGTGATCACTTAGTTGGAAAATACTACGTGAAATTTGATGAGATCTACAAAGAACAAATCAAGGAGCTAGTAGACCACGGTATGTCGGAGGACGATGCCAAACAACAAGCAGAGATTATTCAGGCTGCACAAGAAATGCTTCGCAAGTGGGAAGCAAACGACGAGGAGGTGTTAAGCCTTTGGAAGAAAATGAATACTTGGGTATACGAAGGATTTGACGCTACATACGATGCGTTAGGCGTAGATTTTGACAGCCTTCTTTATGAAAGCGACACCTATTTATTAGGTAGAGATATTGTAGAGAAAGGAATAGAAAGTGGTGTTTTTTATAGACGAGAAGACGGATCGGTTTGGTGTGATCTTACCGAGGATGGATTGGACGAAAAAATAGTTTTACGTGCCGATGGAACTTCTGTTTACATGACACAGGATATCGGAACTGCAATAAAACGTATAGAAGATCATCCAGAAACAGAGGGAATGATTTATACAGTAGGGAATGAGCAGAATTACCACTTTAAAGTGCTATTCCTTATCTTAAAAAAGCTTGGTTATGAGTGGGCAGAAAACCTATACCATTTGAGCTATGGAATGGTAGATTTACCATCTGGAAGGATGAAAAGCCGTGAAGGAACGGTGGTGGATGCCGATGATTTAATTGCAGAAATGGAACAAGCAGCTAGGACTATCTCCGAAGAACTTGGAAAGCTTGAAGGTTTAACCGAACAAGATAAAAATGAGCTGTACCATACCATTGGAATGGGAGCGCTAAAGTATTTTATACTTAAGGTAGATCCAAAAAGAGGCATGGTATTCAATCCAGAGGAAAGTGTAGATTTCCAAGGAGATACAGGGCCATTTATCCAATACACCCATGCACGTATTCAATCTATAGCCCGCAGAGCTGCAGAAGAAGGCGTGAAAGAAACTTGGAATTCTAGTGTGATACGTTTACACGAGAAAGAAAAAGAGTTGCTGAAGATAATGCAAGGATTCCCAGAGGCTATCCAGCAAGCCGCAAAACAGCATAGCCCTGCATTGATTGCAAATTATACCTATGAGTTGGTTAGAGAGTTTAACTCCTTCTACCAGAATGTATCTATTTTGGGCGTGGAAGACGAAGAACTAAAATCATTCCGTGTGGCTCTGTCCAAAGCAGTAGCTAGCATTATAAAAACTGCATTCAAATTATTAGGAATAGAAGTGCCTGATAGAATGTAGTTTTAGTTGAGTTAATCAATAAGATTATATACCTCTTTGATGCTTTCTAAAATACTGTTATAATCGATATTTAAGTCTACTAACTTTCCAGAAGACATATCAAAAACCCAGCCGTGTACCGTCAGTCCATACTCTTTATTGGCTATCTGTACATCGGCTGTTTTTATAACGTTTATACATTGTTCTATCACATTTAGTTCTACCAGTCGTCGGTAACGCATTTCAATATCGGTAATAGCATTCAATTCTAATTTGTGCATACGATATACATCCCTAATGTTTCGTAGCCATGGGTTTAAGATTCCTAAATCCTTTGACTCCATCGCAGCTAATACACCACCACAACCATAATGACCGCAAACTATGATGTGTTTTACCTTTAATTGTTTTACGGCATAGTTTATAACAGACATGGCACTGAAGTCCAAATTGGAAATCACATTGGAGATATTTCTGTGAACAAAAACCTCGCCTGGTGCAGCTCCCATAAGCTCTTCGGCAGTAACACGGCTATCGCTACATCCTATGTATAATACCTCTGGTTTCTGGTCCTGTGCAAGGTCTTCAAAATACTTAGGATCATGATGAAGCTTCCTAGCAACCCACTGCTCGTTGTTTTTTAAAATTTCTATAGTATTCATAGGAGGTGACTAAAATGTTTAGGCTATAAAAATAACGAAAAGAATAAAAGGGTAGGATGGATTTGGAAGATAAAATCTAGCCTTTTTGTAATAAACTTATACTCTGTTGGTTATGTTTTTACTACAAAGGCCACAAAAAGTGCTTATAAGGTGTTTTATCACAGAATGTACTTTGTGACTTGCTTTGCAATCTTTATATTTGCATAACGAAATACTTTGCAACAATTATGTTTGAAAATTTAAGTGAAAAGTTAGATAAAGCGCTACACGTTTTAAAAGGGCATGGTAGCATTACCGAAGTGAACGTAGCCGAAACGCTGCGTGAAGTTCGTAGAGCATTGTTGGATGCTGACGTAAACTTTAAAACGGCAAGAAACTTTACTAACCGAGTTCAGGAAAAAGCACTTGGCCAAGATGTACTTACTACATTACAGCCAGGGCAGCTTATGGTGAAGATTGTAAAGGATGAGCTGACCGAATTGATGGGAGGAGAAACAGCTGGGCTAGACCTGAGTGGGAATCCTTCGGTTATTCTTATGTCGGGATTGCAAGGTAGTGGTAAAACTACTTTCTCTGGAAAACTTGCTAACTTTCTAAAAACAAAACAGTCTAAAAAACCATTGTTGGTTGCCTGTGACGTTTACCGTCCGGCTGCTATCAATCAGCTACACGTTGTAGGAGAACAGATAGGCGTAGAAGTTTATAGCGAAGAAGGTAATAAAAATCCAGTAGAGATTGCAGAAAAAGCAATCGCTCATGCTAAAGCAAACGGATTTAACGTAGTGATTATAGATACGGCAGGTCGTTTGGCGGTAGATAAGGAGATGATGGATGAAATCTCAGAAATCCATCGTACTATAAAACCACAGGAAACATTGTTTGTGGTAGATGCCATGACGGGTCAAGATGCTGTGAATACAGCGAAAGCTTTTAATGATATTCTAAACTTCGACGGTACGATACTCACCAAGTTAGATGGTGATACTCGTGGTGGTGCAGCTATATCCATTAAAAGTGTAGTAGACAAGCCTATTAAATTTATCGGTACGGGCGAGAAGATGGATGCAATTGATGTATTCCACCCTGCTAGAATGGCCGATAGAATCCTGGGAATGGGAGACGTTGTTTCCTTAGTAGAACGTGCACAAGAACAGTTTGATGAAAAGGAAGCACGAAAACTACAGAAGAAAATCGCTAAAAATGAGTTTGGGTTTGATGACTTCTTAACCCAAATCCAACAAGTAAAGCGCATGGGAAGCATGAAAGACCTAGTAGGTATGATTCCAGGTGCTGGTAAAGCGTTGAAAGATGTGGATATTGATGATGATGCGTTTAAGCATATCGAAGCTATCATCCATTCGATGACGCCACAAGAAAGAACTTCACCATCGGTTTTAAACGGAAGTAGAAAAAGAAGAATTGCAAAAGGTAGCGGTACTAGCGTACGTGAAGTAAATCAGCTGCTAAAACAATTTAACGAAATGAGCAAGATGATGAAGATGATGCAAGGTGGCGGTGGTAAAAAGATGATGCAAATGATGAATAGAATGAGATAATATGGAGCGATTACTATATTGTTGCATACCAGATTAAAAAGAAACCAATACGCGTCGAAGTTTTCGTATAGAAACTCGGCGTGTTTTTTATTACATAAACTATAAATAGCTCAACAACATGACAATTCTAGATGGTAAAAAATTATCGGAAGAGATTAAACAAGAGATAACCCAAGAGGTTAAAAAAATTACAGGGCAAGGAAAACGCGCACCACATCTTGCTGCGGTATTAGTAGGAACCGATGGAGCAAGCTTGACCTACGTTGGTAGTAAGGTTAGGTCTTGCGAGAAAGCAGGCTTCAAATCTACTTTGATTCATCTGTCAGAAGATACCACACAAGAAGCGCTATTAAACAAGATTGAAGAGCTAAACGCAGACAAAGGTTTAGATGGATTTATAGTGCAATTACCACTGCCCAAGCATATAGACGAACAAACCGTTCTGGAAGCGGTTAACCCACAAAAAGACGTGGATGGATTTCATCCAGAGAATTTTGGACGAATGGTTTTGGGTATGGAAAGCTTTATCCCTGCAACACCTTTTGGAATTATGGAGATGTTGAAGCGTTACGAAATTGAAACATCAGGAAAACATGCTGTAGTTATAGGTAGAAGTAATATAGTGGGAAGACCAATAAGCATCTTATTGAGCAATAAAGGAGAACCTGGAGACTGTACGGTAACTTTGACACACAGTAGAACAAAGAATCTAAAAGAAATAACCAAATCGGCAGACATTATTGTATCTGCTTTGGGAGTTCCTAACTTTGTAACCGCCGATATGGTAAAAGAAGGGGTGGTAGTTATAGACGTTGGAATTACACGAGTAAAAGATGAAACTGCGAAAAGAGGCTATGTTATTACCGGGGATGTAAACTTTGAAGAAGTAAGTGCTAAAGCTTCGTACATAACTCCTGTTCCTGGTGGCGTAGGACCTATGACGATTGCCATGTTGCTTAAAAACACCTTGTTGTCTCGTTATAGAAGCATGAAAAACGAGAAGTAAATCCTAAAAGATTTTAAAATTAAAACCCTCAAAGAACTAATATAGTTTTTTGAGGGTTTATTTTATAAAAGTACTTTGTTATAATATGTTTGAAATCCGCGAAAGCGAAAAATCAATTCAAAGAATAATAAAGAACTGATTAATTTATTGCGAGTACTCCTCTATATATTCTTTTCTATAAACGCTCACCAAGATTAAGAAGAGACTGATTAGTATAGGTCCAAAGATCAGCCCAATAAATCCAAATAATGGCACACCAATTATTACACCGATCAAGGTGATAAGAGGGTGGACATCATCCAAGCGTTTAAGTGCGTATAGCCTAATTACGTTATCGGAAATGCCTACTACTACAAAACCATAAATCAATATTCCCCATGCGGCAAATGGCTCGCCTGCAGAAAGAGTAAGCAAAAATACTGGAATAATCCCTACCATAGTTCCTATCACTGGAATCATAGATCCAATCGCGGTTATTACAAACCAAAAGAAAGGATCGGCAGCACCAAAAATTAAAAATCCAATCAGAGATACTATACCTTGAAAAATAGCCACCACCGGAATGCCAATAGCATTTGCTCTAACCATTTTTCTGCATTCCGTCGCTATGATGGATAGATTTTCCGGTTTAAAAGGTAGGTACTTATAAAAAGTATTGATCATATTTTTTGAGTTGATGAGCATATAATAAAGCAAGAGATACATAATTGCAACGGATATAAGCATGTTAAATGTACCACCTGCAATAGACTGCAGATTATTAGAGATCATATCTACTACCTTTCCAGTGTCGATCTTTGCTCCTATATCGAATCCTAAGCGACTTTCTAAGTTGGTAAACTGTTCGATAAAAGCTTCCATAACCTTTTCTGAACTATTTACTGCTTTACCTATCTTATTGCCCAACATAATCGCGGTGCCCGTCAATGGAACCAATATGATGATAAAGGAAGCAAGCATTAATATAACCGCCGAGAGGACTTTTCCAACCCCTTTATTAATCAATTTATCCATAAATGGATTCAACATCACATACAGTGTGATAGCACCCAGTACACCAGATAGGTAGGGTAGGGTTTCGAAAACGATAAGAAAACCCATTATGGCAATGACGAATAATACGAATATTTGGCGTACAAGAGCAGGCTTCATCATAATACAAAAAGATTAATATTTTAGTGCAAGATACTGTAAAAATAGATGATATACCTATTTTGAATTCCAGTCTTAAGCAGGTTTTAACATAGAAAAGCTATAAATATTAAACTAAAGTAGTAGTTGCAACTAATTAATTAGTTATGTTTGGATAACAAAAGAGATTAATTATGAGAGAATTAACCAAAGCAGAAGAGGAGATAATGCAAGTCCTCTGGGAATTAGAAGAGGCCAATGTAGCGTCCATCATCGAACAATTACCCAATCCAAAGCCTGCCTACAATACGGTTTCAACTATTGTAAGAATATTAGAAAGCAAAGGATTTGTAGATTTTAGAAAGAAAGGTCGTGGACATATTTACTTTCCGATTGTAGAAAAGTCAGAATATAGCAATCAGTATTTAAACAAGTTTTTATCTGGATACTTCCAAGGTTCTTTTAAAAGTATGGTGTCATTTTTCGTTAAAAAGAATGATTTAAGTATGCAAGAGATGGAGGAAATATTGAAGATAATAGACAAGGAAAAAACGGAGAAATAATGGGAACGATACTTATTCAAATAGTTTTCTATCAGATATTGTTTTTAGCGCTTTATGAAGTCTTGTTAAAGCGAGACACGCATTATAATTTACAACGCTTTTATTTGTTGTTTCTACCAGTACTTGCTTTGTTTTTGCCTTACTTAGTAATACCAGCTTTATCCAAAGGTATTGTAGAAACTTACCAACTGAGTATGCCGGCAATCCTTCTTGGCGATGTCTCGAACGGAGAGCTGGTAAATACTAGCACAACGCGTACCGTTGGTAACAGCTATTCTGTTCTATTCATAATATGGGCTGTTGGTGCGGGTGTATCTAGCATGTGGTTTTTATGGAAATACCTAAGTCTCCTTAAATTACGAGCAACTGCAAGTCTAGTAGACAAAGGAAATTATAAGCTAGCAAGTCTACCAAATACCGATGTGGCCTTTTCATTTGGCAACACTATTTATTTAGGAGAAGCATTGGAGGAAGAGGCCAAGGAAGTAATATTAAAGCACGAGAAAGTACATGTAGCACAGAAACACAGTATGGATTTAATTCTATATCAGTTACTGCGAATTGTATTTTGGTGGAATCCAGTGATTTACCTCTTTCAAAATCGCCTGGAAGCCGTACATGAATATATTGCCGATGCGGAGGTTGTGGCGCATATAGCTAAGAAAGAGTATTATCAGAACCTGTTATCACAAGTATTTAAAACCAACGGAATCTCTTTTACCAACACATTTTACAAACAATCCTTAATCAAAAAACGAATAATTATGTTACAGAAAATCAAATCCCCTAGAAAATCTAAGTTTAAGTATCTATTAGTATTTCCCTTATTAGCCTTTATGTTGGTCATTGTTTCTTGTGCGAGCCATATAGCTAAAAATGATAAGTTAAAAGAAACTGAAGTTGTTGAAATGGTAGATGACGTACCGTTTGCTGTAGTTGATAAAGTCCCTGTTTATCCAGAATGTGAAGGGAATAATGAAGAACTCAGGAATTGTATGAATCAGAAAATCAATGAATTGGTGGCAAGTCATTTTAATACTAGTTTAGGTAAAGAACTTGGCTTGGAGGGTGTTCAATCAATTATGACGATGTTTACGATTGATAAATCAGGAAATATTTCGGATATTAATGTTAGAGCGCCTCATAAGGAGCTTGAGAAAGAAGCCAGACGGGTATTAGATTTATTACCACAATTTATTCCTGGTGAGCAAAAGGGGAATAAAGTAGGAGTTACTTTTACGTTGCCAATTCGATTTACAGTGGCTTCCGAAAAATAATTTGGTGGTTTAGACAAGCCTTAAAGCCTCTTATATTTAACGATATAGGAAGCTTTGTCTTTTTATCATTCTGTATAGAAGATAAAAGAATTAAAATCTTTCTTTGGTTATTTTCCTGAAAACTATTTAAAAAGCTTTAGGTGTTTTTTTAGATTTAAAACCGCTGTAGTGTTAATTTAATGCTATAGTCTTATTGATTGCTCGGTATTATATTAGAATTATATAGGTTTAACACTTATTCGAGGTTGGTTGTAGTTATAGCAGCTTAATTGAATAATGAAGTATTATTAAACCTTAACCAATAAACAGAAAGCTATGTTTAAAAAAACTAAAACACTACGGAAATTATTCAGCAAGAGTCTTTTCTTACCGTTATTTGCCTTTACACTTATTTTTACCTCTTGTAAGAATGACAAAAAAGAAGAGATGCAAGAGATAGAGATCATGGATCGTGAAAAATTATCGGAACAGGATAGACAATTGGAAGAGTCAAGACTAGAGGAATCAAGAAAGGAATTGAATAAAGCAGATAAAAATCAGCAAGAAAAAAGCTCTATAAATACTCCTGTATATACTCCTACTTCTTTCCCAATTACTAATGTAGATCATGCACCAATATTTCCAGGGTGTGAAGATTTTCAGGGCGATGCTGTAGATTGTTTGTCCGACCAAGTAGGGGAATTTGTAGAAAAGCACTTTAATAAGGCTATTGCTGCAGAAGAAGGTCTAAGAGGAACTCAAAATATAAGAGTTAGCTTTGAAATCAACGAAGAAGGAAAAGTACAGAATGTTCAATCTAATGCTGCTAACGTTAGACTACAGAAAGAAGCTAAAAGAGTAATTAGTGAAATGCCCAAAATGAAACCAGGTGTTCTAAAGAACAAGGCGGTTTCTGTACAGTATATGGTGCCTATTAAATTTGAAGTAAAATAAATTTGAATTCATAAAGTAAAAACCATAAGCTTCCTCTACGTATTTGTAGAGGAAGTTTTATTTTCGCTCATTACAAAAGACAAAATAGATAGTTTTCTTGTTTTATTATTTTCTTAAAAAATATTTAAAATCCCTTCTGCATTGCTTAAGTTTGTGAAGCTTCAATTAATAAATACAGCAAATTTATGTACACTGCAGATAAAACCTTTGCACAACAAGCAGATGCCGAGGATGTTTTGGCATCCTTTCAAAAAGAATTTCATAAGCCCAAAATGGAATCGGGCGAACCCTATTTATATTTTTGTGGAAATTCCCTTGGATTACAACCTATACAGACTGCAGCATATATAAAACAAGAACTAGACGATTGGGCAAATCTAGGAGTGGAGGGACATTTTCATGCTAAGAATCCTTGGAAACCTTATCATGAAAGCCTTGCCAAACCCATGGCAAAAATTCTCGGTGCAAAACCTTCGGAAGTAGTTATTATGAACTCGCTTACCGTGAACTTGCACCTGATGATGGTGAGTTTTTATAGACCTACAAAAACCCGATATAAAATTGTAGTAGAAAGCGATGCTTTTCCATCCGACCGATATGCCGTAGCAAGTCAAGCAAAAATGCATGGATTAGATCCGGAGGAAGCTATTGTTTGGTGGAAACCTAGAGAAGGTGAGGAGCTATGTAGAATGGAAGATTTAGAAGTTATAATGAAAACCCATGGCGATTCGGTAGCTTTGTTGATGATAGGGAACACTAACTATTATACCGGTCAGTTTTATCCGATAGAAGAAATTACCAAACTGGGACATAGTTATGGAGCAAAAGTAGGATTTGATTTAGCACATGGCGCTGGAAATATTTATCCAGATTTGCATAACGCAGGTCCAGACTTCGCAGTTTGGTGTACGTATAAATATTTAAATAGTGGGCCAGGAAGTCTTGGCGGTTGTTTTGTTCACGAACGCCATGCTACAAATACCGATTTGGTGCGAATGGCAGGTTGGTGGGGACATGACAAAGCTACGCGATTTAATATGCGCCACGATTTTCTACCCATTCCTGGAGCCGAAGGTTGGCAGTTAAGTAATCCAGCAATCTTGTCTATGGTAGCAGTAAAGTCTTCCTTAGATGTTTTTGATCGGGCAGACTTTCAACGTATCCGAAAGAAATCGGTACACATGACAGGATATTTAGAGTATTTACTTCAAGAAGCAGACAGTAAAAATCTTAGAATAATTACTCCAACTAACGCAGAAGAACGCGGTTGTCAGCTATCCATTCAAATCAAAGGAGCCGATAATCGCATGGCAAAGACTTTATTGGGAAGTGGAATTATCACCGATTGGCGCGAGCCCGACGTTATTCGATTGGCGCCAGTCCCAATATATACTAGCTATCAGGAAGTATATGACTTGGTAGGGAGATTAAAACAAATCATAAAAAACTAAGAATGGGAAAGCAAGAAAAAATCATTGTAGTAGGTGCTGGATTATGTGGAAGCTTACTTGGGCTGCGTATGGCGCAATTGGGCTATGAAGTAACTTTAGTGGAGCGCAGACCGGACTTAAGAAAAGTAGAGCAAGCAGCAGGACGATCGATAAACTTAGCTTTATCCAATCGTGGTTTCGCAGCCTTGGATCTTGTAGGGATGAAAGAAACTGCTTTGGAAATAGGAATTCCTATGTATGGCAGAATGTTGCATAATACAGAGGGAGAAACCTATTTGAGTCCGTATAGTGGAAGAAAAGGCAGGAGTATCTATTCTACTTCCCGTACGCATCTTAATCAACTTTTAATCGATGCTGCAAGCAAACAAGATAAAGTATCTTTCTTATTCGATCATACCTGTACAGACATCGATTTTCAGAAAAAAAGAATAAATGTTCAAGACAACGAATCTGGTGCGAAACAGATTTTAGAAGCGGATTATATTTTCGGAACCGATGGAGCAGGTTCGGTAATAAGAGAATCTATGAAGCAAAGAGGCTACATAAAACAACATGACTTTCAGCAGTTATCCCACGGATACAAAGAACTTTTTTTCCCTGCATTACCAGGAAGTGAATATGCTACAGAAAAAAATGCGTTGCACATTTGGCCAAGGAAAGATTTTATGCTGATTGCATTGCCCAATCCAGGAGGTAGTTTTACAGTAACTTTATTCTTAGCCCACGAGGGAGAAGAAAATAGTTTTGAAGCGCTCTCAGGTCCAGATAAAATAGAGGCTTTCTTTAAAGAGAATTTTGCCGATGCTTTCGAGATCATGCCGAACTTACAAGATCTTTTCGCAACTAATCCGACCAGTATTTTAGGAACGATTAAGTGCTCGCCTTGGCTCGCAGAAAACCGTGTGTTGATTATGGGAGATGCTGCCCATGCCATGGTTCCGTTTTATGGACAAGGAATGAATGCAGCATTTGAAGATGTGTTGGTATTCGATAAAGTATTGAAAGATACCGATGGCGATTTAGAAAAAGCGTTTGCAAACTTTGAGTCCATACGATACAAAGATGCAGAAGCTATTTGTGATTTATCTTTAGACAATTTTAAAGAAATGCAAGCAGATACTGCCGATCCAGACTTTTTGCGTAAACGACGAATCGAAATGGAATTGGAGGCATCCGAAGAGGTGGCATATTTCTCCAAATATTCCTTGGTAACTTTCCAAGAAGATTTTTCGTATGCAGAAGCTTTACGAATAGGTCGAGCACAAGACAAAGCTATTCTAGAACTTCTAAAAGAGAATAAGCTTTCGGAAGATATGCCAATTCATGAAATGCATGAGTTGATTAAAAAACGTACAACAGAAATATTATAAAATAAAAGTTTAAAAACATGAGTAAGAATAGATTATTAAAAGGCAAAGCAACACCAAGAGGCGCATTTCCACATATAAAACGAGCAGGAGATTTTTTATACATTTCAGGAACTAGTTCGAGATTACCAGACAATAGTTTTGCTGGAGTAGAGGTGCTGGATGAAATGGGGACGGTGCGTTTGGATATAGAAGAGCAAACCAGAGCGGTGATAGAAAACATCAAAGACTACTTAGCAGCCGAAGGAGCAGAGCTAACCGATTTGGTAGAAATCAGTTCTTTCCTTGTAAATATGAATGATTTTGCAGGCTACAATAAAGTGTATAAAGAATATTTTAATGCCGAAACTGGTCCTACACGTACCACGGTAGCCGTTCATCAATTACCACATCCTCACTTAGTGGTAGAGATAAAAGCAGTGGCGTATAAACCTCTTAAATAATGATTTTTCTATCCAATTATATTAACGGTAAGCAGGTCCCCGCTATTTCAGATAAGTGGCAGGATGTATATAATCCAGCTACAGGAGAAGTGTATGCACAGTTGCCAGATTCGCAAGCAGAGGATGTAGAGGAAGCTTATAAAGCCGCAGCAACTGCTTTTCCAAAATGGTCGGAAACAACAGTGGAGTATCGAAGTGAGATGCTTGAGAAAATAGCATTGGCAATCGAAGCGAGACATGAAGAGCTGGCACAAGCCGAAAGCAAAGACAATGGGAAACCCATTACTTTGGCAAGAAAAGTAGATATTAATCGAGCGGCTGCGAACTTTCGATTTTTCTCAAAAGCCATTACTCAGTATAGTACAGAAGCCCATCATACAGCGGGTAGAAAAACGATGAACTATACCATACGTAAACCTTTGGGCGTGGTGGGTTGTATCTCTCCATGGAATTTACCGCTCTATCTGTTTTCCTGGAAAATAGCACCTGCACTAGCAGCTGGAAATACGGTTGTGGCAAAGCCTAGCGAAGTTACGCCTTACACAGCAAGTTTATTGGCCGAGATATTAGATGAGGTGGGTTTGCCTGCTGGCGTTCTAAATATTGTCCACGGCCTTGGTGCTACTACAGGACAAGCTATTGTTGCACATCCAGGAATTACCGCCATCTCTTTTACAGGAGGCACAAAAACAGGAGCACATATAGCAGGTGTAGCCGCACCAATGTTTAAAAAGTTATCCTTAGAACTCGGTGGAAAAAACCCTAATATTATTTTTGCTGATTGTGATTTCGATAAAATGCTAAAAACTACCTTGCTTTCTTCTTTTTCTAACCAAGGACAGATTTGCCTGTGTGGAAGTAGAATATATGTAGAGCGAAGTATTTATTCAGAGTTTAAAGAAGCTTTTGTATCAGCTACAAAGAAACTACGTGTAGGAATGCCTTCGGAGGACGATACCCAGATTGGTGCTTTGGTATCCGAAGATCATCTAAACAAAGTATTAGGTTTTGTTAGTAAAGCAGAAGAGGAGGGAGGAAGGATTCTTACTGGCGGAAATAGAATTACTCATGGCGATTTTGCTAATGGGTATTTTATGGAGCCTACTATTATCGAACTGGAGTCGGATGATTGTACCATAAACCAAGAAGAGGTTTTTGGACCCGTAGTAACTTTATTAGCCTTCGACACCGAAGAAGAGGTGCTTTCCTATGCCAATGCAACCAGATATGGACTTTCTGCAACCGTTTGGACAGAAAACCTATCTCGAGCCATGCGTTTAACAGAGGATTTACAAGCTGGAATCGTTTGGGTAAACACTTGGCTCAACCGTGACTTACGAACGCCTTTTGGTGGCGTTAAAGCAAGCGGTGTGGGTAGAGAAGGTGGTTTCTATGCTTTGGATTTCTTTACGGAGCCTAAGAATGTGTGTATTAAGTATTAGAAACTCTACAGGCGTTTTTAGTAATTGTGGATGAAGCTATTTTGAATACCTGATTATCTGTTTTATAATGAATTAGTAACTAGGTGTTTTATTAAAATCAGTTATAGAAAATAGCACACTAAGAGTTGAGAAATATCTATTGCCCACAGCTTTAGCTGTGGGATAACGAGTTAAAGAAAAATTGGGCTTTAGCTCCATCCTAATCTTTGTGTCGCTAAACAAAGTCTAAAGTATATCTTCTAGATCTTGTTTCCCTATGATAGCCATAATCTCTATTTTACTCAAGTTTCGCACCCATTATTCATAGGCTTTAAGACAATAATAAGTAGCATGAAAACCAAGGGAAACCCTTGGTTTTACTGTATCTTTAAGTTACTAGACAAAAAGTACAAAACATGCTACAAC
>Ga0209075_1003080_pt1 | contig 14151 bp, 7 predicted proteins | sample Stecom2011_FD_187523 | JGI IMG/M metagenome (GOLD analysis project Ga0209075, IMG submission 187523) | Agricultural soil microbial communities from Utah to study Nitrogen management - Steer compost 2011 (SPAdes) (version 2) | ecosystem: Environmental > Terrestrial > Soil > Agricultural land... | reverse complement strand
TTCCACCGATTTGGGGGTGAACTGGGCTTCTGCCGCCACAAAGCTGACTTCCGCCGGCACCACGTAATCCGGCAGGGCATCCAGGATGATGCGTGCTTCCGAGCCTACCCGCACTTTGCCGGCCTGCGCCGTGGGCAGGAAGATGGTCATGTAGACGTCGGTCACATCCAGCACTGTGGCCACCTTGCCGCCGCCCGCCAGTACCTCACCGGGTTCCGCCAGCCGGTACAGCACCCGGCCACCCACCGGGGTGGACAGCTGGCTGTCATCGATGTTGGTCTGGATTTGCCGGATGGCAGCATGGGCCGATTCGATACCGGCATCGGCTGAAGCCACTTGTACCCGGGCCGCCTGCAGGGCAGCCCCGGCGGTTTCCGCCGCCATGCGGGCGCGGTCCAGCTGCTCCCGGGAGGCATGGCCCCGGTCAACCAGGGTTTCAATACGGGCGAGTTCGGCACGGGCATAGCGCTGTTCGCTTTCCCGCTGCACGACGACGGCTTCGGCCAGCAACCGGGCCTGTTCGGCCTGGTGCAGGTTGGCTTCTGCCGCCGCGGCACGGGCCTTGAGTTCGTTGGTATCCATTACCGCCAGCAGCTGGCCGGCTTCCACCATGTCGCCTTCGCGCACTTCAAAGGATTCCAGGCGCCCCGGTATACGGGTGGCGATATCCACTTCGGTGGCTTCAATACGGCCGTTACCAGAGGCAATATGCTCGGGCAGTTCGTCACCGTTTGGCATCAGGTACCAGGCAGCAACCGCTATCACCGCCACAATCAGCAGTGCCAGCAGGAGTTTGGAGGCAGTTCTGGCGCGTTTACCGGCCATAGGTCGTCCTTGATCAGATGAATGCTACGGAAGGGAAGTGTAAATAAGAAGTGTGACGACGAGGCTGGCAGGAATCAAGACAGATTCCGATCTATCCAGTCTGCCAGCCTTGCAACCACTCAGTAAGCGCCGCGGATGAGGTCGATACCCGGCTTGAGCACTTCACGCCAGGCCTTCTGCAGCTCGGGGGTCCAGTCAGGATCGTGGACGCGCACGGTTTTCAGCAGGGATTGTTCCCACAGGTCATACCATTCGGGCTGGATGTCCATGCGCTTGCGGCTATGGCTTTCACCCAGGTCCCGCAGTTTCCGATCCGACATACCGCGGGCGACCAGGATGATCTGCATCACGCCATTACGCAGCAGATGGCGCTGGGCCGGCATATCGGTATTCGCAAACCGGGCGCGAATAGCATCGGAGCTGGCCATAAAAAAATCGTAGAAGTCGACAAAGAAGTCGTCTTTTCGGCAACAACGGCCATAACTCTGGAAAACGAGATCCGTACTGGTCATTTGCAATGGGTGTCCTTGAAGCAGGCGGAATGATGTGATGATGGCGCGCATTCTAAGCATGCAACAGAAAATAGCCATAGCGGCATCCCGCTACGACCAATACCTGCGACAAAATGCCACCAGCCCCGCAAACCCGGGCCGGGCTCAGTGGCTGTCGGAAAACCACCAGCGGGGCAGCAGCCGGTTAACCCCGGGTTGCAGGAAGCGGTCGTCAATCAACCAGATCACGCCCCGGTCTTCGGGGGTACGGATCACCCGGCCGGCGGCCTGGGCCACTTTCTGCAGGCCGGGGATCAGGTAGGTGTAGTTGTAGCCTTCGCCAAAGCGTTGCTGCAGACGGTCTTTGAGGATTTCGTGCCAGGGGTCGAAGGGCGGCAGGCCGAGGGTGGCCACGAAGGCGCCGATGAGCTGGTCGCCGGGCAGGTCGATGCCTTCACTGAACACGCCGCCGAGTACCGCAAAGGCGACGCTGCCTTCGGGTTTCTGGAACTCCGCCAGGAACTGCCGGCGCTGCTCCGGGCTCATGCCCGGCTGCTGGGAACGCTGGGGTATATCCGGTGCCTGCTGCTCCAACGTATCACTCACTTCCTTCGCATACTTAAAGCTGCTGAAAAACGCCAGGTAATGGCCCGGCCGTTCCCGGTACTGTCTGGCGATCAGTTCGGCGATGGGCTGCAGGCTGGCCTGCCGATGCACCTGTCGGGTGCTGATGCCGGGGGTGAACTGCACCTGCAATTGTTCGGCGCTGAACGGGCTGGGCAGGGAGGTGAAGCGGGAGTCTTCCGGCAGGCCCAGTAAATCCCCGTAATAAACGCCGGGGCTGAGGGTGGCGGAGAACAGCAATACCGAGTGCGCGGCCTTGAAGCGTTCGGTGAGGAAATCCGCCGGGATCAGGTTCTGGATGGTCAGGCCGGCCCGGCCACGGCCGGTGCGCTGGAATTCGCACAGGGAATGGTCGCCGAAGCTGTCCGCCAGTTTCATAAACGCCACGCTTTCGAACATCACCTCCTGCAGGGCCAGGTCTGGCGGGTTGTCGGCCAGGTAGTCCGTGATCACAGAAACCATGGCCTGCAACGCGCCCAGCAATTGCGGCGGCAGGGTGGCCAGGAACACCGGCTGCGCCTGTTCGCCGTGGTCCCGGATCAACGTCTGCCAGGCCCGGGCAGTGCGGTCCAGGGCCGCTTTCACCGGTTTCGGGGCGGTCTTCTTCAGCTTCAGTAAGCGCTGTTGTTCCAACTGCACCGAGTACATGCCCCGGGCCCGGTCCACCAGGTTGTGGGCTTCGTCCACCAGCACGCTGGCTTGCCAGTTGTTCTGGCGGATCAGGCCATGCAGCAGGGCCGACTGGTCGAACAGCCGGTTCACATCGCCAATCACCAGGTCACACCAGCGGGCCATTTCCTGGGCCAGGAAGTAGGGGCATATGTCGTGACCTGCGGCGATTTTCGCTAAATTCTCCTGATTGAGCGGCTCTTTGCTCTGCACCGCTTCGGCCCGGGCATCGGGCAGGCGGTCGAAGAAGCCATGGGCCAGCGGGCAAGACTCGCCGTGGCAGGCTTTGTCCGGGTGTTCGCAGGCGTCGTCTTTCGACACCAGTTCCAGGGTGCGCAACGGCCAGGGCTGCAGCTCATCCTGGGCAGCCCGCAACTTATCCACAGCATCCAGCGCCAGCTGGCGGGCGGTGTTGCGGCAGGTGAGGTAGTACAGCCGGTCCTGCCTGGCGGCGGGCATGGCCATCAGGGCCGGGAACAGGGTGCCCAGGGTTTTGCCGAGGCCGGTGGGGGCTTCCAGTAGCAAGGTGCCGGCTTTCACCGAGTTCTTGTACACGGTTTCCGCCAGCTGCCGTTGCCGGGGGCGAAAGTCCGGGAACGGAAAGGTCAGGGTGGCCAGCAAGGCATCGCGCTGTTCCCGGTGGTGTTCTTCCTGCTCGGCCCAGGCCTGGTAGCGGCCACACAGGGTTTCCAGTTCCTGCCAGAGCTCGTCGGCTTTGGCGGTTTCGGTAAGCACCGTTTCCTTGTCCCGGCCGGTGTCGTAATAGACCAGGGCCAGTTCCACACTCTTGCGGTTTTCCTGCCGGCACAGCAGGGCGCCATAGGCCCGTAACTGGGCCCGATGCAGAGCCCGCTGGTGGGGGCGAATACGGGACACATCGCCCCGGTGGGTCTTGATTTCTTCCAGCCGGTTCTTGTGTAGGTGGTAGCCGTCAGCCCGTCCGGACAGCTCCAGTGCCAACACCTTTCCGGTAAGTGAATACTCGCTTTTATAGCCGTAACCGCGCTTTGCCTGGATCGCCTGGTGGCCGGCAATGCCCTCCTCGGCACTCGGGGCCGGGGTATAGCGGAAGTCCAGGTCGCCGTGGCGGGCAGCGAATTCACACAGGGTGCGGACAGCGACTTTCACCGGCTTGCCTCGTCGCCCTGCCAGCGCACATAGCACACGCTGGCCGGGATGCCTTCACGGGCAAAGAACTGTAACCAGCGAACCTGGTGGTCCTGCAGGCGGTCGCCGGGGCCTTTTACTTCGATCATTTCATAGCGCTGTTCCGGTTGCTCGGCGTCCGGCACCAGCCGGATCAGGTCGGGGAAACCACTGCGGTGTTCCTTGATGTTGTTGAGCAGGCGGCGGAACAGAGCTTCCAGATGGCGCGGGGGAATGCAGTGCAGGGCCAGTTCCAACAGATCTTGATCCAGTACCGGCCAGAATACGAAGGGATTGGCAATGCCTCGCCTGCTCTGAAAGGTGTCGAGAATGTGCTGCTTATAGACAGGGGTTTTCAGCAGGCCGAAACGCTCTTCAAAAGCCTGCTGGCGCCGGGACACAAAATCTTCCCGGGTCAGGTCCGCCGGGCCGATATGAAACGGATGGAAGAAGGCGCCAGGCAGAGGCTTGAAGATCACCGGCCAGCACAGCAGCCCGAACAGGGCGTTGATCAGGGTGTTTTCCACATAGAACACCGGGGCGTCATCGGTGCTCAAATGACGCAGGGCCGCCAACTCCACGGTGCCGCTGTCTGGCTTGGGCAAGGTCAGGGTGAATTCGATGAGGGTGGGGTTATCCACAGGCTCAGGCTTGTCCGCACCCACCTTGGGTGCCAGCCGCTTGAGCAGGCGGCTCAGGCCCTGAGCCTCGGCGTCGGTCAGTTCCCTGGTCTGCCACTGGCAGGCAATGGCCCAGGCGTCATCAAAACGCTTCATCCGTTCCAGCAACCGCAGCTGTTTCAGCCGCGCTTCCCGGTGGCCGCTGGCCGCCCATACCTGCAATGCCAGCTCCTGTTCACCCTGGCGTTCCGCCTGCCGGCCCAGCTCCAGTAACAACCGATCCCGGCGGCTGGTGAGCCAGGGGTTATCCACAGGACCGGGTACATCCGCCCAGACCTCCACCGCCGGTTCGCCCTTGTCGAGCCGTTCCCGGCACTGATGCATTTGCAGGTAACCATCCACTTCCAAGCGATGCTGAAAGGCGCGGGATTCCGGGGTAAAGGGCACCGGCTCGAACTGCTGCACGCCCAGTTCCACCAGCACAAAGTCCGTCCAGCTCTGGTGCAGGTTGCCGAAGAACATCAGGCGGACTCGGTCGAACAGGGCCATGTCCTGAAGCTGGACGACTTGCGCAGCTTTATCGTCATCAGGCAGCCAATCCCGCAAGGGCCGTGGTTCGCTGAACGTTTCCGCCAGCAACTCCCGCATCTGAGCTTTTCCGAGCGTTTTCGGGTGGCCCTGTTGGTGCAGCCAACCGCCAAAGACCGGCCTTAGTTCCGCCAGGGTAAACAGCCGGAACAGGTCATCCAGGCTCAGCTCCGGCGAGTTATCCAGCCAGCTGTCCTGCTCCAATAACTTGAGCGCTTCGGCCTCCGGCACCGGCAGTTCCGGGTAGCGCAGCTTGTCGGCCCGGAAATGCTCACCGGTGCGCATCACCATGCGCGTGAGTAGCGCCCTCGGTCCGGTCGCCAGGCTGGCAAACGCCGCCAACCGGGTTTGCTCCCGTTCGGTCAACAGGTCTGCGTGATGATCTGCCACCCAGGACACGATGGTGTCCATGTTGCTCAAATAGTACAGGGGGTCTTCAAGGTTCGCTGTTTTCGGGCGCTGGCCCGAGAATTCTGTCGTCATAGGGCTGGAACTGTAATCCATGCACAAAAATTAATCATCACACACCTTGCCAACTCTTTTAATGATAACTATTATCATTTGCATCAAGACAAGGAGGACGCCATGAAATTTCTCTGCCCACGCCACCGCCGCATGTTTGCCAGCCTTTCCCTCAATGAACAGAACGAGTTATGGCTGTTCTGGATGGAAAATGCCTTCACCTTCTGCGAAACCGACAATGCTGAAAAAATGATCGCAGCCACCGGCAGTGCCTTTGACCTGGCCTGTCTGGCCAGGGCGGACCACCCGGAGTGCATGCATGTGGAGCTTACCCTGTCTGCCATCCTGGTGTGCCGTGCCCTGCGCGATCATGGCGACCATACCGCTGCTGATTATGTACTGTTCTGCGCCCTTGAAAGCCTGCAATCGGCCGAGCCCTGCCATGGTAGAGCCAGCGGTTGCTGCAGCACCGAAGACTGCATTGAAGTATTGTTGGACGTATCCCGCCAGCCAGCGTTTTTCAGCGAGTACCTGAACTGGCCCCGGCTTCCCTCTGCGGCTTCGGCAAACCCCTCCGGTATGATCGTCCACTGAACTCAGGAGGCTTCATGGGCATGTTATTTCCGAACCCCGATCTGTCGCAGCACAGGCACTACAGCCGGGTTAACTGGCAGGGCCAGCCAGACGCCGCTGAAGTATCCATCTCGATCTCGGCCGACAGCCTGTGCCGGCTACTGCAAAGCCGCCAACTGCACGTGGAAGACCTGACCTGTCTGGATGCTGCCTCCAAGGCTCAGGTCCGGAAAATTTTGCTCAACCTGGCTTGTTGACCCGTACACGACGGCTTTTGTCGCAAGTCGCCGGTATCCTTTGTTCTGCCACCTTGCGCTCCCCGCTGCGAAACCGGGAGCGCTTAAGGTAAGCTGTTTGCCACTGAATTCAGCGAACGCCGCAGATAAGGAACCCCATGGCCGCTATCGAACCCGGCTTTCACGCCATCCACGCCAACCACCTGGAAGACCTGCGCCGCGCCGTGGTCTACATCTGCCGGCAGAACCCCATGCCGCCGCTGCAGAGCGAGACCTTCCTGGTGCAGAGTAACGGCATTGCCCAGTGGCTGAAGCTGGCACTGGCGGAGAAGCGCACCGACGATGGTGTAGAGGGCGGGCTGGGCATTGCCGCTGGCATGGATTTCCTGTTTCCTGCGCGCTTTATCTGGCAGGCCTACCGGGCGGTGTTGCCCGATGGCGAAGTACCGGAGCAGTCGCCCTTCGACAAGCGCCGGCTGGTGTGGCGGCTGTACCGGTTGTTGCCGACACTGGTGGGGCAGGATGGCGCCTTCACGCCATTAGCGCGGTTTCTGGACGGCAGCGACACCGACCTGCGCAATTTCCAGCTGGCCGAGAAAGTAGCCGACCTGTTTGACCAGTACCAGGTGTTCCGGGCCGACTGGCTGGCGGCCTGGGAGCAGGGCAAGGATGTGGTGATCACCGCCCGGAGCGAAGAGAAAGCCCTGGATGCGGAAACCCGCTGGCAGCCGTTACTCTGGCGCAAGCTGGTGGAAGACACGGGCAGCGAGGCCCATACCAGCCGCTCGCAAATCCACACCCGCTTTATGGAGCAAGGCCAGCGCATCGGCCAGCCGGCCAATCCGGGGCGCCTGCCCAAGCGCATCGTGGTGTTCGGGGTGTCATCCCTGCCGAGGCAGGCACTGGAAGCTTTATACGTATTGAGCCGCTTTAGCCAGGTGGTGCTGTGTGTACACAACCCCTGCCAGTTCTACTGGGCCGACATCATCAGCGACCGGGAACTGCTGAAAGCCGAACGCAAGCGCGGCGCCGCGCACCCGGTATTGTCACAGATTGACGACCCGGACCAGCTGCACCAGCATGCCAACCCGTTGCTGGCCGCCTGGGGCAAGCAAGGCCGGGATTACATCCGCCTGCTGGACGAGTTCGACAACCCGGACGACTACCGCGCCAGTTTCCAGACCCCGGGCCAGAAGATCGACATCTTCACCGACCATGGCGATGTGGATAACCCCTGCCTGCTGCACCAGTTGCAGAACGATATCCACAACCTGACGCCACTGCAGGAAATCCGCCAGCAGCAGCGCACGGTGGACCTGGCACGCGACCATTCCGTGGTGTTCCACGACGCCCACGGCCCCCAGCGGGAAGTGGAAATCCTGCACGACCAGCTGCTGGCCGCCTTCAATGCCGACCCCACACTGCGGCCCCGGGATGTGATCGTGATGGTGCCGGATATTAATGTGTATGCGCCCCACATCCAGGCCGTGTTCGGCCGCTATTCCCCCGGTCGCAAGCGCCATATTCCGTTCACCATTTCCGACCAGGGTCAGCGCCACCACGAACCGGTGCTCATTGCCCTGGAAACCCTGATGTCGCTGCCTCGCAGCCGCTTCGGCGTGAGCGAGATCATCAGCCTGCTGGAAGTACCCGGCATTCGCGACCGCTTTGACATCAGCGAAGACGAGATCCCCCTGGCCCGGCGCTGGGTGGAAGGCGCCAACATCCGCTGGGGCCTGCACGGCCAGCACCGGGAAAGCCTGGACCTGCCGGCGGAGCTGGACCGCAACACCTGGCAGTCTGGCCTTAGGTCCATGCTGCTGGGCTACGGCATGGGCGATGACGACCCCTGGGGCGGGGTAGAGCCCTATGGCGAAATCGGCGGGCTGCAAGCCAGCCTGGCCGGGCGCTTGGGCGAGTTCGTGCACCAGTTGGAAACCCTGTGGCAGGCCCTGCAAACCACCCGCACACCCGGTGAATGGGAAGCCCTGTTCTCCGCCATGCTCGAGCAGTTTTTCCACAAGGTGGAAGGCCAGGACCTGCTGTTGCTGAACCGCTTCCGCCGCCAGCTGGAGCAGTGGCTGGACGATGCCCTCGCCGCCGGCCTTGATAATCAGCCGCTGCCCCTGAACATCGTCAAGGATGTGCTGCTTCAGGGCCTGGACGAAGGCGGCCTGAACCAGCGTTTCCTGGCCGGCAAGGTCAACTTCGCCACCCTGATGCCGATGCGGGCCATTCCGTTCCGCAAGGTGTGCCTGCTGGGCATGAATGACGGCGACTACCCCCGCTCCCGGCCACCGGTGGATTTCGACCTGATGGCCCAGGACTATCGCCCCGGCGACCGTTCCCGCCGGGAAGACGACCGATATCTGTTCCTGGAAGCCCTGCTGTCCGCCCGGGAACAGCTGTACATCAGCTGGGTGGGGCGCAGCATCAAGGACGACTCTGAACGGCCACCCTCGGTCTTGATCGGCCAGTTACAGGACCACCTGGACAGCCTGTGGGCCTTAGCAGGGCAACCGGAAGTGGCGGTTACCAAGGCCCTGACTACCCAGCACCCGTTGCAACCCTTCAGCCGGGATTATTTCCCGAAAGCCAATGGCGTTGGCGCAGGCGAAGAAGCCCAGCCCAAACCGCTGGCCGAGGTATTGCAGGCCCGTGGCCTGTTCACCTACGAACGGGAATGGCGCAGTGCCCACGCTTTGGATAACTCTGAGCAGAGCCGGGAAGCCCTGCCATACCAGGCGCCGGAAGAACCCATCAGCCTCAACGATCTGGCAAACTTCCTGAAAAAGCCCATCGACACCTTCTACCAGCGCCGGCTGCAGGTGCGCTTTGAAGACGTGGAAAACGAGGATACCGACAACGAAAACTTCGACCTGAACGGCCTGGACCGCTGGCGCCTGGATAACGAACTGATCCAGAACAGTGTGCTGAAAGCCGCCAGCGAGGAAGAGCTGTACGAACGGCTGGCAACCAGCCTGGACCGCATGGCCCGGCGCGGTGACCTGGGTATGGGCGTCACCGAACATCGCTTACGTACCGAACTGGCCGGCCGGTTGCCGGACCTGTTCGACCGCTATCGAGGCGCCCTGGCGGAATGGCCGGAAGTGGTGGCCGAGCCTTTACCCTTCGAGTTTCGCTATTCAGGGGATCCTGGCTCGGTTGAGGTGGCGGATTTAATCGACAACCTGCGTTGTAATCCACAAGGGCAATTGTGCCGGCTGGTGATTGCCAGTTCCGGCCTGCTCACCGGCTCCGGTTACTCGAAGAAAGTGCGCTACGCCAACCTGCTGCGGGACTGGCTGATTCACCTGGCCGGCCAACTCAGCGACCAGCCCTTTGAAACCCTGATCCTCGGTAAGGAAGAAGGCCGTAAATTCTACTTCCCGGTCATGGCTCCGGAGCAGGCAAGAAAGCGTTTCGAAACCATTGTGAGCCGCTGGATGGAAGCCACCACCCGAGCCCTGCCGCTGCACTGCGAGGCCGGCTTCGCCTGGATTACCAGCTACTACGGCGGCAAGAAGTTTGTCGGCGACCACGAACGGGCCATCCGTGAGGCAGAACAGGCCTACGCCACCGCCCTGGACCGGGACACCGGCTACCTGCTGGGCGCCTTCGAAAGCCCCGAGGCGCTGATGGCCAGCGGCGAGTTTGAAGCCCTGCTGCACCAACTTTATGTCCCCCTGTGGGAAGCCGAGCAAGGCAAGTCGGCGGCGGAGCAAATCGGGAGCATGGAATGACGGAACAGATGACCAACCGAAACCCGAACCTGGACCCGCTGGCGCTGCCCCTGAACGGCAGTGCGCTGATCGAAGCCAGCGCCGGCACCGGCAAAACCTTCACCATCGCCATCCTGTATGTGCGCCTGGTGCTGGGCCATGGCCAGGCAAAAGACAGCCCGTTGCAGAACCTGCTGCCGCCGAACCTGCTGGTGGTGACCTTTACCGACGCCGCCACCAAGGAGCTGAGGGACCGCATCCGCACCCGGCTGACCCAGGCCGCCGAGGTGTTTTCCGAAGCCGCCGGCTCGCTCGAACCGACCCCGGAAACCGCACTTATCCACAAGCTGCGGGATGACAGCTACCCGGACCCGGCCAGCTGGCCCGACTGCCGCAAGAAACTGCTGCTGGCCGCCGAATGGATGGACGAAGCCGCGGTATCCACCATTCACGGTTTCTGCAATCGTATGCTCAGCGAACACGCCTTCGACAGCGGCAGCCTGTTCAAGCTCACCCTGGAAACCGACCAGAGCGAACTGCTGAATGAGGTGGCAAGGGATTACTGGCGCACCTTTGTTTATCCGTTACCACCAGCCCTGATGGACGAAGCCCTGAGCCACTGGAAAACCCCCACCGACCTGCGCAAAGCGGTGCGTAACCTGATTGACGACCCGGCCGCCCTGGGCACACCGCGAGAGAGTGTCCACCAGGCCATCAACCAGGTGGTCGGCGAGCGGCTGGCACGGGCCAGTGAACTGAAAGCCCACCCCTGGGCCCAGTGGCAGCAAGAAGTGACCGACCTGCTGAACGACCTGAACAAAGGCAAGCGCCTGCACGGCGGCAGCAAGAACGCCATGCTCAAGGTCTGGGACAACCTGCTGGTCTGGGTTGAATCCGATGACCTGCTGCCGGAGAAGCTGGACAGCGCCGCCGGTTACAAGAACCAGACCCCCGAAGGCCTGGACAACATCCTGAAAGGGGACGAGCCGGCACCCCATCACCCGGCCTTTGACGCCATCGACGCCTTGCTGGCATTCGGCCAGAACCCGCCCAGCGCCAAGTCCGACATCCTGCGCCACGCCAGCCACTGGATTGCCGGGCGGCTGGAAGCGGAAAAGCAGCAGCGCTCGGAAATGGGCTTTGATGACCTGCTCACCCGCCTGGACGACGCCCTTCATGGCCCCCGGGGCGACCAGCTGGCCGCCACCATCCGCCGCCAGTTCCCGGTGGCGCTGATTGACGAGTTTCAGGACACCGACCCGGTGCAGTACCGCATCTTCAACCGGATCTACGCGGTGCAGGACAACAGCGCCAACACCTGCCTGCTGATGATCGGTGACCCGAAACAGGCCATCTACGGCTTCCGGGGTGCCGATATTTACACCTACCTGCAGGCCCGTCTGGGTGTGCAGGCCCGCACTTACACCCTGGGCACCAACTTCCGCTCTGCTGAGACCATGGTCAGCGCCGTCAACCGGGTGTTTGAACACAGCGACCAGCACAGCACCAAAGGCGCCTTCCTGTTCGGCCAGGGCGACAGCACCCCGCTGCCGTTCCAGGGCGTAAAGGCCAACGGTACCAAGCGGCTGTGGGCGGTGAACGGAGAGGTTCAACCCAGCCTGGCGTTCTGGACCCACGAGTCCGATGAAACCGACAAGGAAGGCAACCCCAAAGGCCTGGCCAAGGGCACTGCCACAGCCGATGTAGCTGAAACCTGCGCCAGTGAAATTGCCCGGCTGCTGACCCTGGGCCAGGCCGGGCAGGCGGGCTTTGTGCTGGCGGATAACCCGACGGACCTGGAGCCGGTGGAGCCCAAAGACATCGCCGTACTGGTGAACAACCGCAACGAAGCGGCTGCGGTGCGGGACGCCCTCGGCCGCCGGCGCATCAAAAGCGTGTACCTGTCGGACCGGGATTCAGTGCTGACCTCCCGGGAGGCAAAAGAGGTACTGTGTTGGCTGCGCGCCTTCGCCGAGCCCCGGCAACTGGCCTTCATCCGCACCGCGCTGGCCACACCCACCCTGGGCCAGAGCTGGCAAGCGCTGGACCGGCTGCTGACCGACGAACTGGTGCTGGAACGGGAAATCGAACGCTTTCAGGGTTACCAGCAGCAATGGCAAAGCCAGGGCGTACTGCCCATGCTGCGCAGCTTTTTGATGGACTTCGAAGTGCCGAGCCGCCTGCTGCAGCGCCCGGACGGTGAGCGAAGACTGACAGACATCCTCCACATTGCCGAACTCCTACAGCAGGACAGCCTGCAACTGGACGGCGAACATGCGCTGGTGCACCACTTTACCCAGATCCTGCGGGCTGCGGATGAGGAAGACGAACACCGTACCCTGCGCCTGGAAAGTGACGCCGGGCTGGTGAAGGTGATCACCGTGCACAAATCCAAGGGCCTGGAATACCCGCTGGTGTTCCTGCCCTTCGGCACCGCGTTCCGGGCAGAAAGCCAGAAGCAGGCGTATGTTCGTTACCACGATGACACCGGCAAGCTGGTGACAGTGTTCGACCCGACCCTGGAAGACATCGAACAAGCCGACCAGGAACGCCTGGGCGAAGACATCCGCAAACTCTACGTGGCCCTGACCCGGGCCCGGTTTGCCACCTGGGTGGGCGCGGCGGCTGTGGATAACTGGCACCAGAGTGGCCTGGGCTATGCCATTGCCGGAACACCGGGGCAACCCATCAGCCAGGCCCTGGCCCCGCTGGCGCAAGGTCGCCCGGAAGTCCATATTACCCCGCTACCGGAAGCCGAAAGCACGATATTCACCGAAACCGCCCCGGAAGCCCTGGGGCCGGCGCTGGTCTCCACCCGGGAAGCGAAGGAAGACTGGTGGATTGCCAGTTACTCCACCATCGAATACACCGGCATGGCTGGCACCGGCATTACCTTCACCGGCGAGGTGGAAGACGCCCAGACCCAGAACCTGCTGGAAGAAAGTGCCCAGAACGACACCGGTGAGGCACCCGCCGTGCCCGCCGCACGCAACCACCACCATTTCCCCAAGGGCGCCGGCCCCGGCACCTTCCTGCACGAATTGCTGGAATGGTGCACGGCCCAGGGCTTCCAGCGGGTTGTGGATAACTCCGAGCTGCTGCATGAGCAGCTGGCCCGCCGTTGTGGCACCCGGGGTTGGGGCGACTGGGTGGACCCCCTGCAACAGTGGCTGCTGGCGCTGATCCGCAAACCGCTGAAGCTGGACCGGGAAGGGCAGCAAAGCGCCAGCCTGGCAGAGCTGGGCAACCTGCGCCCGGAGCTGGAATTCTGGTTTGAAAGCCGCAACGTCAGCATCCGGCAACTGGATGCACTGGTCACCCGTTATACCCTGAACGGCGCGGACCGGCCCCGGGCCGAGGCCAACCGCTTCAACGGCATGCTCAAGGGCTTTATCGACCTGGTGTTTGAACACAAGGGGCAGTATTACGTGCTGGACTACAAATCCAATGCCCTGGGCGAGGACGACGACGCCTACACCGACCAGGCCATGGGCCAGGCGATTCTGGATAAACGCTACGACCTGCAATACATCCTGTACCTGCTGGCCCTGCACCGGCTGCTGAAAGCCCGGCTGCCGGGGTACGACTACGACCAGCACATTGGCGGCGCGGTGTACCTGTTCCTGCGCGGAGTGAATTCCGCCAGCGGCGGCGCCTTTACCGACAAGCCACCCAGGGCGCTGATTGAACAACTGGATGCCCTGTTCGATGGCGAGCCGGTCGCCGGGGAGGTGGCCGCATGAGCCGTACCCGCAACACTGAAAACCAGTTTGCCCTGGACCTGGGCGACGACACGCCGGTGAACACAACCGCAATGGAACCGCGCAAGCCTGTGGATAACTCACACCTCCTGGCCAGCCTGAACGAAACCGAAACCCTGTTAGGGCAATGGCAACAGGCCGGCTGGATTCGCCCGCTGGATACCGGCTTTGCCCGGCTGATCCGGGAACTCAGCGAAGAGCAGGGCGAAAGCCCGCAGCCGCTGGTGCTGCTGTTGGCGGCGCTGACCTCCCACCAGGTGGGCCGCGGCCACGTGTGCATCGACCTGGGCACGCTACTGGCCGATGTCGGCCATACCCTGGCGCTGCCGCCGGAAGAACCGGCCAACACCGGCCTCGCAGAAGCCGAGTTGGCCAACCTGCAAGGGATTTATCCACAGGATCTGCTGGCCCGGGTTCAACTGGCTGATTGCCTG
>Ga0209075_1003078_pt1 | contig 14164 bp, 15 predicted proteins | sample Stecom2011_FD_187523 | JGI IMG/M metagenome (GOLD analysis project Ga0209075, IMG submission 187523) | Agricultural soil microbial communities from Utah to study Nitrogen management - Steer compost 2011 (SPAdes) (version 2) | ecosystem: Environmental > Terrestrial > Soil > Agricultural land... | reverse complement strand
AAAATGCCGAGATAATGGAAGGTTCCCTAGTGCGTGGACCCTTCGCTCTTTGTGATGATGCTATTTTGAAAATGGGAACTAAAATATATAGCAACACCACAATTGGTCCCCACAGCCGAGTGGGCGGGGAAGTAAATAACTCTGTTATTTTTGGATATTCCAACAAAGGCCACGATGGTTTTCTAGGTAATTCAGTGATAGGTGAATGGTGCAACGTAGGTGCCGATACCAACAACTCAAACTTAAAAAACAATTACGCCGAGGTGCGTCTTTGGGATTACGAAACTGAAAACTTCGCTAGAACAGGTCTCCAGTTTTGTGGCCTGATGATGGGCGATCATAGCAAATGCGGTATCAATACTATGTTCAATACAGGTACAGTGGTTGGCGTAAGTGCGAATATCTTTGGAAGCGGTTTTCCGCGAAATTTTGTGCCCAGTTTTAGTTGGGGTGGAAGCGGTGGTTTTACGACCTACAAAACAGATAAAGCTTTTGAGGTGGCCAAGGTTGTAATGGAGAGAAGGCATATAGAATTTACAGAAATAGACGCCAAGATTTTGGAACATGTTTTTGAGGAGACTGCAAAATGGCGTAGAGCATAATACTTCACACTAGCTAAAAATACAATATTCAATAAAAGAATAAGAAGAACAAGGTAATCGCTGTTATTACTATCATGACGGATACAAAAATCAAAACAGTACTTATCTGCCGTTTCCTTTCATCCTCTTCTAATTTCTGCTGAAACTCGGCAAACTCTTCAGTCGACAATTTTTTATAATCCTCAATTTTACCATAAGCTTCATTTCGACCATTAACATCTTTGTCGAAAATATTCTTTCGATTTCTTTTATTGTGCTTCAAGGAAGCAATCATTGAAAATATATGACCGGCTCCTCCGCTCATAATTTTAAAAGTTTAGGAATTAAGCAATACTTAGCTGTCATTCTTTCTTTTTCACCCTTTTCAAAACTAAAAAATTCTGTGGATTAATCCCCACGCCACTTACTTTTTTGTTCACAAAACGCACGGCCATATCATAAAACAAAGGAACCACGGGGGCTTCGTCCACAATAATAGAATCCATTTGGGTATAGAGTAATTTTCGTTTATCTATATTAGAAACACTAAGAGACTGCCTGTAAATACTGTCATAAGCCGCATTCTTAAAATGCATATAGTTAGGGCCATTGGGGGAGAAATTAGAGCTATAAAAAAGCGAAAGATAATTTTCGGCGTCGGGATAATCGGCTATCCAACTGCCTCTGAAAATATCCAATTCACCACTGCTTTTCATCTGCCGCAAAGTAGAAGGGGGCATCACATCTATAGTTACGCCAATTCCTATTTTTTCAAGTTCCCGTTGTATAAATTCACACAAATCCAAATATTGGCTATTGGTGCCAATAACTATCTTTGGATTTGAATTACCCGTTTCATTTTTATATTGTTGAATCAATGCTTTGGCTTTCTCGGGCTGATAGGTATAGCCTTCAATCTCTTCATAACCAGGAAGTCCTTTAGGAATAAAACCGTGGATGGCCGGAATGCCCATGCCATTTCTTAAATACTTGACCATCTTTTCCCTATCGAAACCGTAGTTGACAGCTTGACGCAAGGCTTTATTTCTTATTTCTGGGGTATCGGCTTCGAGATAAAACCCTAGATATTCAGTGTTTAAATACGGGCCGGTTATCATATAAGCAAGATCCTGGTATTTTGGCTGAAGCTCGCCATAGGTAGTCAGGAGTTCATCCTTGTAACTACTGTCCAATCCCGAAATGAAATCTAATTTACCTTGTGCGAATAGCAAAAACTCACTTTGTTTATCTGGCAAAAATGTAATGGCAACAGCTTCTAAATAGGGAAGTTTATTTCCTTCTTTGTCTCTTTCAAAATAAAGTGGATTTCTTCTTAAAACCAGTTTCACATTTTCTTCCCACATTTTTAACTGGAACGGGCCAGTACCTACGGGGTTCTTTCGAAAATCATTTCCGTAAAATTCCACCGCCTCCCGTGGCACTACTGAACAATAACGCATTGAGAGGAGGCCTAAAAAAGCGGGAAATGGTTGCTTTAATTTAATAACAAAGGTCAAGTCATTTTCGGCGTAATAACTTTCTACGTAATTCATCACCCAACTGCCTGGCGAAGCAACCTTTTCATCGGTAAGACGATTGAAGCTGTAAACAAAATCCTCGGCTACCACCTTGCGCGTGTAGCTGGTAGGGTTGTTTAATGTTCTTAAGGCAAATGCGATATTCTGATGAAAAAACACATTGTCTCTTAAATGGAAAGTATAGGTCAGAGTGGAATCATTGATCTCCCAACTTTTAGCAATATCGGGTTGTATATTTAGAGAATCGTCCAGTTGTACCAAGCCGTTATAAAGTTGGTTGTCTGGCCAAATAGCCTGCGGATTTCGAGCGAATGCTGGGTCGAGGCTTGGAATGTTGCCATGCTCGTTGTATCGAAAAACCAGATGGTCGCGCTCAGCATCGATGTTATTTTTACAAGAAAAAAGCATCAATACTATTAAGAAGGATAATAAGAGTCTATACATTTTAAAGGACGGTCACTTTCGAGAAATGGGAACAGGAATTTTTTTTTCGTCCCCTTACTTTATGTGGAGTTATATAATTACAAAATAAAAATCTGTGTATTCGTGCTCAATAGTTTGTATTTTTGCATCCACAATTGGCAAAAGTACAACAATGGACGCACCAAAAAAAGTCGCCTTTTACACCCTCGGATGCAAGCTGAATTTCAGCGAAACCTCTACCATAGCCCGTAATTTTGAAAACGAAGGCTTTATTCGTGTAGATTTTTCGGAGAAAGCGGATATTTATGTTATCAATACTTGTAGCGTTACCGAAAATGCGGATAAGCGGTTTAAGACTATCGTAAAGCAGGCGCAAAAAGCGAATTCCAAAGCTTTTGTGGCGGCAGTGGGATGCTATGCCCAATTGAAGCCTCATGAACTTGCCGATGTTGATGGCGTTGATTTGGTGTTGGGTGCTACCGAAAAGTTTAAAATAACTGACTACTTGAACGACCTTTCCAAAAATGATTTTGGAGAAGTGCATTCGTGCGAAATAGAACAAGCAGATTTCTACGTGGGCTCTTACTCTATAGGAGACAGAACTCGAGCATTTCTAAAAGTACAGGACGGTTGCGATTATAAATGTACTTATTGCACCATTCCCTTGGCCCGTGGGATATCGCGGAGTGAAACTTTGGAGAATGTTTTGAAAAACGCCTATGATATTTCACAACAAGGAATCAAGGAGATTGTGTTGACAGGCGTGAATATAGGGGATTATGGTAAGGGAGAATTCGGAAATAAGAAACACGAACACACTTTTTTGGAGTTGGTAAAAGCTTTAGATGAAGTACCAGGAATAGAGCGGTTGCGGATTTCTTCTATTGAGCCCAATCTTCTTAAAAATGAAACCATTGAATTTGTTTCAAAATCTAAAACTTTTGTGCCGCATTTTCATATTCCATTGCAAAGTGGGAGCAACGAAATACTGAAATTGATGCGTCGCCGATATATGCGTGAACTTTATATTGAGCGCGTTTCAAAAATCCGTGAATTGATGCCCCACGCTTGTATTGGAGTGGATGTTATTGTGGGCTTCCCTGGAGAAACGGACGATCGCTTCTTGGAAACCTACCATTTTTTGAATGAATTGGATATATCCTATCTACACGTCTTTACTTATTCTGAAAGAGATAATACCCCTGCGGTGGAAATGGGGGGAGTTGTACCTATGAAGGTTCGAAACAAAAGAAGTAAAATGCTTCGGGGACTTTCAGTAAAAAAGAGAAGGGCCTTCTATGAAAGCCAGCTAGGAACTAGGAGAACGGTGCTTTTTGAAGACGAAAATAAACATGGGTACATTCACGGTTTCACCGAAAATTACGTAAAAGTAAAAGCACCCTGGAATCCAGAATTGGCCAATACGCTTCATGAGATTACTTTGAAAAGTATTGATGAAGACGGTCTTGTCCGGTTTGAATTGGAGAGCGCCTTCAGTTTAACATCAGACTAATCCGTTGTTTCTTCTACGTCTTGATTCGGGTCTATATAGGATTGTCGTGTTATCCCAAAAATATTCACCAATCCAACTCCATAAACTGTTTTTCTTCCTCCAAACTCCACTAAGGGTGAAACGGAAAGCCCATATCCTTTAAAGAATGGAAAATCGATTCGCGGGTTTATTATTACTGCGACCGTGTTTCGATATTTAAAATCGTATTCATAGTTATCCCCGAAAAAAACTGGGGAGCTCCTCTTTTGAAAATTTGTGGCGTATTGCATATGTAGGAAAGCAATTCCCGCTTGGAGATTGAGCCGAACAGTGCGTTTTAGGTTTAGATTATAAATATACCCTCCCAGGATATTAAACGAATGGTTAATATCCGGAACATTCACCTCTGGAAAGATAGTCGGGCCTAAATTAATCAAGGAGCTTGTGCGGAAATCTGCCGGCATTTCCTGAGCTTCTATAATGTGATGATAATAGCTTGCTTGAAACGAATATTTTTCGTTTCGGATATAGTTGACCCCCAATTCAAAGCCGCTGTAATTCCCCCAAAAGAATCCCACATCACCATAAAATAGATTTTTCTTTGAAAACTGAGGATAGCCTTTGGTAAGAGTTCCCAAAAAAATAATCAAGAAGAGAATTCGCATTAAGAATTGGTGGATTAGATGTTGATGCCTACCGGTAAAAGATCTTTATATTTTCTTCGATTTTTTCGCATAAAACCTGCAACTTCTGGACTTGTGGGCACGAGGCTAATTCCTCTTTTTTTCACTTCTTCGAAAACCGCTTTTATAAATATTTCACGGAAGCCTTGCTCCTCCAGATCTTCAGGCATTTCATATTTAGTTAGAAAGATTTTACGGTCTTGTAAGGCGTATTCAATGCGCGCCATGTTGTCGCCAACTTCGAGTTCGAACTGCCTTAAAAATTCATTATCGGTTATTTCTACATCTTCAATCATTGGTAGTTGTTTTTAGAAAAATTTATTATAGGATATACAGAATGCAGGGGGTAGGAAGCGAAGATTTTCAAGATATATGGCTTGGTCTAATGATAAAACTATACTTTTATAATCAACCGTCAAGGTTCTAATTCACTTCCAAAACAAAATATTGAACTTATAAAATTCAGTTTAAAAGAAAACATTTTATAATTCTATCTTTGTTTACGTAAATTTACGAATAAACTTTGGGATGTGCCATTTTCTTCACTAAAGACTTATGAATTCTGAAAAAACACAAGTGTATTTTATTCCTGGAATGGCTGCGGGTAGTCAGATATTTAGAAACATTAGGTTTCCCAAGGATAAATATCAAACCCACGTGCTTGAGTGGATGATTCCTGAAAAAAACGAAAGTATAGAAGATTATGCCAAACGTATGGCAGCAAGAGTGAAATCGCCAAATCCTATACTGATTGGTGTTTCCTTTGGAGGAGTGGTGGCAGAGGAAATGAGTTTCTTTTTGAATCTAAAAAAACTCATTATTATATCAAGTGTTAAATCGCAAAAAGAGCTCCCACGCAGAATGCGATTTGCAAGTGCCACAAAAGCATATAAGCTAGTGCCAACTAGTTTGGTGTTAAGTGTTGAAGATCTCACCAAATTCTCAATTGGTCCCAAATCTAAAAAACGTTTGTTGCTATATCAACAATATCTTCATGTGCGTGACAAGAGATATTTGAATTGGGCGCTGGAAAAAATGGTGACTTGGAATAGAAAAGAAAAGTTGAAAAATGTAATCCATATCCACGGAGACAAGGATATGGTATTTCCTATAAAATATATTAATGATTGTAGAGTTATTGAGGGAGGAACGCATATAATGATTTTAAACAGGGGCCGGGAAATTTCTGAAAAACTCTTGGCTATTTTTGAAGAATAAAAAGATGGCGAATCAATTGTAAAGAGCTATATTCCGTATCTTTATAAAAAGCATTAAATTATGAAATTGATTGGTAAACTAGGCGTGGGGATAGCATTATTGGCTATTTGCGGTATCAGTATTTATGCAGTGCAAGACGCTCCTACAGATGAGATTTTTGAGAAGAAATTTGTAAATGATTACAATGTTTATGCCTTGCAATTGCCAGAGAAAATGGATTTTGCAGGAGAAGAGGTTCCTCTTCATGACCCAGATATACGGGAGCGCATGGACAGAGAGTTGCTTGTTAACATCTATTGGCAATCCAATGGACTTTTGCTTTTTAAGCGGGCGAATATATATTTTCCACAGATAGAGCCTTTGCTAAAAAAACACGGAATTCCGGACGATTTTAAATATTTGGCCGTTGCTGAAAGTGGTCTCGAATATACCAGTTCTCCAGTGGGAGCCTCTGGAATTTGGCATTTTATGAAAGCAACAGGATTAGAGTATGGCCTTGAAATAAACGAGTACGTAGACGAACGATATAATCTTGAAAAGGCCACTATGGTTGCCGCGAATTATTTGAAAAAATCCAAAAGCCGATTTGGTAGTTGGACCATGGCTGCCGCATCATATAATGCAGGGATGGGGGGGATGAACAAACAAATAGGCCGTCAACAGCAGACAGACTATTACGATTTATTGCTCAATTCCGAAACCAGTCGTTATGTTTTTAGAATTTTGGCTTTAAAGGAAATAATGGAAAACCCTAAGAAATATGGATTCAATTTCAGGGAAAAAGATTTGTACACCAATATTCCCACCTACAAAGTGAAGGTAACTACTCCAATCACTGATTTTGCCGAATGGGTGAAGCCTTATGGAATAAATTATAAGATACTGAAAAGGCACAACCCTTGGCTGCGGGATACTTATCTCAAAAATTCCTCTGGAAAAGAATACTTTATTGAAATTCCTGAGAAGGGGTATTATACCGAGGTAAAATAAATTTCAAAAACTGGAAAGGATTATTTGCTTACGGATTTGGAGTAAGCACTAAATTATCTTTCGGATTGTCGTCCAAAGTTTTTAACAGGGAAATCCCATTTAAAAAAGAGGTGTAGTTCAATTCAAAAGAAACCTCGTATTTTTCGTTATACGGATGCAGTTCTCCGCGCCTAACATCTAGTATTTTTTTATTTTTATCCATAAAAAAGGAAGTAGGAAAGCCGAGACTATGCTTTAAAGTCTGTACGATATGATTATGGGTATTCTCTTTTTCATCCACATAAACCACGTTAATTCGTCGCGAATAATTCCGAGAGGATTTTTGGACGTTTTCTTTGGAATCCCAGAATAGAATTACAAAATCAATGTCTTTATAATGCTTCTCAGCTATTTTGTTTAAAGCCGGTATTTCTCCAATTCCTGGTGCACACCAAGATGCATAGGTCATCAAGAAAATCGGCTTTTTGAATTTGTTCAGCTCGATTTTTTTGCCCCTTCGTTTTCGAATTTGGAAGTTGTCCATATAACTTCCATTAACCACGTGATTTATTAAGGAATCAAATAGAAATTCGGCTTGATCAAAATCGTGGAGGGCATAAGCCTTTTGTGATTTTTGGACGTAAGTCTTTATGTTTTTTGCAATGGCTTCAGACAAGAGGATACGTGGCTCAACCTGGGATTGTGCTGAAAGGCTTATTAAGATGATGAGGTAAAGTAGTTTTCTACCCATAAGCAAAAGCTTTGGGTAAATATACGATTGTTGTTAAAATAAACTTAAACTATTCGACAAAGAGCTTGTAAAGCTGATGAACTACCACCCTGAGGCTTAGAACCTTCTGCCTCCCCGACCACTTCTCCCGAATTGTTGACGTGGCTGTCCCATTTTCTTCATTTGCTGTTGCATCATTTTTATTTGCTCATCCAACATGTTGTGTTTGTCTAGCTTTTTAGCTTCAGCCAATAAAAGATCTGCTTCTCGCTTTCGGTTTTTGGTCATGGCGATTCCTGCGAGGTTCAACTTGGTCATTGCCATGTCTGCGGACATATTCAATCCAAGTTTCTCAGCTTTTTTGAAATATTTTTCAGCTTCGTTCATATTGGTTTGGGAAACCATGATGCCGTTTAGGTAGTTATAATATCCCTGTTGCTTTGCTACCAAAGCAGCCTCCGGATTTTTGATTCGGTCCAGCCATTTTTTTGCGCCGGGAAAGTCTTGTTTTCTTAGTCGTAGAAATGAAAGTAGAATCATTTCGTTCTTATAGTATAAAAACACGAAAACCGCGGAAAGAAGAATGAACAAGATTCCGTTGCCAATATTTGTCTCGGTGAATTGCCAAATGGCCATTCCAAAAACTATTGCGGCTAAAATCAATTTAAAATTTTTATTGAACATGGGTCAATTTTACAATGGCCTGCAAAGGTATAAAAACAAAATGCTATTTGGAAGATTTCAGAATCTTTGGAGGTTTATTTTTTCTTTCATTTCCTTGTTCTTATTCCTAAAAGGAACAAAAGAAAAAATCTTATAGTATAATTTTTTAAAAAAGGTTTGCGCAAGTAAAAAGTTGTTGTATTTTTGCACCCGCCTACGCAAAGAAATGCTATCGGTAGAAGTGACCGCTTAATGGCGTAACTGAATTACAAGTTTTTAACATAGACATCACAGAAGTTAAAGTATTATATAATGAGCAAGAGAACATTTCAGCCATCAAAGAGAAAAAGAAAAAACAAACACGGTTTTAGGGAGCGTATGGCTACAGTAAACGGAAGAAGAGTATTGGCTGCCCGTCGTGCGAAAGGCAGAAAGAAACTATCTGTGTCATCTGAAGTCCGTCATAAAAAATAATGTTGATAAATTTTATATAAAAAGGTGTTGTTTGCAAAGCGACACCTTTTTTTTATACCCTAACGAGCCGTATTTTTGCGGATCAGAAATATTGTCTTTAAAATGCCTAAAAAAACATCTCTTAAATCTGTACTAATTATTGGTTCTGGCCCGATTATTATTGGCCAAGCCTGTGAATTCGACTATGCGGGATCCCAAGCCCTTCGCTCTTTGCGCGAAGATGGAATAGAAACTGTTTTGATCAACAGCAATCCTGCGACAATCATGACGGATCCTTCTATGGCCGATCATATTTACCTTTTACCTCTGACCACCAAGTCGCTTATAAAAATATTGAAGGAGCATCCTCAGATCGATGCCGTATTGCCGACAATGGGGGGGCAGACTGCCCTTAACCTTTGTATAGAGGCCGATGAAAAGGGAATCTGGAAAGATTTTAACGTAGAGCTTATCGGTGTTGATATTGATGCCATAAATATTACCGAAGATCGCGATAAATTTAAGGATCTTATGGTGAAAATTGGTATACCAGTAGCTCCCGCCAGAATAGCCAATTCTTTTTTAAGAGGAAAGGAAATTGCCCAAGAATTCGGATTTCCTTTGGTAATCCGACCTTCATTTACCTTGGGAGGGACTGGTGCGTCCTTTGTGCACACAGAAGAACAATTTGATGCACTTTTAACCTATGGTCTGGAAGCTTCACCCATTCACGAGGTGCTTATTGATAAAGCATTGGTGGGGTGGAAAGAATTTGAACTCGAATTGCTTCGCGATAAGAACGACAACGTTGTCATTATTTGCACCATTGAAAATATGGACCCAATGGGTATCCATACTGGCGATTCCATTACCGTTGCTCCAGCAATGACCTTAAGCGACACCTGTTACCAACGCATGCGCGATATGGCTATACATATGATGCGCAGTATTGGAGATTTTGCTGGAGGATGTAACGTGCAATTCGCCGTTAGCCCAGACGAAAACGAAGATATAATTGCTATTGAAATCAATCCACGAGTTTCCCGCTCTTCAGCATTAGCGTCAAAAGCAACTGGATATCCGATTGCAAAAATTGCGACCAAACTAGCCATCGGTTATAATTTGGATGAGTTGGAAAACCAGATAACCAAGTCCACTTCGGCATTGTTTGAGCCGAGTTTGGATTATGTGATTGTGAAAATTCCACGATGGAATTTCGATAAATTTGAAGGTTCTGACCGTACGATCGGACTTCAAATGAAATCGGTGGGAGAAGTTATGGGAATTGGACGTTCATTTCAAGAGGCACTTCACAAGGCCACTCAATCCTTAGAAATAAAACGCAATGGTCTGGGCGCCGACGGAAAAAGCTATACCAACTACGAACAAATTCTCGATAAGCTTAAAAATCCGAGTTGGGATCGCGTTTTCGTGATTTACGATGCTATCCAAATTGGAATTCCTTTAAGTCGAATCCACGAAATCACAAAAATAGATATGTGGTTTCTACGTCAATATGAAGAACTATTTTTATTGGAAAAGGAAATTTCGACTTATACTTTAGAAAATCTTCCACGTGAATTATTGCTGGAAGCCAAACAAAAAGGTTATGGCGATAGACAAATAGCACATATGCTGAAATGTCTTGAAAGCCAAGTTTATAAAAAGCGTGAAGAGATGAACATTCAGCGCGTATATAAATTGGTTGATACCTGCGCCGCCGAATTTAAAGCCCAAACTCCTTATTATTATTCCACTTTTGAGAATGAAATGCAACTTGAGGGACAAAAACCTTATTCCGAAAATGACAGTGCAGTTTCAGACAAAAAGAAGATTATTGTTCTTGGTTCTGGACCAAACAGGATAGGGCAGGGAATAGAATTTGATTATTGCTGTGTACACGGGGTATTGGCCGCTGCGGAATGTGGATACGAAACCATTATGATAAACTGTAACCCAGAAACTGTTTCTACAGATTTTGACGTTGCGGACAAACTTTATTTTGAACCCGTATTTTGGGAACATATATACGACATCATCAGGCATGAGAAACCGGAAGGCGTTATTGTACAATTGGGGGGACAAACAGCTTTAAAGCTTGCTGAAAAACTAGATAGATATGGTATCAATATTATCGGGACAACCTATCAATCTTTGGATTTAGCTGAAGACCGTGGAAGTTTCTCAACACTATTGAAGGAAAATAATATTCCATATCCAGAATTTGGGGTGGCGGAATCCGTAGATCAAGCTCTTGCACTTTCCAAAACTCTCGACTTTCCTTTACTCATTAGGCCATCCTATGTTTTGGGGGGCCAAGGAATGAAGATTGTTATCAACGAAAAGGAACTCGAGGAACACGTTGTAGATTTATTACAAAAAATTCCGAATAATAAATTGTTGTTAGACCATTATTTGGATGGCGCTATTGAAGCTGAAGCTGATGCGATTTGCGATGGAGAAAATGTGTACATCATTGGAATTATGGAGCATATAGAACCCTGCGGAATACATTCAGGCGATTCACATGCCTTATTGCCTCCTTTTAATATTGGAGAATTCGTGATGCAGCAAATCAAGGATCACACTATAAAAATAGCCAAGGCTTTAAATACAGTTGGATTAATAAACGTACAGTTTGCCATTAAGGATGAGATCGTTTATATTATTGAAGCCAACCCAAGAGCTTCGCGAACCGTACCATTTATTGCGAAAGCTTATGGAGAGCCTTATGTGAATTATGCAACCAAGGTAATGCTGGGGCACAATAAAGTTACGGACTTCAACTTCAATCCAAAGTTGGAAGGATTTGCTATTAAGCAGCCAGTATTCAGTTTTGATAAATTCCCGAATGTCAATAAACAGTTGGGACCTGAAATGAAAAGTACTGGTGAGAGTATTCTTTTTATAGATAATCTAAAAGACGATGCTTTTTATGACCTCTATGCAAGAAGGAGAATGTATTTGAGCAAATAAAGTGAATTTCATTGATTAGTAGATGTTGTATTTTTTTCGTAAATTAGATACCTGACCGATTAACTTTTTATTTATGAGGAAAATTACTTTGTTCCTTTTTTTATTTGCATTTCATGTTCTGACCGCTCAGAACGTGTTCGATATTGCGTGGGAGCAAGGGATTAACGCATCAGTGGCCAGCCCACTGATAGAAGTGGGAGATACTGTGCGTTGGACTTGGACAGACGGTACTCAAAAAAGCGTAACAAGTCTTCCCAATGGAAGTGAAAGTTTTGACAGCGGGGTTATGTCGACGCTGAATAGTAATTTCACCCATACATTTCTTACACCAGGAGTTACAGAATATCAGAATGATGCCAATCCTGTTATGAAAGGGAAAGTGACGGTGGTAGGAAAACTTTCCGTAGAAGATAAATTTGTGAAAAATCTTAATTTCTATCCCAATCCAGTAAGGAACAACCTTATGATTTCTTCTCTTTTTAAGGTCGATTCTTACCAAATTTTTAATGTTTTGGGTACTTTGGTTTCCGAAGGGAAAGGTACGGGGACTTACACTCAAGTAGATATGAGTAGGCTGAACAGCGGCCTCTATTTCGTAAAAGTAACTTCCAACAACTTACAGGTCACTTTAAAGATTGCGAAAAAATAAGTTCTTTTTTTCGAAGCTTGAACTCTACTGCCTATTGAAATGGGGGGAATTATCCTGTTCCACTCCTGTAACAAAATATTTGGTCTCTCCCCAAACAGCAAAAGTGGCGAAACGTTCCACATAATTCACTTTTACAAAACTACCTTGGTATTCCTTTAATTTTTCGATCACCTCCTTATCCTGATCTAGAACTGAAAACGAAAAAATCTGTGCCCCGCTAATACCTTGGCTTATTTCTCCTTCCCAAGTTTTTATAACTACTCCTCTGTGGCTAAACTGAATTAATTCACCTGCGCGGCTTCCTTCGCTATAAGGCACATAGTACACGAATGCTAGATAGAGCAGGGAAATTGCCAAAAGAGAACCTAATATAATAAGTAGGATTTTTTTCATCTCCTAAAATTAGGGAAATAAAATCATTCTTGAATTATAAAAAGTTATAACCCGCAATTAAAGAAAATGATTGATACGATGAAGAAACATTAAGATAGCTGGTGATTTTCCTGGCAGTGTGGTATCTAGCCTCTATACTGTATTTGTTTTTAAACTTAAATCCACCTCCAAAAGCCATTGCTGCATCGGCTTTAATATCTAAGTCATAACTTCCTTCATTACTTGAATTTATTTTAGAGTCTAGCACTGAAGCATCAACAATAATAGCTGCATTGAGAAAAAAGGATGCGTTTTTGTTTAAAAACATATAATATCGGCCACCAATAGGAAGTTCAATAGAATTGTATTCCACTGTAACTGTAGTGTGCTTTTTTATGGTGTTAAAGTCCACATAAAGCACTTCTTTTTCTGCTGTGTAATTGCGATAGGTGGGTTCAATAAAGATAGACCATTTGCCATTGTTGAACGGTAGAATATATTCGGCTTCTAACCCAATTCTAAAACCCGTTTTATTGTCAAAGTTTAGTTTTTCATCACCAGACTTCTGAAGAGAAGTAGATCCAAACGTCACGCCTGGACGAATGCTTAAATTGAATCCATACGCATAATCTTTTTTGTCATAAACTATAGATTCAGAATTTACACAGGTATTGTAATTCTGGAATCGCTTGATGAGACTTGATTTTTATACTCCAACTTATCGAAATTTAATTTCTGTGAATTGGGACACACAAAGTCTGTAGCAAGTTGTTGTTTATATCTATTGTTCTGGGCAATGTGTTTGCTGCTCGTTACATAACGCTTGTAAATTAATTGCTCAATTTCACCATCATTCATTTTATAGAAAAAACGATTGTCGCCATTTCTCATGGAGTAATAAAGCGAAGCATTGCCTTCAACCAGCACTTTTAAAAAGAGAGTTTCTTCTTTGAAATCAGGGTTTCTATCTTCAGTTAAATTTCCAACCTTATCACTTGACTGTTCAACTGCTAAAGATTCAACAATATATTTGAAGTTTTCACCTGAGCCAAATTCCTTTATATTTGAAGTATTACCAATCTTTATCTCGCCTTTCTCACCTACTTTATATTCAAATGTGGTGGGAGATCCTTTCCAGTCTTCATTTTTTATGTGACACTCTACTTTTTGGCCATTGGCTCTTATTATATATCCAGCTTCGTATTTGGTTTGTGAAAAGACTGAGATTCCTGATAGTAAAAGGATTGTAAAAAGTAATCTTAATTTCATTGATAGTTTAGTTTAGAGAATTAGTACTGATGCGTTAATATTTAGTTATCAAATAAATTAGTTTGTTCATTGAAATTTTGATTTGAAAATTCGTTCGTAAGCAATTCTTTTATAGGCGTTTTATCCATCGGTGAGATACTTAATATTT
>Ga0209075_1003077_pt1 | contig 14172 bp, 15 predicted proteins | sample Stecom2011_FD_187523 | JGI IMG/M metagenome (GOLD analysis project Ga0209075, IMG submission 187523) | Agricultural soil microbial communities from Utah to study Nitrogen management - Steer compost 2011 (SPAdes) (version 2) | ecosystem: Environmental > Terrestrial > Soil > Agricultural land... | reverse complement strand
AGGTTTAAATAGTGACTAAAATGAGGAGAGTATAATTTTATTAACCCAAATTAAAATCAAAATTAATTAAATTAAATTTTAAAAAAATGACAAACGAAGCAAACGTATCGGTTGAAAACAAATCAAAGGCTAAAGGCTCAAATGTTGTTTCAGGAATTATTATTGTAATCTGTCTTATTGTTGGATGGGCTATCTGGGAATTTGTAATGGGATCTCCAGCTAACTTCGAAAATTATGAAGCAATCGTAAACGAAGGTGCAGAAAGAGGACAACCCGCACAAGGAAGTATTCTAGGTATGATCTATAAAGGAGGTGTTGTCGTGCCTGTTTTAATGGGGTTACTACTAATGGTATTTGTTTTTTCTATTGAAAGACTATTTGTAATTTCAAAAGCATCAGGAAAAGGAAGCTTGGATAAATTTGTAGCTCAAGTAAAATCTGACGTAGCTGCAGGAGATATCAACGCTGCTATTGATGCTTGTGATAACCAACAAGGATCGGCTGCTAACGCTATTCGTTCTGCTCTTGTAAAATATCAAGAAGTGAAAAAAGAAGGATTTGATAGTGAACAAGCAGAAGAAGTTATTTCTAAAGAAATTGAACAAGCGACTGCTTTAGAGATGCCAATGTTAGAGAAAAACATGACTATTCTTGCTACTTTAGTATCAATTGGAACACTTGTTGGTCTTTTAGGAACAGTAACAGGGATGATTAAAGCTTTCTCAGGATTAGCAACAGCAGGTGCGCCAGATTCGGCTGCCTTAGCAAACGGTATTTCTGAAGCTCTAATTTGTACAGCTACTGGTATCGGAACATCTACTTTAGCAACAATCACTTATAACTATTTCAATTCAAAAATTGATACGCTAACTTATTTTGTTGACGAAGCAGGAGCAGCTATAACTCAAGGATATAGAAGAGCTAGAGGTAATAAATAATTGATTCCTTTAAAATAAGATTTAAAAGAATTAATTAATTTAAACAAAATGTAATGGCTAAAATAAATAGAAAAAGACCAAGTACGAGAGTGGATATGGCCGCAATGTGTGACGTTGCGTTCCTGCTCCTTACGTTCTTTGTAATGACTTCAACAGCTCGTTTGCCCGAACCGGTAGAAGTCAGTACCCCAGCCTCTACGGTTCAAATCAAATTGCCCGATACAGGAATTGCAACAATTACTGTAGCTGACGAAAGAGCTTATTTCGGAGCTGTAGGACAAGAAACCAGAGCTCTAATGCTCGAAAAGATGGGACAAAGATATGGGTTGACTTTTTCGGAAGAAGAAAGACAACGTTTCTCTCTTATCGAATCATTTGGAGTAGATGTTAGTGAGCTTAGAAGTTTTATTTCTTTGAACGGGGCAGACAGAATGAAACCGGGTGTCCAGAAAGGAATTGCTTTGGATTCTGTAAATAATCAATTGTCTGACTGGATTCAGTCGGCTCGTGAGGCAAACGCACAGTTGTTGGCAGAAAAAGAAGTTCCTAACAAAGAAAGAAGAGATTTGGATATCGCTATTAAAGGTGATGCTGATGAAGATTACCCAACTATCAAAAAAGTTATTGATATTCTTCAGAAGAATGGTAAAAATAATTTTTTCTTGGTAACAGGGCTTAGAGGAGAAGATTTTTAATCAAAATAAATACAGACCATAAAAAATGGCAGAATTAAATACAGCCCCAAAAGGTGATGGTAAAAAGGTAAGAAGTAAGAAGCAGAATCCAGGAGTTGACTTGACTGCAATGGTAGATTTGGCATTCTTATTGATTACGTTCTTTATACTTACGACCACTTTATCAAAGCCTCAATCCATGGATTTGGCAATGCCTGATAAAGATCAAACTATTGATGAACCAGAAACAGAAGCTCCAGCATGGAGAACCATGACTGTAGTTTTGGGAGAAGATAATAAGCTTGCCTATTATATCGGAAGTTTAGAGAATCCACAAGAAGGAGGCGAACCACAATTAACTTCTTACGGAAAAAACGGTATCAGACAGATAATACTTGACAAATCCAAAGAAGTAAAAGCAAGAGTAAGAGACCCTGAAAAAGAGTCGATGATAATCTTGATTAAACCGAGTGACAAGTCGAACTACAAAAACTTTGTAGATATACTTGACGAAATGGCTATCACACAAGAAAAGAGATATGCTGTAATGGATATGACAGATGAAGATGTCCAAATGTTGATTGACAAAGGGGCATACTCAGAATAAGGAGGTGAGTGCAGAGATGTGTTTCTTTAATTATTTAAAAAGAAAATTATGAATTTATTTAAGTCGGCTTGGATCGAAACTGTTTTCGAGGGAAGAAACCAAGAATACGGAGCCTATACTTTACGTAAAGAAAACGGGAAGGTTACTTTATTGGCCTTATTGATAGGAGCTGTTGTGTTTTCGATTGCGGTTAGTTTTCCTGTTATTTCAAAGATGCTTGCTAAAGTTGAAGTAGTCGAAGAAAAATCAGTAGAGGATACTAAAATTATAATGGCAGAAATATTAGCTCCGCCTCCTCCACCTGAGGAGATTATTGAGCAACCTAAAGTCGTAAAACAAACCAAGACCGTACAAGAGGTAGTGAAACATACACCACCTGTAATTGTTGAGAAAGAAACGGTAGAACAAGAGGTAACTAGTGTTGACGAACTTATAGACAAAGTTGCTGGTTCAAGGAATATAGAGGCTAGTGACGATGGAGAAGTAGTGATTGATGGAACTCATTCTGAAGTAAAAGTTGATTCTGAGATTATTGAAAGTCCAGATAAGATTTATACTGCAGTAGAGGTGATGCCTGACTATCCGGGAGGAATCAACGAGTTTAGAAACTTTGTTTCGAGAAACTATGATACTTCAGGAATTGGAAGAACTCTAAAAGGACAGGTAGTGATTCAGTTTGTAGTTGAACCAGACGGGAGTCTTACTAACTTTAAGATTCTTAAAGACCTGGGTCATGGAACAGGTAATGAAGCAATCAGGGTGATTAAGAGAGCAAAAAAATGGAAACCGGGTAATCAAAACGGAAGACCAGTGCGTGTATTGTATAATTTCCCTATGATGATTGATGTTAGAGATAGATAGTTGTGAATAGACTAAAACAAAACTTCAAGCAGAAATCGCCTCAACAGCGATTTCTGTTTATTTTCGGGATATTCTTTTTCCTTATTTATCTATTTGTAGGGTTAGCTGTAATATTCTGGAAAGACTTTCCGTTAGATATGTCTGATAATCATAGATTGTTATTCGGGATTATTATAATTGCTTATGCTTTTTTGCGCTTCGTAAGACTATTACAAAAAGATTAGATTATGAAAAAAAATGTTCTTTTTTTAATTTCGATTATAGGTATACTATTAGTTGTTTCTTGTAAAAAAGAAAAAGAAGGAAACGTAAAAGAAACAATGCTTTCAGGAAATATAACCCTATTTGTTGATGAATCAATTTTTCCGATTGTCGAAGATCAAAGAGATGTGTTTGAAAACACTTATCGAGCAACGATTAAACTCAACTCTAAAACAGAAGCAGAAGTTATAAATAATATAATCGAAGATTCTGCAAGGGTTAGTATCCTTACCAGAATGCTCACAAACGAAGAAAAATCTGTTCTAAAAAACAGAGCTACTCCAAAAATCACAAGGTTCGCATTAGATGCTGTTGTATTTATTGTAAATAAAAAATCACAGGATTCTGTTATCCAACTTGACCAGGTTGCGGATTATCTAAATGGCAAAAGCAGCACCATTAATAATTTGGTATTCGATAACCCTAACTCAAGTGTAGTTCGAAGTCTTTTTGAACAACTAAATATTGATAAAGAAAAAATCAATACCATTTACTCACAAGGGAATAGTGAAGAATTGATTAAGTTTATTTCCGAAAACGAAGGACATATAGGTGTCATGGGTATTAATTGGCTTACACAAACTCCTACAGCATTGTTGAAATACTCCGAAAATATAAGGATGTTAAGTGTTCAAAATGTTAAATCAGAGGGAATAGAAAATGAATACATTTATCCTTCTCAAGCCAATATAGGAAAGAAAACTTATCCGCTAACCAGAGAATTATTTTTGTTAAATTATCAAGGGACTACTGGTTTAGGTATGGGATTTGCATCTTTTGTTGCGTCAGATATTGGACAAAAAATAATACTTACTTCTGGATTAGCTCCAGTAAAATTAGAACCGATGAATATTAATATTAAAAAGGAAAATAAATAACTATGATAAAGATGAAGACGATTAAATTTTTAAGCCTCTTTTTAATAGGTTTTAGCCTTCAGGCACAAGATTTACAACAAGCTAAAAACGCTATTGATGCTGAACAGTATCAAAAAGCAAAAACTATCCTTAAATCTTTGGTGAATTCAAACCCTGACAAAGGAGAAAACTTTTTTTATTTAGCTGATATTTATCTCATTCAAAAAGATCAAGATTCTGCCAAAATTTATTTAGATAGAGGATTACAAGCAAAAAACAATTCTCACTTTAATTACATTGGGTTAGGGCATATCGATTTGAATAATAATAGTATTCAGGGAGCCACTATTAACTTTAATAAAGCACTCGAAAATATCAAAAGACGTGATACAGAAGAGCTTATTCAAGTAGGTAGAGCTTATATCAATTCAGACAATCCGAATTATAAAAAAGCTATCGAATTCTTAAATAGAGCGGTTCAGGCTGATTCGAAATCGGCTGTAGCTTTGATGTTTTTAGGCGATGCTTATTTAGGCGATAAAAACACCAATGATGCGTTCAGAAGCTATAGAGATGCATTGAGTTTAGACAAGGATCTGAAGAGAGCTAAATTGCAACTGGCAGTTATCACTAAAAATGCAAAAGCCTTTCCGGAAGCAATAAAATCATTCAACGAAATTCTTGTATCAGACCCGAATTACGGACCTGCTTATCGTGAGTTGGCAGAAACGTATTATTATTGGGGTACAGACAACGTTTCAAAATATAAAGAATACACCAATAAAGCTCTTGAAAATTACAGAAAATACATGAGTCTTACTGATACTTCTTTGGATTCAAGGATGCGTTATGCTGATTTTCTGATTCTAACCAGAGATTATGATGCTCTTGAGGCTGAGGCCAATAAGATGAAGCAAGAACAAAACGTAAATCCAAGAATTTACAGATATTTGGGATATGCTGCTTTTGAAAATAAAAACTATCAGGAAAGTGTTGATGCACTTACTAACTTTTTCCAAAAAGGGAATAAATTCATCGGTAGAGATTATATTATTTTGGCCAAAGCCAAATTAGCTATGGCCAAAAAAGATGGGGAAATCGTGGATATGACTAAGTTTGAAGAGGCCCTTACAGATTTGGAAGCAGCAGTAAAACAAGATTCTTCGTTTGGTGGAGAGTTTAGCGAATTAGGAGAAGAGCTTTATAAAGATAAATTATATTTGGCTGCTGCCAAAGTATTTTTAATGGCTGTTCAAGACAAAGAATCGGTTACCCATACTTTAGACAATATGTATTTAGGTAATGCTGTTTTGTTTCACGTTTCAAACCTTCAGAGCGATATGACTGAAGCTGGAGAAGAGTTTACAGAAGAAGAAAAAACAGAACTAATTGATTTACTGCAAAAAGGTAGTGTGGCTTACGAAAACGTTGTTGAAGCATCTCGAACCACTCAAGATGCACACGTAAACAAAGCAAAAATTAACCGTATCATAGACAGTATCATTCCGAACGAAGAAGCGGTTCAAATTGCGGTAAAAAGTTACGAAAACTACATTCAGGTAGTAAATGAAAAAGGCGAAACAGAGCTTTCTAAAGACAGAACAAAAAGAGAACTTTTGGCAGGATACATGTTTTTAGGTGCAGAATACACAAAAAACAATGATAAAGCCAAAGCGATTGAGCACTTCGAAACAGCTCTTACATTAAATCCGAGCGAAGCGAATGAAATCTACATCAAAGATTCTATTGGTGTTTTGAAAGGAAATTAATTTTTATACTACCATAATCAAAAACGGGGCAACTGTACAGTTGCCCCGTTTTTTTATAGGCGATTATTTTTCTGGAATCATAAACAGTTCGCTTGCAATTCCGTCGCTTAAAAATTTTCCTTTTTGAGTAACGGTTAGTTTTTGTCCGTTAATTTGTAAAAGCTGATTGGCAATGAGTTTTTCAGAAGTTTTGATCAGATAATCATAGTATTTTTGTCCGAATTCAGATTGGATTCTATCCAGAGATACGCCCCACATTGTCCGAAGTCCTGTCATTATATATTCGTTGTATCGATCATGAACCATTAATTTTTCGACTTCGTTAGGCATGACATTATTTTGAATTCCTTTGATATAAAGAGAGTTGTTGGCGATATTCCAACTTCGTTGTGTACCGTCATAGCTGTGTGCCGAAGGACCTATTCCGATGTATTTTTTGCCCGACCAATAACTCGTGTTGTTTTTAGAAAAATAGCCTTCTTTCCCAAAATTTGATAATTCGTAATGAACGAATTCGTTTTCTTTTAATTTTTCGACTAATATAAAAAAATGATTTTCTGCTACTTCATCTTTAGGCTTGTCAATTTCTCCTTTTTCGATAAGTTTAAAAAGAGCCGTTTTAGGTTCTACTGTAAGGGCATAGCTGGAAATATGAGGAATCTTGAAGCTTAGAGCTGTTTCGATATTTCGCATCCATTTTTCATTAGGCATATTTGGAATTCCATAAATCAAATCAACAGAAATATTATCAAAATATTTAGTTGTTTCTTCCAGGCAGAACATCGCTTGATTTGCATTATGAGCTCGGTTCATCATCTGTAAATCATCTTCAAAAAAAGATTGGATTCCGATGCTCAAACGGTTAATTTTTGAGTTTGCCAATTCTTTTATTTTTTCCAGAGACAAATCATCCGGATTGGCTTCGAGAGTAATTTCGGGATTTTCGATTACGTTGTAATTTTGATATACTACATCAATCAAAAAGTTTATTTCTGTTGTAGATAAAACCGAAGGAGTTCCGCCTCCAAAATAAATCGTTTCCACCTCATCTTCCACTTCATTTTTTCGCATAACAATTTCCTCAGCCAAAGCCTGAATCATTTCATCTTTCTTTTTCAGAGAAGTCGAAAAATGAAAATCACAGTAATGACAAGCCTGTTTGCAAAACGGAATATGGATGTAGAAACTACTCATTTGATCTTAAGCGGAAAGAATTTTTAGAATTTATCTGATTTCAATCGATTTTAAAATCTGATTTTCGATTATTTCGTCAAGGGTCACTTTGATGACTCCGGATTTTTTATCATACGAAACCAAAGCGTTTTCAACCGCATAATACCCCGCTTTTCCTTTGCAATAACAAAAAACTCCGAAAAGAATTTGGTTAGGGTTTAAGTTTTTGAAACTCTTATCAAAAACAACATCATCCATTTCAAATCGTATTTCTTCGATATAATGTCCGTCAACATAATCCTCATTTTTATTTTGTTCGTAATAATAGGCAAATGTTGTTTTTCCCGGCTGTTCTTTGCTTTGATGATACAGACTTCCGATATCATCTTTTGCGATGATTAAAGCAGTATTTTGATGCTTTTCAAAACGACAGGTTCCGTTTTCGGGACATTCAGAAATTGTCTGAATAGTGTCTTTCTGGGTGGCGCATGAAAAAAGAACAAGAGCAGACAGAATAGATAGGATATATTTCATTAGTTTTTGATTTTTTACCAGAAAGAACTTAATCGTTTTTTGTGATTTTATTGGTTTGCTTCCTGCTCTATACTATCAACATCTATACCTTGTTTTTTCAGGATTGATTTTACCAAAACAGCAAACAAAGCCAGATAAATAAAGCAAACTACAGCTATGATATACGATTGATGGATTCCGATAATATCGGCTAATTTTCCTTGGAACGGCGGAATAACTCCTCCTCCGAGAATCATCATTACTAAAAAAGCGGAACCTTGAGAAGTGTATTTTCCGAGCCCTAAAAGTGAAAGGCTAAAAATAGCAGGCCACATAATACTGCAAGCTAATCCTCCTGCCAAAAATGCATAAATAGCAGTTGTTCCTTCTGTCATTAGTCCGATAATCATTGCGGCGATTCCCAACACAGAGAAAATAAATAATGTCCGAGCCGGTTTATCTTTCGATATAAAGAAGGCTATAATCTGAATAATTACACAAATCACGTAGTAATAAAGCGGAATCATATCTTTGCCCGAAATAGTATTTACAGCCAAGATAACCGAAAAAGCAATCAAAGGAACACTAATCATTGCCACTATTTTTCGGGTTTTATTCAAATTGAAAACCGATATTGCTCCTGCCCAGCGTCCAATCATCATACTTCCCCAATACATAGAAATATATTTAGCTGTATCCGAAACAGCCATTCCTCCGAATTCTTCAGTTTGTAGTAGATCGCCCAGATTACTCCCAATTGCAACCTCTACTCCAACATAAATAAAAATGGCCAGCATCCCCAATATCAGTTGAGGATATTGCATAGCTCCCCAGCCTTCTTTGCTTTTTTTCGCTCCAGCATAAGCAAACAGCAAACTTCCGACAACCACTACCAAAGCTCCAAAAAGCCAGAACATACGTTTTTGTTCTAACGGATGTTTTATGCCTTCGATTTTAGCTTTCTTTTCTTCAATTAAGATGAGGTATTTTTCAGAACCTATGTTTTCAAGTTCTTTGATTTCTCTCGAAAGTATTTCCATTTTATAGACCTCTTTGCTTTTATAACTGTTGAATACGGGTACAAAGCAAACGAGTAACAGTACAGTCATTATAACGAGTGTAACAAGAGATTTCTTCGACTTTTCTACTTTTTCGTCCGAGATTCCGCTAGGAAGTTTTTTTGAAAAAGCAAAAATTCCAGCCGCAGTTATAAACAAAATTCCTACTCCTATATAGAGCCAAACCACTTTGTTTAGGCTTAAGTTGGCTATTTGTTCGTCCGAAACTGAGGCAGCCGAACCAAACAGAGCCAAGCCCAGGATAATAGGTCCGATCGTGGTTCCAAAGGAGTTAATTCCTCCTCCGAGGTTCACTCTGCTTGCCCCGGTTTTCGGGTCTCCTAATAAAATAGCAAATGGATTGGCAGCGGTTTGTTGTAACGAAAAACCTAACGCAACAATGAATAATCCTACAAGCATTCCGATATAAACATTCATCTCGACTGCAACAATCATTGCTCCAGCCCCCAAGGCCGAAAACAAAAGTCCGTAAATAATACTTTTTTTATAACCCCACTTTCCAACAATGTCTTTTCCGCGAAGTGTTCCCAGAACAAAAAGCAATAAAGCTCCCAAGTAATAAGCTGTATAAAAAGCAAAATCGATAAGTTGTGATTGAAATTGGTCAAGGCCGAAATAACTCTTACAAAACGGAATAAAAATACTGTTTCCTGCAGCTATAAATCCCCAAAAGAAGAAAACAATAACAAGGGTGTATAAAGCAGGATAATTGGTTTTTGTATTGGAACCCATTTGAAATTATTTTTAGATAACCTGATAAAAGTAATATAATTCCGTTACATAAAGCAAAGTAAGAAGGACAATTTTATTATCTGAAATACTATGTATATCGTTTTAATTGATTAAATTTACTTAGTTGCTTTAATTTTTCTTCGCATAAGAAGTTTTTGTAAAAAGCATTTTTTTAAATGACAAGTAAAATAATAGGTGTGGGAAATTATATCCCTTCACAAACCATTACCAATTTATTTTTTGACAGGCACCATTTTTTTGACGAACGTGGGCAAACATTAAAACAAGACAACGCAACCATTGCTGGTAAATTAAAAGAAATTACAGGCATTGAAGAGAGGCGTTATGCAAGTAACGAACAAGTAACTTCCGATTTAGGGTTTCTTGCGGCACAGTCGGCAATAGAGGATGCCAAAATTGATCCTGATACATTAGATTACATCATATTCGCTCACAATTTCGGGGATGTCCGTTTTGGCACTATTCAATCAGATATGGTCCCGAGTCTTGCTTCTAGGGTGAAGCATCTTTTGAAAATCAACAATAATTTTTGTGTAGCTTATGATTTGCTGTTCGGATGTCCGGGCTGGATCGAAGGAATGATACAAGCCAATGCTTTTATCCGCTCAGGAATTGCCAAACGATGTCTGGTTATTGGAGCAGAGACCCTTTCTCGAGTAGCTGATATTCACGACAGAGACAGTATGATTTATGCAGATGGTGCAGGAGCGGCAATTTTGGAAATCAACGATAATCAATCCGGAATCAAATCTCATATATCAGGCTCTTTTACCTCAAAAGAAAAAGACTATCTGTACTTCGGAAAATCATATAATAATGAGAGTAATGCCGATGTAAAATACATCAAAATGAACGGCCGAAAAATATATGAATTTGCCCTTTTAAATGTTCCCGCTGCCATGAAAAAATGCCTTGATGATAGTGGATATTCCATCCATCAACTCAATAAAATTATCATCCATCAGGCAAACGAGAAAATGGATGAAGCTATCGTAAGCCGTTTTTATCAACTGTATAATACCTCTGTTCCTGAAAATATAATGCCTATGGTTATTCAAAAATTAGGAAACAGCAGCGTGGCTACTATTCCTTCTCTACTTAAGATGATTTTAAAAGGAGAGTTGCCTGCACATACTATTCAAAAAGGGGATGTTGTTTTATTTGCTTCCGTAGGGGCAGGGATGAATATCAATGCTTTTGTTTATCAATTTTAAACCAAAAAAAGAGGGTATATGAATCTCATATACCCTCTAGTAAAAGAACAATTTTGTTGTTATTCTTTTCTTTTAACGTTTACAGCCATTAGACCTTTTTGTCCACGCTCAATATCAAAAACAACTTTATCATTTTCACGTACATTATCTAATAATCCTGTATTGTGAACAAAAATATCTTCATTCCCGTTTTCTTGTGAAATAAAACCAAATCCTTTGGTCTCATTAAAAAATTTTACTGTGCCTTCTTGCATTTCTACTGTTTATTTAAATTAATTATTATGTTACTTGTTTATATCTATAGCTCTATCTCCTTTTGGAGTAGATTCTTTTTTATAGCTTACTTTGTCGTGTTTACTGACATCCTGGTTTAGTTGTCCATGATGGAAAAACACATTTTCATTGGTTTTATCTTCTGTAATAAAACCATAACCTTTTTCACTAAAATAAGTTACGATTCCGGTATAGATAGCGTCTTTATCATTCGCCATCCTCCTGTTTGCATTCCTTTTATTAACCAAATCATCACTTTTGACTTGAAGATGTGGAGGAACCGAAGTAAAGTTTCCGTTTATATCCACATAAACAATCATATCGTCAAAGTCTTTTCCTTTGTTGTTATTGGTTTTTCGCTCTTCTCTTCTTGCTACTTTGTCTTGTAGCCTTTTAGTTTTTTTCTTATTATTCTCTTTTTTCGAAAAAGAATCTGCCATAGTTTTTTAAATTTTAATTAGACAATTAAATTGGCTTTGTTATTCTGTGTCATTACAGCCATATTAAAGCCTATTAGTTTTTGAATGTTTTTCAGTTCTTTTTTCTCTTCACTATCGCAAAAAGAAACAGCTACTCCTTCTGCACCTGCACGTCCTGTTCTTCCGATTCTGTGAACATAAGTTTCCGGCACGTTGGGCAATTCATAATTCACCACATGAGGTAATTCATCAATATCGATTCCTCTGGCAGCAATGTCAGTAGCTATCAGCACTCTGATGCGGTTATTTTTGAAATCGCTCAATGCTTTTTGCCTTGCATTCTGAGATTTATTTCCGTGAATGGCAGCGGCATATATCCCTGTTTTAATCAACTGTTTTACTAATTTGTCTGCTCCGTGTTTGGTACGTGCAAAAACTAATGAACGATCAATCGACTGATCTTCCAAAATAGTAACAAGCAGGTTTAATTTTTCGTTCTTTTCAACAAAATAAACGGATTGTTTTACGGTTTGTGCCGTAGAAGAAACAGGAGTTACATTGATTTCCTTAGGCTGATGTAAAATTGTTTGAGCAAACTTTCTTATACTTTCGGGCATTGTGGCCGAAAAGAATAAGGTTTGTCTTTTTACAGGAAGCTTAGTTAATATTTTTTTCACGTCATTTACAAACCCCATGTCGAGCATGCGATCTGCTTCGTCCAGCACTAATATTTCAACCTTCGAAAGATTTATACATCCCTGTCCGATTAAATCTAAGAGTCTTCCCGGAGTAGCAATCAGTATATCAACTCCTTTATTTAAAGCTGTTACTTGTTTGCCTTGAGGCACTCCTCCGAAGATTGCCAGATGAGATAAGGGTAAAAACTTACCGTAGGTTTTAAAATTTTCGCTTACTTGTATCGCTAATTCTCTGGTAGGAGTTAGTACTAATGTATGGATATCTTTTTGTTTAGTGGGATTTTCTTGTAACAACTGTAGAATAGGTATAGCAAATGATGCTGTTTTCCCTGTTCCGGTTTGTGCACAACCAATAATGTCGTTTCCTTTTAGGATATGTGGAATTGTCTGATACTGTATTTCGGTAGCCTGAGTATATCCGGCTTGGTTTACCGCTTTCATAATAGGCGGTATTATATTTAAGTCTTTAAAATTCATATGTGTTTTTCTGCCGGAAATACCAGCATTAATATACTTCAATTAAAATATTAATCGCAATAGCCTGAAGTAAAGGGCTATCCGAATTGCTTTTTTCTTTTACGAAAAAAGTGGGCGTTTAGACTGTTTGATTAAGAAACAGATTTAGTAACGGTTGTTACTTTCTCTAGGTTTAGCTTCGTTTACAACCATTGAACGAGAGTTCAACATGTAATTATTAAGGTCGTTAACGGCTTTCTCAGCTTGTGCTTGATCAGGCATTTCTACAAAGCCAAAACCCTTTGAACGTCCTGAAAATTTATCAGTAACGATTTTAACGGTTGAAACCTCTCCGAAAGAAGTAAATAAGTCTTGTAATTGCTCTTCTGTAGTCTGGAAATTCAGATTGCCAACAAAAATGTTCATAAGTAATAAATTAAGATTAGAAAATGTGGCATCTGAAAAAGCAAAAACTGAGAGAGAAAAAAAGATTGTTTTAGACTGTTTCAGAAAAGGCAGCGGCAGTAGCCTGGTTTTAAATTCTTTGCAAAGATATGCAAATTATTTGATTTTCAACAAAATATATTTTTATTAAATCAAAGCTTTACAATTTCATAAGTCTTTAATTTAAAAAAATCCAATATCTTATTAGTTTTAAATCACTAATACAGAACGATTTTAGCTTTTTTTTAATGATGTGGAATTATAAAGTGTAGAGCACCGATTCAAATTCCTAACACTTTCAGTAGCTTATAAATGTACTTTTATACGAAAGGTTATGGTTTTAAATATCAAAGAGATATTGAATTAGTATAAAAAAACAACTCTCAATTAGTCAATTATTTAGACTAAATTTACATCAAAATCATTTTCTTTATAAAATTGAAGATTTTCATCAAATATATGGTCAGTATTCGCTGTAAGATGATAGTGAAATCCAAGTTGGAAAAACTTGGAATTCTTTATGGTACAGTAGATTTGGGGGAGATAGAAATAAAACAAGACCTTACTGCAGAACAGCTACTACAATTAAAAAATGGCTTAGCAAAATCGGGATTAGAATTAATGGATGACAAAAGAGCTATTTTAATTGAGAAAATAAAAAATGTAGTTATTGAACTGGTTCACTACGAAGATGAATTTCCAAAGATGAAAAAATCGGAATACATTAGCGAAAAACTAGATTATGACTACACCTATCTTGCCAATATATTTTCAGAAGCTACGGGTACAACGATAGAACAGTATATCATCATACATAAAATAGAACGAGTAAAAGAACTGCTTATTTATGATGAGCTAAATCTGTCAGAAATATCCTATAAACTCAATTACAGTAGTGTAGCCCATTTATCAGGACAGTTCAAAAAAATTACGGGACTGACTCCTACTTTCTTTAAAAAACTTAAACACAAAAAACGAATTAATCTCGAAGATGTGTGAAAGGTGTAACTTCTTTTAGGTATTATGTAAGACATATTGTATTGATAATGATAACCTTTGTAAAGTAGCAATAAAGCCGCAATCTAATTATCAAAACAAAATGGGCACAAGAAATCAAAACACCCCGAACAAGCCCAACAATGGTAATGCTGAAAAAGAAATAAAAAATCACAAAGAAGCAGCA
>Ga0209075_1003076_pt1 | contig 14181 bp, 14 predicted proteins | sample Stecom2011_FD_187523 | JGI IMG/M metagenome (GOLD analysis project Ga0209075, IMG submission 187523) | Agricultural soil microbial communities from Utah to study Nitrogen management - Steer compost 2011 (SPAdes) (version 2) | ecosystem: Environmental > Terrestrial > Soil > Agricultural land... | reverse complement strand
GCAGAAGCATTCGCTTGTATCTCTCCACCCTGTTCCGTAACCGTTGTTTCAAGCTGAAAAATTGAACTGGCCTGTGCCGTTAGAGTTTGGTCAATGGATGTCAGTTCTACATTCGTAGTAATCTGAAACACTTCCGTTACGAACTGCTCCATTTCATCCTGCCCAGGCGCTTTGTAGATCAAACTCCCTGCCGGAGCGTTAATCACCTGCTCTTGAATCGGCACTGCATCCGCATCTTCAAGCAGTCCCGGTCCGTATTCCCGTATGTTTTCTTCATCTTCATAACCCGGATCGTCTGGTAATAATCTATTACCCTGCGGATCTGTCGTAATCGGAATAACCGGGTAGACACCCGCATCTCGATTCACGCGGCTCAACTCAGATTCATTCACTACCCAATATTCAATCCCTTTTCGTACAGGCAAGTCAAGATTACAATCTACTGTATCTGTATTTTCTTCTTCATAATCCCTTGTAATCTCTCCGATGGCTTGGAGGCGGTCAAGGGGGGGGCGTACATTTCTCCCAGGGGTGCCCCCAGACATATCCCCCAGGCGTCGGGGAATGTATTCCCGGACAGTTCCCTGAATATCCCCCGCCTGAATCTGCACAACTTGTCCATCATATATGGCACTCCGTTCATTATATACACCGGATAAAGGTGTATAAGCCTCCCCAAATTCAGCAAAGTACCTATCAAAAAGACTTTGAACTCGTTGCCTGCCTTGTATGACATTAGAACGGGTTTCGTATTCCCGTAAGATTTGTTGTATGGCGATTTTCGAAATCCCACCCATCAGATCCCCTCGCTGCCATTCTGCTGAAACTGCCCCCCCAATTAAAAATGATCGGGCATGTAGATTAGTGGGCCCATCCCCGTGAATAACAGGATAATTTATTTCATCTGCATAACTTTCAACATCCCGCTCACCTATGAAATGAGTTTCATTGGCCTGTTCCTTCCCAAAGGGCATAAAATCAATCAAGAAAAATGGATACCGTCCAAAAAGAATATCAGAACCAGCGTTATCTGGATGGGGAACTACATGCCTTAATTTTGGACGGTAAATGCGGGCTCGGATTTGACCATTGGCATTGGTTGTTTCAGACATTATATCATAGGTGGAGAACTCTTCTTTATTTCTCGCAGTAGTTAAATCCGTTATCTCAATGTCTGTAGGGGTGCTCGTCCACTCCCCGGTAGCCTGCAAATACTGATCACCGACGCGAATCTGAATTCTCTGAGAAAATTCACGTTGTTCAGTGTACTGACCTTGCGTGCCTCGAGGACTTGAAGTATCGGGAGTGGCAGCTCTATATCGGAATTTTATATTCAAAGAATATTCATCCTCCCCCGTACTAATAGTGTCTCCCACGTACTCAAGGTATCCCGGTTCATCTACAAAAACAGTACCAACATCTCTTAAGTTATTGGTATTTGTGTACATCGTAAGCGTACCGGGTCCGCCATCTCGTGGGGAAATCAAATAATATGTGGTAGTCCCTTCCGTAGTGCCGTTGTACCCAAAAAAGTGAGGAAACTGGATTCCCTGCGAATACGTCCAGCCTTCCGGCAAACCGCCTTTAAAGACTCGTCTATTTGAACCACTATTGGGTACTATTTGCGGGTCATTCGGGTCATTGAAATCATCATCAAACTCTCCGGAATGTATTAATCCAGGAATCAGGCCATGCTCATACGTACTTTGAATTTCCCGGATAATGGGCCTTGGTTGCAGTTGGTGTCCTCGGGCAATCCAAAGGATATCATCTGTTGGATTGCGTGTGTGGCTACTTTGGAAAAGGCCGAGAGAATTAAAAACGCGGACAGTTCTACTGCTCGCCCGTTGTTCAATAGGTATAATAACCCATCTTCCGTAATCTTGAAAAAAATTAACGACAAAAGGTTTCAACACCGCTTCCAAAACATCCCAGCAATTCATAGCCCGCAGTTCCCCTCGATCCTCAACTATGTACGCCCGCTGATCAATTTCCAACTGAGCTAAAGGACTTTGGGATGTATTCATTCGGGTTTCCCAGGTATTCGTTGAATCCCAAATATCTAATCCATACCCCAACTTTTGTAAACAACGTGTTATTATCTGAATACCAGTGGCGTGGCCTGTATAAAACTCTCCGTTATCGTCTACATATCGGATCTGATTTAAAATACCTATTGAAACCGCTCTAAAAGTCACCATGAAAGGGGGCTCTTCATATGGCTCTTTATAGATTTCAGGAATAATGTATCCTACATGCTTGAGTGCCCCCGTTTCATACACCTCTATTTTATATTGTTTATCGGATCCAGCCGCCATTTCCTCAAACTGGAATTTCGTCTGGGCTAATATTGTTAACTCAATATAGGTGGGTAAGATTGTTTCATATTTCTCATATGATGAATTCTGCAAACCTATTTTCAAAGGATCCTCGGAACCCTTCACGATCTCAATACCACCGGAGTACCCCTGTTCCAGTATATCTACACGTTTGGAACGTTTGAGTTGGTCTGTAAATTCAAGCCGATATTTAACTCCGTACGCCATTAAGTGCCTATTATTTTTCTTCTTTTTCCTACTCGTTGATCAATTATCCCAGCCTGTTGCAATGTTCCAATAAGTTCATTATTGCCTATGCGAAACACTACCTGATCATCCCGCTGTGGGACAGACGTGGCCGTAGGTGCTTGCGGAGTTACGGACCGCCCGCCCCCACCTCTGCTTCCAGAAGAAGCCAACCCCCGAATAGCTCCTTTGGCTGCTGAACCAATAGCTATCAACGCCGCTCCGGCCACAATGGCACTCCCTCCGAAAAAGGTAATTAGGGCGTTGCGCAATTCTTCAATAGCTTTCCCGGATGCTACAATAATTGTACCAAGTCGTATGGCCATATCCGCAATGTTTTCCAAAATTCCAAGAAAAGCCTGCCCAATCCCATCCCCAGTAGCTATGATAAAGCCCAGGGATTCCATAAAGGACGATCCGAGATTAATCAATGAATTTTGCATAGCCCTGGCGGCCTGCTCTATCCGCCATTCGGTCTCTTCCCATTGCTCCCGCATTTGCTGAAGGGATGTCTTGATCGTGGGCACTGTTTGCAACCATGATTGGGAAATCCGTTCCACGGCCTGTTCCGTTGTTCCAGCAACATCTCTGGTTGAGCGGATGCTTTCATTTTGCATTCCAATCAGACGTTCTCTGGCATTTATCTGTTCCTCAATAAGAGCGTTCTGTCTCAGCAAGGCAGCAGCTTCCCGAACCTCCGCCGCTGTTAGTTCCCCTACTTTGCTAATAATAGCATCATACCGCTCCATATTTTTCGATAACATTTCCTGCAAAGTACCAATTGACGTAGTCTGATCTTCCGTTGAGTCCGTTAAACCACCCGTGGCCGCTGTTGCATTTTCAATGGACTCTGTGTCTATCCCTCTGGCCTCGATATTTCTTAAAATCTGAGTTCGGAGAGCTTCCAAGGGGGCTATGTATCCTTCAAGACGTGCAATTTCAATATCCCGTTGTTCAGTAGAAATGAGGCCCTTTTCTGCTCGTTCCCGCACTCGTGTGATCTCCGCACTCAGTTCCGAAATTTTGCCAGCTACTTTGTCAATATCTTCCACAGTCCCTGAAATACCAAGAGCAGAAATATCAATATCAAAATCGCCAATGGACGTAAAAAACACCTCATTAATAGCTCTTCCTGCTATACGAAAAGCCTCTACAGTAGTGCCAATAAGGATATTACGAATCTTCTGGACAGTGGTGAGTACATTATCTTCCCAAATATTCAACTCTTTTTCAAAATCTCCGTTGAATACCCTCATTAATTCATGAACACGACTGAGAGTCGTTTCTACGATCTCCAAAACCTGGCCAAAAGAGAATTTAACAACTGCCAGGAACTCATCCCCAAAGGTTTCCCAAATATCTGAAATGATCTTCACCGCCCCTTTGATAATTCCTGTGAAGTCCTTCCACATCTGAGCACCGGCCCCTTCAGTGAAGTAAGCAACCACATCGTCCCAATTAGCCACAATAGCAGCCCCGGCGGCGGCGGCTGCAACTACAATACCTGCGATAGGAGCGGTCAAACCTCCTAAAAGAGTCATCAACGTGCCCAACGCAATTAAAACAGGGCCAACGGCGGCAGCGAATCCCCCGAAAATAAAAGTCATGTTAAGTACTTCGGAATCTGCTTGGCTAATTCTTCTAATAACTTCTGTGAGACGGTCTGCCAAGTCTGATGCAAACTCCAGCAGTCCTGAATTTGCGAAAGCGATCTGAAGTTCCTCAAAAACTGATTTCAACCGCATGAGAGCCCCATTGAATCCTTCCATCTGGACATCCGCCACACTTTTAGCAATGCCCCCACTATTCTCAAGTTCCTGGGTTAATTTTCTAACAGAATCACTCCCCTGCGTAACCAACGCTGCCATAGCCGGACCGGCGCGTTGCCCGAACAGCTGCATGAATAGACCGGCGTTATTCGCGTGAGGTTCAAGTTGTTGGATTATCTCAGACAGAGGCAGCAGCCGGCCGGCGGCATCCGTAAAATTAAGACTTGCCTTCTCCATTGCTTTGGTGATCTGTTGGGTTGGGTTCAGAATACGAGATAAAGCGCCTCGAAGAGAAGTCCCAGCCATAGACCCTTGAATACCTGCATTACCCATTAAAGCCATAGCGGCGGCGGCCTCCTCAAACTGGACTCCAGCAGCCTGGGCAATAGGCCCGGCGTATTTCATTGCGTGGGCAAGTTGTTGGAGATCTGTATTAGCAGAAGTGAAAGCCTTTACAAGAACATCAGTGGCATGGGAAAGTTCAGAAACCTCCATGTTGTACCCTGCCAAGACGTTCGTTACAATATCTGCGGCGGTAGCCATGTCTAATTGAGCAGAGGCCGCCAAGGTGAGGGTGTCAGGCATAGCCCTCATTATATCATTCACCTCCATTCCGGCCATTGCTAAGAATCCCATAGCATCCGCGGCATCGGATGCCATGAACTGGGTAGATGCACCAAGCTCCCGGGCAATTGCCTCGAGTTTCTGAAGCTCATCCCCAGTAGCTCCTGATAATGCTCGCACCCTGTTCATGGAAACCTCAAAATCCCCGGCAGTCTTTAAAGAAAGTCCTGCAAAGGCAGTTAAAGGGGCTGTAATTGCTACAGACATATTTCTTCCAGTAGATTGGAGCTTCCGCCCCATACCAGAAAAAGACTGCTGAATTTTCTGCATCGAGGACATGGCCCGGGCTTCCATCTTGCCCATATCCTCTTGCATTTTCGTAAGGGCAGTATCCCACTGCTTGGTATCCATCCCAAGCTGTCCGACCAGCGCCCCTAAATCTTTTCCTTGAAGTGCCATTATTTATTCACCTCTTTTTGTTCAACTTTTACGCCCTTCATATGTGCAAGGCCTTCAATGATTCCCCGCATTTCCTCGACCGATTGGATTTTGGGACTTTCCCATGCAAACCGAATGAGTTTTTGAGGATCGCGAATTACGTCGCCCCGCCTTCGTCCGTATGCAGAATTATAGATAATCTGGGCCACTACCCGAAGGGTCTCGCAGACGATTTTAACCGGACCGAAATAGGTATTTTCATGGTCTTTCAACGCCCAATCAAACTCAATCGGGGTAAGTTGATAGAACTCCCGTGAGGTTAATCCCAGGCGCCCAATCGCTATACCACAAAGTTGATTCAAATTCAGCTCCGTTTCGCCTGTTTCTGATCCTCCTCGGACTTTCCCACCTCATCAACCTCCGGGAAAAACCTATCCGAGGTAAAGAGTTTCATGTATTCTGAGAAACAAAGATCCAGGATCATTGGTATATCCTCTTCCTTCAAATCCAGTTCAGTTCCTTCTGCATAGGCGCCCATTTTGAGGGCCGCAAAAAGAATCGTTTCATGGAGTTCAATATCCTCCTTGTGTTCCTGGAGAGCTTTGCCCAAAGACTTGCCAGTTTTCTCCTGAACCTTTTTCATTACATAATACCCCATTCTTACAGGGTATTCTTTCTTTCCAATTGTTATGTACTCTACCATATCGACGTTACTTAGAAATTAGACTTATGATCTCCGGGTGGGGTATATGTAGATATACCTACCGGAGTTTCCGGGGCTTTTTAAGTCCAAAAACCCCGATATTACGATTCTGAGCCGATGGACACAGTACCACTGATTTCAATGGTTACATCTACTGTAATCCGATCCCCTTCCGGGATGGTTAACGGCAAGTCCGTCACCAGCCCCAACATCGTAAGAGATGTTTCCTGGGAGTCTGGAAGAATTACCCGATATTGCCGAGGATCTTCGTCCTCAAAATCTTCTTTGAAAAGCAGGTAAGTATCCCGCCTGAAATTCAGGGTAAATGTCAACTGACCAGCATCCCGAAGACCCCCAATCTTTTCCCGGTATCCGCTTACGGAGTCGTAGGTGGTTACCTCAATCGTTTCTCGGTTCATGGAAGGCCCACTGATATTGAACACCTCTGCAACGGGTTCGAAAGAAGATCCGTCGTGGCGTTCAAATACTGTACCAATTCCACTTATTGCTTGTGATGCCATAATAAGTTCCTCATATATTTAGTTACTGTTTTAAGTTTCTGGAACAAGTTCTGGTCTGCGGTGTATTTCAAAGTTTGTAATAATCCGTGCCCGGTTGTTTTCATCCCAGTCCAACAAAGCTGGACTGTCCAGGGCTTCTATTTTTGTATAGACTGCCCCGTTTAATTCAAAATTCCCTTCCCCATGTAGGATATCTATTAGTTCCTGCATCTGGGTCATTGCCTGCTCAGAATTAGGGTTCCTTATCCGAAGTTGAATATTTCCCCGATCATACCGTCCATCTTTATTCATGAACAAAAGGGGGCCAATGCCTGGGGTTTCGAAAATGGTTAGGCAAATATTGGGCATAGCCGGTTCTCGGCGGATGAACAAATTCGTTCCTGCCACCCAGCTGGTTTCCTCCACTATCATATCCCGTATGTCTGCTGCAAGGGTATTCATCTTATTCTCGCATGTTTACGTATTTCTTCCAACATCTCAGCTTTCTTATCCTGCATAGCCTTATAGAGCCATCGTTCTTTTGCCAAAACCACACCTTCTTTGGTTTTTCGCCTCCAATTCACACCCACCAGTTCATGCACAAATGCCGCATAATTAGCTGAATAACCGAATATCAAAACCGGGGCAGCATCTGTAGCCTGGGCACGGGCGAGATTTTCAAAAGCGGTAATAACCACTCTATGATGACTTTGCATATCCGCCGCCTGAGGGCCGGCAAAGGATTCACCTTTCGGGGATGGGACAAGGTTTCCTCCACCTTTGTAGGAGACGGTAAACCAACTTGCCCGGAGGTTCCCGGTGTCAATCGGTGTTCCCGGCTCGGCTGCCCGTTGGAGAACAATCACGGCATTGATCATACCCTCATGCGTCCTGCCTTTCAGGGCATTGACCTCCCGGGTGAAGTTCCGAAAAAACTTCTCCGTGTCTTGCTTCCGAAATTTAAATCCACTTTTTGGCATGCTTATAAATAGGCTATGAATACGTCTAAGGTTTGTGAACGGAATAGCGGGTGCCTATCCATTTTCTTAATCTCAAAAGCTCCTTCGGTTCCAAGCGGCTCAGGATCGGCTGGCAAATCTGCCAACTGTCCCAACCATACATAACTCTGTTCTTTCATATCATCCGGGGTAAGTAGTTGGGCACGGCTTACAAACTCCCTACCTGTACTATCGCTTACTATCTCCGAAGTTTCATCCCATCGCACTTGTCGCTCTTTGGGATCCGCAAATTTGGGGGAGCTGAATTCATCGATGCCCTCAAACTCCCAGTACACTACGGTCTGAACTGCTACCTTGCGTATGAAACTAAGAATACTCATTCTGGAACCGCCTTGAATTTAATTTCCCGCCTGTGGTGCGCAATATCTTGCAACGTCCCTGTGGTATCCAGGGATATTGCCATCTGCCCCCAGGTGGTTGAAAGAAGCCCCTGCCCAAAAATATCAGAAAACCGTTGCTCGGCTGGACCCGCTTTTTCATGTATGGCCTGGCGTTCATGCGTTGCCGCCACATTGTGAGCCGCCAACCAACGTTCAATCTCCTTCAGGGTATCCTCATCCAAGCCCTTCCCAACCAGGGTATTATCCACCAACTTTGAAGCCCCGGTGATAAATACACTTATTCGGGAATCCGTTAGCTCGGTATCAATAATTTCTTTAACCTCACTGGATGTTACTCTGGACATAATTTCCTGAATTAGGTTTATAAATAACAGCAGAACCGTACCTGAATTTCCCGGAAAGGGATCAACAGGATACGGAACTGCTGCCGCCCCAGAACAGTTGTCTGAGTTTTCAGATACATCTATGTACCTGCTTCTACGAAGTTATGCACCAATCCGGTTCGCCCGTTCTGATCCGCTCGAATCTGGGGCACCTGGATCGAGAGGGTCTTGAACTTATTAACAAAACCGAATTCTGTTTGATCCTGCAAGTTCTGGAGTGCAAGACCCTGTACAATTCGTATTACATCTGTTGATCGCTGCACAAAGACTACGTTGCTATCCGGCAGTTTATCCACAACCACGATGTTTTCAACGCCACTGATTCGCAGAATCCTGTCTCGAATAGTATTTTCACCTTTCGCATCACTGTAATCCTCATCCAACTTTGTTTCAAAATTGGTTGGAATAAACAGATCCCATGGCCCGTAGAAATGGTTGGTAATAGAAGCCTGCTTCATAGCCAACACTTCTTCTACAATCTCCTCACCAGAAACTAAAGCACTTGCCCAGTCACTGATATTAGCGATCTGCTGATCACCCGTTCCGCCTGGGTGAATCCGTTGTGGGAAATTCAAGAAGCTGTAAATCGTGCCACCACCGTACGAGTAATTCGTATCAGTGAAAAGCATTTCCTCCTGCTTCTCCATTACCTTTCGGCCAGCCCGTTCTGTCATAGACGTATCAAGGGGATTCCCAAGTCGGCGGCTATTTTCGAGCGCCCGTTGGTTGATTTCCCAATCTACGTGAATGATAGGGATTGGCAGAAATACGCTATCGAATTCCTGTCGATCACCTTTGGTACGGGTAACGGCATCCATACTCAGTTCAGCTACAAGAGCATCCCCTACATTATGGTATTCCAGTACGGTCGTTCCCATTGCGTTGCCGAGGGTGAACGACAAACCAGCCCCGATCAGATGATTAGTACCAGTTAGCCGCTGTTCAGCAATTCCCAATAGAGCTTCATCAAGTTGAATCCACTCATCCCGGCGAAGTGTCCCCGGCGCATTTACCTGAAATGTTTTCCAGGCTTCTGGCTTCTTGGGATTCCCACCCTGGTAAGCCGTTACATAGGTCTTTCCGTCTTTGCCAACGAAAGGCCTCATTCTTCCTACATCCAGCCGTCCGGATGAGAGCTGGTGAGCAAGCGCCCCTCGACCCCCTTCTTTTCCAACCAGATCAATATTTACATCACTCATAATATTTCCTCATTTATAATTTTCATTTCAATTACAGCCTGCGAACTGGCACCCGATGATTGTCTTCATCATCCACGATCTTTTCACCAATAACCTGGAACATACCAACCCCTGCGGACTGTGCCCGAAGCTCCCCTCCGGCATTTGGTTCCAGAATGGCTCCGATATCTGGATCAAAGGAGCTATCAATCAGGGCAAGAACTTCCTCCCCTGGTTGAACACTCCAGACAAATACCACATCACCGGCTGTGTAGGCATCCCGTGTGGTTTTGCCTTGCAGTTCGTCCTCCAGAGCAAAATTACCCGGGGCCGGCCCACCTGCGGTTGCGTTCACAATCGCCTCACCATCGGCATTTATTGTCACCTGAGATCCTGGAAGGATTGTCCCCCCTGCTGGATATTCATTGACAATGTCGCCGTACTTTTTGAGTTTAATTGTCTTATAACTCATCTTTGACCTCCTTAGTTTTCAAGAACTACACCAGCCGGAAGCAACATCTCTTCACTCTCCGAATTGGCTGTTATGGTTTGTCCGCCTGCCTGAGCACTGTAATCAGTTTTGCGGCTGGTTTTTTCCAGCGCTGCTAATGTTTCAGTATCCATGCTTTCCAGCTTCTCGGTCTTCCATATGTCGGCTGTATTGGCCTGGATAGATTTGATCAGCTTCTGACGGTTTTCATTATAGGCCTTAATGCCTGCTTCTACCTGTCCCCTGACTTCTTCGGGAAGGATTCCTACCAGTTTGGTTGTATCGCCAAGGTCTTCCGCAAGAGCCTGTAAGGCCTGTTCGCGTGTGACTTCGGCCTCCGGAGCCTCTGTTGGTTCCAGCTTTTCCAGCTGTTCCTCGTTTAGTTGCAGCAACCAAGATCGGTCGGTTTTGGAAAATCGTGTCCGCTCATTATTAATCAGCGAAACAACTTTGTCCATAACTTCACCGGAAGGTTGCCCTTTTTGAGTATCTGACATATTGTCTACCTCATTGGTTTGATTATTGAACTTCGTCCGCTTCATGGAACATCCACAAGCGCCGTTGTTCTGTTTTTGTTTGTTGTTTTGCCCATTAAGAGGGACAAACTCTACATTTCGACGGACTTCCTGGGGATCATCAGTCCACCCAATTTCATTGTTTTCCTGAACTGAATAACTCTGACGGAAAAACCGCTGGCTACCTGCATCCCTATCCCTGACCTCATACACAAAATGATCATCATATATTTCTTTTAGGAAATGGATCCGGGCTTCCGAATCCAGACGATCAAGCTGAGTTTGAAGGGACTGGCTGAGTTCCAGAAAACCAACTTCATTTGTTTGAAGCCCATTCAGTACATCATAGCCTTTCTGGATAGCACTTTTAAGAGCCTGTATTGCTTTTTCATCGATCATTTCATTGGATTCCTCCTGCTGTTTTTGGTTAACCCGTATCCCACATCCATCCTGCCAGCTACATGCCCCTATCTCTCCGGGCAGGAGGGCAAGATGATCTGGATAATATTCCTGGGTCACGGCCTGGTAGGTTTCCCCATCCCAATCCCCTTGCTTCTGAACATCAGTGGTTCCCATACCAGTTGATACTTCTAATTTCTTACCTTCCCGAATGTAGTTTACTACCTCGGGATTGACGGCCAATGCCTGCTGGACATTTACCCATGCCTCGGCCTTTAGCTTCCCTCCTTCAATTCGGGTATTTCTCACTTCTCCAACTACCCACATATTTTGGGGTACATCCCGGACAGAGACATGCCGGTCTTCTTCATCCCGAGGGTGCCCCGCTGTAAGGGGGACACCGTTCCAATCCTGCGGGTTTTGTCCAAAGTTTTCTTGAAGATGGAGAATAGGGCCGGCACTTCCATTATGAACCCCTTCCACCAGCATCACTACCGGCACCACCATATAATCCCCTTCTTGGCGGATGGTGTAATCTACCTGGGTAGTGGAATGAACCTTTAAGAAATTTAAGAAATATTCAGTGTTCTTAGTCATCCTTCTATGGTTTCAAACACGATTTCATTTCCTTGTTCTGATAAGGGTTCAGAATGATTATTCTGTCCTTTAACAATTTCATCAGGAATACTATCGGGAAAAGCAAAACAACTATATCCGCCAATATAATGCTCACATTCATGACAAATAATATTTTCTGGCTCTGGATATTCAGTTCTCATAAAAGCCTCCTAAAAATGCTTAATAATCTTGGATTAACTAAATCCTCTCTGCCTTTTAAAAACGCCACATAAGATTCAGCAAAATATTCACTATCATTTTTCATAGCATATTCACCAAGTTTCATTCCTTCTCGTTTAGCGATCGGAAATAATTCTTGAGCAAGACTTCCTTCATAAGAAAATCCTACTTTCTCCATTTCCGACGGTGATAAAAAAGTATAAATATTATATTTCTTACCATTTAACATTAATTCATCATGGATCGCATGTCCCAGTTCATGTCTTATTAAATCTGTTTTATTTAATGTTACTCTACTAAATGGAGTTGTTTTATACTCTTTAATAATTGCCTCATACTGGGTTATTCTTTCCTGAAGCGCCCGGCGTTGGGATTCCCCCCAAATTTCATCCCCTGCCAATCGAGTCTTAGCCTTTGTTATCCTACGTTGGGCCCGAGCTATGTCATCTGTATATACGGAAGCATTTCGAATTGCCTGGTCTGTAAATTTAAGTGAATTAACTTCCAAAGCAGTCCCACTAATCCGGGCAAATGGACTCCGAAAACCTTCCGTTAAATCCTTAAACACAACTTTATCAATTGGGATGCCCGTTTGCAATTTATCAACCTCCTCCAAAGCTCTGTTAATGGCATTAGCTTGGTCGAGTTGCATATCCGTATAATCAACAGTCAAACCTTTCCCACGAGCCCAATTTTCAGCATCTTCAATAGATTGGAATTCTGCAAATCCTTCTTCATCCAAAATTCGACCAGTTGAGGTCACGTCCCCTGGTCTGGCTGGTAATACAATACAACGACACATTGGATGAACCGGAATCAGTTCCTGAGCATCTGCCAAGCTATATACGCGTCCTTCGAGGGATTCGCAATCCGGACAAACCCGATCATCCCCAGCGGTTCTGAATTCGGCTTGCACCTCCACACCTTCAACTCCCCAATTTCGGTATTCCTGCATCATGCCGTGATGATGTGCTCGAATAATTTCGGTTCTGGCAAGGATCTCGGCCCGCCTCTCCGCTGGAATAAACCTACCAAGTGAGTCCGTAATACCAAGCCCCTGGGTAGATGTTCCCCCAACCGTGGCGGATAACTTCCGGGCAATCAGCCTCGGGCCATCGCCATCCGCAAGACCCTGCACTAACACCCGGCTAATTTGGGTATCCATAGCATCAGTAATTCCTTTGAGATCATTAAAAGCCCGGGTATAAAGAACCCCCAGTCTATCTACATGCATTGGCAGCCCCATGACCACGTTAATCCCCCCACGCGCATCCAGGCTCTGAACCCCCGGAAAACCCCCTCGGCGGAGTTCATAATTTCCTCGAATCACCCCCCGCTTGTAGGTATCTTCCAAAAAGATGTTCTGCCAAGTCTGTTCTATACTATCCCCAATTCTGTTCCTGTCCCGGACTTCCAGGATACCCCGATCCACCTGCCTTTGGAGCCATTCTATAAAAGCACTCACTTTATCAGACTGCCGGGGGAAGTCAAAAGCCTGTCGGCGGAGACCGCTGTCGGCATAGATCTGAAGTTGGTTATCCTGAATTCCTTCATTGCCACCAGCTATTCCAAACACATCTTTCTCCACAACCGCATCCCGGATAATTCCCCGAAGCCATCGAAAGCGTTTCTTCATCTCCCGGGCATAGCGGTTCCGCAGCACGGTTGTTCGTGTCGGATCTTGCCGATCATAGACTGAAAGCCCTTTTCGGCTTTGGTTATGGGTGATATGTTTAGCTGTTTGACACATTAGCTGAAAAATGATCGAATAAATTCAAGAAGGCCAAATACACCTCCGCCCGATACGGCTCCTCCACTGATAGCACTTTTTTTAATACCCCTAATATCTTCGACATTGGCATCTACCTCCCGTTGGAGGAGGTTGATGTCATTTCGATTGGTGTATGTTCGTTTTCGGTTCTCGACAACTTCTCGTTCAACACGTTCAATTTGCTGTTTTAGGGAAGGGGTGCCCAGGGCCTGATCCCCTTCCGCCCAGGTTAGAAGTCTGTTCACTTTCCCATCCAGGTCGTTGATTGATTTTTTAATTTCAGCAAATTCTGTCGGCATAGGTTATTCCGTTTCATCTGGGGCATCAGTTTCAGTTTCTATTTGTTGTTCCAGGGCGGTCTCGTCTTCCAAAAATTCATCTAATTGTCCTTTGTGCAGTTCCAAAAGGTGTTCTACTTCCTGGTCATCCAGGCGTAAGAAATACCGGAGCCATCCTTCAAGTGGGATGTCCTGCTGGGCCATCGGTTCCCTAACATAATTAGCAAGAGCGGCGCTTCGTTCTTTTCCAATCTCGGCCTTTTCCTTCTCACCGATTGAGAAAAGATCGGTCCAGCGTACTTCATACCCCTCAGATTCGTCAATAGGCTCGGGTAGTACCCCTGTGGCTATCATCTTATCCACGAACGGACGTACGATTCCTGGTTCAGATTGTTCTTCCCGTCGAGTATGAATCCATTCCTTCCAATTCTGATCATCCTGGGTGGATGCAAGTTCGCCTCGTTCAGAACC
>Ga0209075_1003075_pt1 | contig 14181 bp, 16 predicted proteins | sample Stecom2011_FD_187523 | JGI IMG/M metagenome (GOLD analysis project Ga0209075, IMG submission 187523) | Agricultural soil microbial communities from Utah to study Nitrogen management - Steer compost 2011 (SPAdes) (version 2) | ecosystem: Environmental > Terrestrial > Soil > Agricultural land... | reverse complement strand
CAGCTAATCTCATTTTAAACGAGGTCTTCATTTTTTTAATCATTTTAAATCGCCCTTTAAAAAATTATGTGGTATACCACACTATAATGGATAGGTATATTGTTACCACACAATAATTTATATATCTTATTAAAATAGGTCATGCAACCCATAATAATATAGAAGTCTAATACATGTGTATTGGACTTTTTTTATCAAAGAGAAATATGAATTATATATGAATTAACTATCGTGTTTTATTTTTTATTGTTATAATAAGTATACAGCAAAGGAGAAGATGTAATAATGATCAAATTTGACAAAGAATATTTTAAACAAGTAGCAGAAGAAGTTTTTAGATGCGATTCTCCAACAGGATACACCGATAATGTTATTTCTTTAGTAAAACGTTATGTAGATTCCTATGGATATGAAACGAATATATTAAACAATGGTGCTTTAGAAGTTTCAATTAAAGGAAAGGACTCTTCAAAAATTGTAGCAACCTCCGCACACTGTGATACATTGGGTTTAATGGTTCGTTCAATTAAATCTGACGGCAAATTAACCTTAACAGCGTTAGGTGGACCAAGCACACCAACACTAGACGGAGAGTACTGTACAATTTATACAAGAGATGGTAAAAAATATACCGGCACAATTTTATCAACATCACCAGCCGTTCACGTGTTTAAAGATGCCAATACAAAATCACGAAGTATTGATGATCTTGAAGTACGATTAGACGAGGAAGTTTTTTCAAAAGCTGATGTTGAAAAACTAGGTATTCAAAATGGCGATATTGTTGCATATGATACAAAATTTACAATAACCGATACAGGTTTTTTAAAAACACGTTTTGTTGATGATAAAGCATCCGTTGCTATTTTATTAATGCTACTTAAATACACAAGCGAACATCAAATAAAATTCAAACACGACACAAAAATCTATTTTGTTGTTTATGAAGAAGTTGGTCATGGTGCATCCATGGTTGATAAAAATATTAGTGAATTTGTCACATTAGATATGGGGTGTATTGGTCTTGATTTGGCAGGTAGTGAATATGCAGTTTCTATTTGTGCAAAAGATTCTGGCGGTCCATATGACTATGAACTTACGACACGCTTAATCAATATGGCAAAAGAAAACGGCTTAAATTATACCGTTGATATTTTTCCATTCTACGGAAGTGATGTTGGAGCTGCAAGAAGAGCGGGTGTTGATATGAAAGGCGCATTAATCGGTAGCGGAGTTAGCGCATCTCATGGTATGGAAAGAACACACTTAAAAGGTATTGAAAATACACTTAAATTAATTTATGCCTATTTAGTTAAATAAATCGAAGTATTTAGAAAAAATAAAAGCCTCTTTTGCAAATAAAGAGGCTTTTTTAATTGAGGAACCAATATATTTTCTATATTTTTTATAAATAATATGTGGTATTATGTAGTTAGTAAACATCTAAAAAATATGTACCGGAGGAGTTATATGAAAAGCACACAAAAGTTTAAAAATGCAGGCTTTATAGTATTAAGCTTCGCTATAGTATCTGTTATTTTAGCATTTACAGTGTTTTCTGAAAAAGATTGGTACGGAAAACGACCTGATTTTGTTTTCTTGGGTATTGGTATGTTTTCTTTTGTTTTATCGTTACCATTACTCGTTACTGGGTTTAGTCCTCAAATTGCTAAAGTAACTTCAAAGATTCAATCAGAAACAATCGATTATGCGAAGGAAGATATTGAAGAAGCGGTATCAAAAAGAGCAAACACCATCATTCCAGCAGTTACTCCATCATTAAAACACGCATATAAAGAAATTAAAGATGAGAAATCTATTGAAGATAAATTAGAAATGGCTCAAAGTTTGCTTGACCGTAAACTGATTACAGAAGAAGAATATAAACAAATGCGTAAAAACATTTTAGGAATTAAATAGAATTAGAAAAATAAATATAGAAAGTTTGATTTCGGTCAAACTTTTTTATTTATATAAAAATTTTATGTATAATTAGTAAAATAGGCTATAGATTTTAACAAAAAGTTTTCTTTATATCAAAACAAATACATGTTATAATATAGGCACATTTAGAGGTGTTTTATGAAAATAGCAAAAGAATTAAGTATACAAAGTTATAAACACAACGGCATGTTGCATCGTGCTTGGAGGAAAACTGTTATATTGGAAGAAAGTCAAGATATTTTAATAACTGGACATTTACAAACACAAGTACTAGAAGGTGATGGTCGCATTTGGATGACAAAAGAGCCAGCCGTATGTTATTTTTTCAAGGAACAATGGTTTAACGTCATCGCTATGATGAAAAAAGATGGCATTTTTTATTATTGTAATCTTTCAAGTCCATTTGTTGTTGATGAAGAAGGTATAAAATATATCGATTACGACTTAGATGTAAAAGTATATCCAGATGGATCCTACCAAATTTTAGATCAAAACGAATATCAATATCATTCAGAGAAGATGCATTACTCAAAAGATATAAAATCTATCGTAGAAGAGCAGTTAAAAGAATTAATCTATAAAATAGAAACAAAACTATTCCCTTTTGATCATACATATGTAAAAGCCCATTATGAGATATTAAAAAAGAGTAGAAAGGGTTCAAAATAATGAGAAATGTACATTTAGCAATTAAATTAAGTTTGGTTGCTATTATTGCATCCCTACTTGCTTATTTTTTAGGTTTACAATATTATCTTACTGCAGGTGTACTTGGTATTTTAACCGTACAATTTAGTAAAAAAGATTCCATTAAATCAGGTGTTGACCGATTTTTAGATGGCTTACTAGGACTTGCTCTTGCAAGTCTTTTGTTCTATGTGTTCGGCTATAATCTTGCTGTATATGGTGTGTTTTTACTTGTTTTTAGTTATCTATCTTTTAAACTTAAAATTAGTGTTGGTATAGCACCAAGTACTGTTTTAGTAACACATTTATTGTTAAAAGGCACATTTGATCTAGAAATTTTATTGAATGCACTTTATTTGATGTTTATTGGTTTTGGATTATCGTTTATTTTCAATGCGTTTTATCCAAGTGTCGAACTTAAAAACTTAAAAAAATATTTAGATTCTGTTGATGAAATGGTTTCACAATATATTTATATGCTATATCAGTTCATGCATGACCCAAAAGATGCAAGCGAATTTAGACTGCATTATCATGAAATTATGATGGAACTCAACAGAAAAATATCAACAATTGAATTATTAGATAAAGATATCTTATTTAAAAATGATCATCGATATATTAACTATTTATACATGCGTAAAAAACAATTAAGTTATTTGCATCATATTTTTGAAGCACTAGTTGAAATTGAACAGATGCATCCTTTTGGTGAATACATTCAAAATTTTATTTTAGAACTAAGCAAAAATATAGGTACAAATGATCAAGCAACATCGCTAAAGGAAAAACTTCACGATTTATTTGAGTTTTATAAAAATAAACCCTTGCCTAAAACACGCAATGAGTTTGAGACAAGAGCCTTGCTTTACAAAATATTATATGATTTAGAATATATGTTAGATGCAAAGATTGAATTCCATCGCAACTATCCATATGAGGTAAACAAATAAAAAAAGTCTCGAAAGACTTTTTGATTTCATTTGGAGCGGGCGAGCGGGATCGAACCGCCATTTAAGCCTTGGCAAGGCCTTGTAATAACCATTATACGACGCCCACGAGTTGTTTTGCTCATGCCCTATTATGATAACAAATATTTTATGAGTTGTCAATACATAAAAATAAAAAAAGTTACAAAAAAAGGAGAAGATAGAAAATGAAGAAAAAGTGGCTAACTTATATTATCTTTGGCCTTGTATTTGGGTTTCTTGCAGCAAACTTTAGATACCTAGGTTTTAGTGAAAAAATAAGTTTAGGTTTAAAACAAATACCTTTTTGGTCGTATCCACTCTTGTTCATCTTTTCTTTTTACTTGACGCTTAGTTTACATGAATTTGGACATTTTTTTGGTTTTATGTTTCATGGAACAAAAAATCGGGCAATTCATATAACAGCATTTGTTTTGTATAAGAAAAACAATCATTGGCGTTTGGGTTTTAACTATCGTTTATTTAAACTTCTTGGTGGTTTTGTTGTCCCCGATTTAAATATTATCGATAGTGAAGAAACCTATCAAAAAGAAATTCAAACGTTTGCAAAATCACTAATTATTGGTCCTCTATCGACAATTATTTCGATGTTAATGATTATTGTTATATTCTTACTTGTTCTTATATATAGTGAAAAAGTGTTTTGGATCGGGTCACTATTTATAGTTACAATCTTTTCGGCCCTATTAAGTTATGTCTATATTCTTTCATCAAAATTACACACGGATAATATTTATGGTGATTTTGTTGCATATAAGAAAATGCAAGAGGATGAATTGTTTCAATATGTTCAAATTTCTCAATACATTGGTTTTTCACTAAAAAACCATGAAAAGTCAGAAAACTTCCTTTTTAATAAGTGCCAAGAGTTATTAATAAAACATCCATTAAGGAACAATATGTTTTATTACACGCTACTAAAAGAGTATTTATATGGCTTGATTAAAAATGAAAATCCAAATATAAATCCCAAAATTAATGAAAAGCTCTCATTAATTCGTATGAGTCAACTAAAGCGAAGCGTCTTCGGTGTCGATTTGCTTTATATGATGAGTATGTTTGATTACTTAACCGGTGATGCCTACAAAGCTTATCAAAAATATCGACAAGCTGTAGAAGTAACAATTAAGGGTGAAGAAAAAATGCTCGACTACTTAAGAAAGTATGCCGAGCATAAAATGAATTATAGTAATCACGAGGAAGTGCTTCGTTCATTAAAAAACGTTGATAATCTTGCTTGGGTGTTTTCATATGTTGATGATAAAAAAGAACTGGATTTGAAAAAATTACCTTATCAATATATGCAAACAGAAATATATTGTGATTATCCTAGTGAATAAGTTATTTTAATCGAATTGTATATTCGTTTGATTTTGCTTTTGTTAACTTACAATATGGTTTTTTTAGAGACTGTAAGATGAAAAACAGTCCAAAAATAATTAAAACGAGTGATATAAACTTATATGGTAAGCCGGCAAGTGGTAACGCAATCACAGATAAACTAATACCGATAGTTGCGAAAAATGTAATGACACAGCTTGTGCACCCATACGTTAAAATACCGAATAAAATTGATAGAAACCCTAAATTACTTGCGGGATTATCCTTACCCTTAATAACAACAAGTGCAGTACTTAAGTTCATCATAAGTGTCGATAGTAGAGCCATAATGATATTTAGCGTAATATTGATTACAACTAAATAAGTACCAAAGTTTATGCGCATTTCCATATAAGTCATATTTAAATAATCAACAATAAAATAAATGAGTAAAAATAAGAAAAGGAATATAGTACCTTGTATGATGTATTTCTTTTCTTTTTGCATATTAAAGGCTTCTTTAATCATGATTTCCCCCTTTTTAATCATTATACCATGACCGGTATAAAAGGTCATTTGACACGCCTTGACAAATGAATCCTCCAAATATTCATGAAAATGAAGGCGATATATGTATAAATATGCGTTTTTATTGCATAAAATACATGTAGGGGTATAAAATATAATAGAAAATCTTTTAATGAGGTATATTTATGAAAACAGTCATGACCTTGGAATTAGAATATGAAATGAGAAAAAAGGCAGTTTCAATTATTGATGTAAGAGAAAAAGAAGAATATGAATATGGTCATATTAAAGGATCAATCAATATACCTCTATCATACATACAGATGCATAAAATAGATGATTTAGATAAAGGGAAAGAATATTACATTGTTTGTAGAACTGGTAGTCGATCATTGGATGCTGCAAGGATATTAAAAAAACAAGGCTATCAAGTTATCAATGTTTTAGGTGGTATAGCAACATATAAAGGAGAATTAGTATGAAATGTGATAAAACAATTATGAATCGAATTAAAAGAATTCAAGGACAGCTTCAAGGTATATTGAATATGATGGAAGAGGAAAAAAGCTGTAAAGATTTAACGATTCAGCTTAAAGCAGTTAAATCAGGAGTTGAAAAGGTACTATCGCTTGTTACAACAAACAATCTAATTCAACAAATAGAAAAGAAGCATCAAGTGAAAATTGAAGATATTGATGAAGCAATAAATTTAGTCATTAATGTGTAAAATAATATTATTTAAAGAAAATCGGCTTATTTAGTGAAAAAAAAGTGCAAAATCACTTTAATTTTGCATAATTAAGATATTTCATTGTATTTTATATTTTTTTAATGTATAATGCATGTAGGTGTAAAAGCCAAGTTTTATAAAAGGAGTAACAGAATGACAGGAATCGTTAAATGGTTTAACGCTGATAAAGGATATGGATTTATCTCATCAGCAGAAGGCAAAGATATCTTTGTACACTTCAGTGCAATCAAAGCTGATGGATACAAAACTTTGGCTGAAGGCGACCAAGTAGAATTTGATGTTAAAGACGGCGGCGAACGTGGACCACAAGCAGCTAACGTAGTTAAACTATAATTTTAAAAGCCAATCAAAATAGGGATACCCATTAAGGTGTCCCTTTTTCTTTTATTCGCATACATAATCAAAAAAAATGATTTATTTTCATGAAACAACGCATAAAATAATCAAAATTATTGACATAATTATTTTATATGCTACAATGGTTGCATACAAATGAATAAGCATAGAGGTAGCGGTGCAGATGAGTAAATTCTGGAGTCGGCAGACGAAGAAGGTTTTGAAAGGCAACCACCGCCGAATGTTAGTTAAGGCATTAACTAGCATGGTATTAAAGGAAACACTTTTAATACTCCTACTAACGTAGAGGCGCTAGCGATTTATATATATTTATATTAATGAATTGGTGTCCTCTTGGATGCTTTTTTTGTTTAAAAATCAAAGAAAGAGGAAGAGAGAATGAGAAAGATATTATCTTTATTCGCAGTTTTAGCAAGTATCGTAGTACTTGCAGCATGTAGTAGCGACCGTGTATTGGTCGTAGGGTTAGAGGCGGCATACGCACCATTTAATTGGAGCACGCCAACAAAAACAGAGTTTACACACGAACTGGATGGTCAACCAGGCGTTTATGTTGATGGCTTTGATGTGCAAATGGCAAAGGAAATTGCAAAACAATTAGATAGACGTCTAGTTATTAAAGCGATCGATTGGGAAGGTTTAATACCTGCATTAAACTCAAATCAAATCGACTTAATTATTGCTGGTATGAGTCCAACAGAAGAACGCAAAGAAAATGTGGCATTTAGTGAAGAATATTATCGATCTGAAGTTGTTATGGTTGTCCATGCACAAAGCGACTATTTAGATGCAACCAAATTAAGTGACTTCAGTGGTGTTCGTGCTGTTGCACAAACGGGTACAATTTATGACGATTTAATTGACCAAATTCCAAGTGTTATCCATCAAGAATCACTAGCGACATATAGCGCACTTGCCACAGCTGTTACATCGAGATCTGCAGATGTATTGGTTGCTGAGTTACCTGTAGCACAATCACTTGTTGCCTTGAATAATCAATTACGAATGGTACGTTTAACTGATGGGGGCTTTGACACACTTGAAGAAGATGTTACGGTTGCTATTGCATTAAGAAAAAGTGATACAACTTTATTAGATGAAGTAAATGCTGTACTTGCTACGATTTCGATTGAAACACGTAATGCATGGATGGCTAGTGCCTTAGAAAGACAAGATGCATAATGATTTTAACGAGTATTTCCGATATTATAAGTAAATATCATAGTTTTTTCACACGAGGATTACTTTATACGATTTTACTCGCTGTACTAGGAACCGCAGGTGGCTTTTTACTTGCGCTTCCTTTTTTAGGTATTAAGACGACAAAGATTGATCCAATTAGAGATTCAAAAGTATCAATTTTCATTAAAAAAGTTGGTATTGGATTTACCAATGTTTATACAACATTTTTCCGTGGCACACCGATGATGGTCCAAGCAATGATTTTCTATTATGGTATGAGTTTAGTTATTCATAATGTGACAGGGAATAACTATTGGTGGAAACCAATCATTGCCGGTATAATCGTTATTATTATAAACACATCGGCCTACATTATTGAAATTTTAAGAGGTGCGGTTAATGCTATTGATCCAGGACAAATGGAAGCTGCGCGCTCTTTAGGATTTTCTCGAAAAAAAGCATTGTATCTAATTATATATCCTCAAGCAATCAAAAATGCATTACCATCAATTGGTAATGAGTTTATTGTAAATTTAAAAGATTCATCGGTATTAAGCGTTATTGGCATCTTTGATCTATTTAAAGCAACAGGCTCAGTTGTTAGTACAACTGCAGATAGTGTAACACCGTATATAATTACTGCAATCTTATACTTAACACTTACAAGTATTACAGCGCTTTTAGTTAAAAAATTAGAATCCAAACGTCATGGTGGTGAAATGAAAAATGTCTAATGTTATATTAAATATCGTTAACGTACGAAAAAGTTTTGGAGACCACCATGTCTTAAAAGATATTAATTTAGAAGTTCATAAAAGTGAAGTTGTAACACTTATTGGTTCATCTGGAAGCGGAAAAACAACATTGCTTCGGTGTCTAAATTTACTAAATGAACCTGACAGTGGACACATTTACTTTTTTGAAAACGACTTAATGAATCCTAAAACTGATTTAGATAAACTTAGAATGTCAATTGGTATGGTTTTCCAAAACTTCAATTTATTCAATAATAAAAACGTCATTGATAACTGTACACTTGCGCTTATAAAACTTAAAGGTATGAATAAAGAAGCTGCAGAGGAAAAAGCTATGCATTACTTAGCTAAAGTTGGCATGGCAAACTTTGCTCAAGCTAATGTTGCACGACTATCCGGTGGACAAAAACAAAGGGTTGCAATTGCACGTGCACTATGTATGGAACCAGAAATTATGTTGTTTGACGAGCCGACAAGTGCACTTGATCCTGAGATGGTCGGTGAAGTTTTAGAAGTCATCCAAGCGCTTGCGAAGGAAGGTATGACGATGGTTATCGTCACACATGAGATGGCATTTGCTAAAGAAGTTTCCGACAAAATACTTTTTATGGAAAATGGTATTATCTTAGAATCTGGACGACCTGAAGAAATTTTTAATCGCCCAAAAAATGAAAGAACAAGACTATTCTTAAAAAGATTTACTCAAAATTAACTTTTTATTTGTTTTTTTTGTATTCAAATACATATTGTATTGTTTATGATAGCGCTTTTATGCTATAATAAAAAAAAAGGACAGGAGCGATGCATATGGACAAAGATTTATTAGAAGTACAGCGTAAAAACTTAAGTAACTTGCTAAAAGAGTGCGATGAAAACAAAGTTTTACTTGAAGAAGAGCAATTTACTTATGTCTATACGTATGATGCAATTAGCATGGAAGGAAAAAATAAAATTCCTTTTGAAGACGTTAAGCGCTTAATAAAGCATAAAACATTACCAGAATATAGCGAACGCGAACAAAAAGAAGTTTTAAATCATGTTAAAGCTTTTGAATGGGTAAAAAAATATGCTGGGGAAAACCGAGACGTCACAGAAGACATGCTAAAGGATTTACATGAACTTTTAGTTGACGGTATATTCCAAGGTGGCGTTTACAGAAATGTAAATATTCAAATTATTGGTGCAACCCATCAACCACCTGATTATGTGAAAGTCTATGATCGGATGGCAAAAGTATTTAGAAACTTAGCGGATTTTGAAGGCACACCAATTGAGCGTGCTGTATATATAAATGCAGCAATTTCCAAAATACATCCTTTTTTAGATGCAAATGGACGTGTTGCAAGACTACTCATGAATTACTATTTGATTAAAGCTGGTTATCTACCTGTCTCAGTACCAGTTGGATTAAGAGAAGAGTACTTCAAAAACTTAGAAATCTTTAAGATTGAAAAGAATTTAACACCACTTGTAGAGTTTATAACAGGTTTACTTGTTAAACGTTATGAAAATATTATTAATAATCTAGAAATTTGAGTGCTTAGCACTCTTTTTTCTTTATTTTTGTTAATATAACACAATAAAAGTGATATTTTAATGAAAATTTGATACAATAGTATAAGTGAAGTATAGGTGAATAAAAATGTTAAAAATAGGAAATATAAATAAGTTAAAAGTTAATCGTAAAACAGATATTGGTTATGTGCTAGATGCACCTGAAGGGGAAGTTTTTTTACACAATAATGAATCCTTACATATGGATTTAAAACCCTTCGATGTCGTCGAAGCATTTTTATATTTTGACCATAAAGGTCGATTAGCTGCAACACTAAAACAGCCGTATGTAACAACGGATACACAAAGCTTTTTAGTTGTTAAGGATATTAATCCGTCACTTGGCGCTTTTTTAGATATGGGTATTAATAAAGATCTTTTGTTATCTAAAGATGATTTACCGCTTGATACAACAAAATGGCCACAACCTGGTGATAAAGTTTTAGTAACAATTAAAGTTAAAAATCGCTTAGTTGCGAGCATCGTACCAAAAACTGAAATCAAGTTGGTTCCTGAAAGAGAACTACAAGTTAAAGACCAAGTAACAGCATACGTTCAAAAAATAGGTAGAGAAGGGCTAAACCTTTATACACCGGATGGGCACTTTATTTTTGTTCATCATACAATGTACAAAGATAACTATCGTATTGGTCAAGAAGTTGTTGTAAAGATTACGTATTATTCAGATAAAGGATATTCAGGATCTTTAATTAAGCAAAAAGAACAAGCAATCCAATCAGATGCTGAAGTTATCTTAGAATATCTTAAAAAACATAAAGAAATGCCATTAGATGCTGATTCAACGCCAGAAAAAATTTATGATTATTTTAAAATGAGTAAGAAGGCGTTTAAACGTGCTATTGGAAATTTATACAAAAATAGAAACATAGAGTTTAAAGAAGGCAAAACTTTTTTAATTAAATAGATAGGTGAGATTATGAGTCAGAAAAAATTAGTTGAAAGTGTTACATCGAGAGAAGAAAATTTCGCTCAATGGTATACAGATATATGTTTAAAAGCAGAATTAATGGACTATAGTGACGCTAAAGGCTTCATTATCTATCGTCCATATGGATATGCAATTTGGGAAAACATTCAAAAATATTTAGACCAAAAATTTAAAGAATCAAATCATGAGAACGTTTATATGCCACTTGTGATTCCAGAAAGCTTATTCCAAAAAGAAAAAGATCACGTTGATGGCTTCGCACCTGAAACAGCGATGATCTCAACAACAGGTGTTGAAGAATTAGCGGAGCGATTAATTGTTCGCCCAACATCTGAGGTTTTATTTGCAACCCATTATTCAAAAATTATACAGTCACATCGTGACTTACCAAAATTATATAATCAATGGTGCAGTGTTGTACGTTGGGAAAAAACAACTAGACCATTTTTACGTGGCAAAGAGTTCTTGTGGCAAGAAGGTCATACAGCACATAGTAATGAAGCAGAAGCGCGTAAAGAAGCACTTGATATGCTAGAAACATACCGTAATTTAGGAAAAGAATTGTTAGCAATTCCATTTGTTACAGGTAGAAAAACAGAAAAAGAAAAATTTGCTGGCGCAGTTGAAACATATACGATTGAGGCACTTATGCCAGATGGACAAGCATTACAATCAGGCACAACACATTATTTTGGAACAGGTTTTGCTGAAGCATTTGATATTAAATTCCAAGATGTTGATAATTCAGTTAAACACGTTCATCAAACATCATGGGGTGTATCGACACGTTTAATTGGTGCAGTCATTATGGTTCATGGTGACAATGACGGTTTAGTATTACCTCCATATATTGCTCCAATACAAGTGGTTATTATTCCTATCCAACAACAAAAACCAGGTGTTTTAGAAGCAAGTGAAAAGTTGTACAATGAACTTAGAGCTAAAGGGTTTAGAGTAAAACTTGATGACTCAAATAAATCACCAGGATGGAAATTTAGTGAATACGAAATGAAAGGTGTACCACTACGTATCGAAGTGGGTCCACGTGATCTAGAACAAGGTCATGTTCAAATTGTTGAACGCTTGACACGTGAAAAATTCTTAGTAAATATTGAAGATGTTCAAGAAAAAATTGAGCCAATGTTTAAAGAAATTCATGAAACGATGTATCAAAAAGCTTTAGATTATGTGAATACACATACAAATGAAGCGAAAACTTATGATGAGTTTAAAGAATTAATTAAAAAAGGTGGCTATGTGAAGATGAGTATTTCAGGCGAAGAAGCTGAAATTATAATCAAAGCTGATACAACAGCTACTGCACGAGCAATTCCTTTTGATCAAAAATTAATTACCGAAACTTGTCCTGTTACAAATAAAAAGGCAGCAATGACTGTATTGTTTGCAAGAGCATATTAAGAGGAGTACAAAATGTTATTATTTCAAGTTACGGGTTATCATACAATTTTAGCCCTCGCAATTATGATTATTGTTGGCCATGGCTTTGGAAAACTTGCAGAAAGAATTAAATTGCCAGAAGTTACAGGCTATATTATTTCAGGTATTTTATTGAATCTGTTATTCACATTGGTCTTACCAATGAAACATGAGTTTCACGATATCGTTCACAACTTAGAAGTTGTATCCGTTGTCGCATTAGGTTTCTTATCATTTACACTTGGGACAAAACTTTGGTTACCAAAATTAAGAAAACATATTAAAACAATTCTTTGGACTCTAACGATTCAAACATTAGCAATTATAGGGTTATCTACAATCTTATTTTATATTGCAGGTTTAGAATTATGGGTTAGTTTACTAATTGGTGGTATTAGTGTTGCAACAGCAAGTGCACCAGTACTTGAAATTACTAAAAAACACCAATCAAAAGGACCACTTACAGATACATTAATTTCTAATTTGGGTTTAGACAATGTTATCGGTATTAGTGCATTCTTAATTATTGTTACAATTGCTGCATCATTAAAAATGAAAACAGCATTAACATTGGGTTCATTTTTAGTTCCACTAGCAAGTATTTTTGGATCAATCTTACTTGGTGGTATTGCAGGTGCCATTTTAGTGTTGTTAGATAAGTTTGTTTTATGTCGTTACTGTGATGAGGAGAAATATGACTCCTATTTAATTATGACGGTAGCTATCGTATTAGTCGCAACATTAGCTGCACCAATTATTACAAACAATATTAGCTCCAATATTATGATTTCACCATTCATTTCAGCGTTAATGCTTGGTGCAATCTACACAAACTTTATTAATAAAGAAACATACGCTTATGAGACAAGTGTCATTAATAACTTTACGCCTCCACTAATTACGGCATTCTTTGTTATCGCAGGTGCTGAATTGGACGTAACAAAACTAGGTGACTTTGGTTTATATGCATTACTCTATGTTGTAGCACACGCTGGTGGTAAATTCATAGGTGCATATTTCGGCTCTCGATTAGATAAAAACAATCCAGACACAGTTAAGAAATTTTTACCTACAGCATGTTTGACACAAGGTGGATTTGAAATTTTCTTAGCAGCAAGTGTGGGAACACTATGGTTTGTTACAGGTAGCGCAGATGCACAAGCAACTTTAATTAAAAACATTGTATTAACGAGTGTGTTGATCTTTGAATTCTTCGCACCGATGTTGTTAGTAAAATCACTCAAAGGTGCCGGTGAAGCGCAAGAGCATGTTGAAATTAAATGTGAAAAAATATAAAAAAAACAGCTTTAGCAATTTGATATGATACCTCTAAAGTAGACAAGTTAAATAATAAAACATTTAACTTAATACTTTGGAGGTATTTTATTTATGAGTAAAAGAAAGCGATTAAGCTTTGAAGAGAAAATCAAAGCATGTGAGTTATACGATCAAGGCTATGGAAGTCAACAATCAATATCTGATGAGTTTGGAATTAGTGAATCAGGGTTTAAACTAATGTATTTTAAATATAAAAATCATGGCCCTGAGTCACTTAAAATGCAAACTAAACATCAAACATATACAAAAGAATTTAAAGAGAAAGTAATAAAATCTTATAACAAGAAAGAAGGTAGTTATCGTGAATTAGCTATTAAATACGGTATTAACAATTATTCTGTAATTGCCCGTTGGGTTTTAGGTTATAATAATAGTAACAAAACCACATAT
>Ga0209075_1003074_pt1 | contig 14189 bp, 13 predicted proteins | sample Stecom2011_FD_187523 | JGI IMG/M metagenome (GOLD analysis project Ga0209075, IMG submission 187523) | Agricultural soil microbial communities from Utah to study Nitrogen management - Steer compost 2011 (SPAdes) (version 2) | ecosystem: Environmental > Terrestrial > Soil > Agricultural land... | reverse complement strand
GCCTCCGCCGTGAAGCAGCAGCACGATAGGGGCGGTTAACTCGCCGAATCGACTTGCTCGGAGGACCAGTCCATTGGCACCGATAAACAGTGCCGGCACCGCTGACGAATTCGGCCGGTCTTTTTGCCCGGACTGGTCGGTGGGCCTGGTGTGACTGGGTGTCATGGTCACCTCTTTCTGCGTGAGCACAGCGGCTCCTGAGTTGGTCGAACAACCAAATGGTAGTTCAAAGCAGGGGTGAGTGGCAAAGCGTTTCTACCGGCGATATGAATCAGGGTGCCAATTTGGCCTGTTATGCCAGAGCTACACAGTGTTCCGGCCGATGTTCATGTGCTTTTCAGGATAAGGCCCGGGAACGGGCCTTATGTGCTAGCAGAAAATCTGCGTCAGGACGAGACTGGTTCTTGCGCTTCTATTCGCTCGAAATCCTCCTTGTAACGAACGCTGCATTGCGGGCAGGTGAAGTCGTCCGGCAGGTTTGCAAAGGGCATCGGCGGATAGCCCTCATGTTCTTCGCCAACGGCTTCGTCAAAAATATAGCCGCAGCCGCTGCATTGATACCTAGCCATGTCGCACCTCCGAAGCCGCGTAGCGGGCGACGATACGGGCGCGCTTCGCCGGGTCGATATTGATCTTGGCCAGATCGCCACGAATATGCGGCAGAGCCAGCAACCGCTTGTCCATCACCCGATACCAGAGCCAGGGGATGTAGGCGATCAGGAACATGCCGAAATAGCCGTTCGGCAGTTCGGGAATACCGTCGAAGTTGCGCAGGCTCTGGTAACGGCGAGTCGGGTTGGCGTGATGATCGGAGTGACGCTCAAGATGAAACAGCAGGATGTTGCTGAAAATGTAGTTGGCATTCCAGCTGTGATGGGGCTGGCAGTGCTCGTAGCGGCCGTTTTCCCGGCGCTGGCGCAGCAGACCGTAGTGTTCGATGTAGTTTGCGCTGGTCAGCTGAAACCAGGCCCAGAAGTTGTGGATCAGAAGGAATGGCACCATGATCCAGCCGAACAGCACGATCAGCCCACCCTGCAGTAGTGCACTGAGCGCATAGGATTGCAGGATCTCGTTATCGGCACTCCAGACGGGCTTGTTCAACCGTTCAAGACGTTGTTTTTCATCTTTCCAGCCGCGCCGGAAGGCACCGGGTATCTCGCGCAGCATGAACCTGTAGATCGACTCGCCCATGCGCGAGCTGGCCGGGTCTTCTGGCGTTGCGACATCGCGGTGGTGGCCGCGGTTGTGCTCTACACAAAAATGGCCGTAGGTGCTGACAGCAAGGACTACCCGGGCAAGGATGCGCTCGAACACGGGTTTCTTGTGTCCCAGCTCATGGGCGGTATTGATGCCCAGCCCGCTGTAGATGCCGGCAGTGAGCGCCACGGCCACGATTGCCCAGGCGGATAGCGATTGGGTGCCGACAAACCAGGCCAGCACAAACAGTACCACGAAGTGCATGGGCACGGTCAGCCAGGTCAGGACACGGTAATAGGCATCCGCTTCTAGCTGGGGTACCAGTTCCTCGGGCGGATTATTTTCGTCCGCGCCGAAGACGCTATCCAGCAGCGGTACAAGACCGTAAAGGAAGAAAAGAGGCGCCAGCAACAGGTATTCGGCCTTGTCCAGGGTGAAATAGCCGGCTATGCCGGAGAGAGCCAGCAGCGGCAGAAGTAGTGAGGCGACCCATAGGTGACGTTTTTTGTCTGTGTATCGGATCAGCCCTTTCTCAGGGTGGGTCAATTGGTAGGTTACCGTCATAGGGGGCTCCTGTTGTTATTACGTACGATGTCACTGCGCGTATCAGACTTGACTTTAGCGGGTTTGCGCACCAGGCTAAATTTCATCTAATGACATAATTGGGATCATTAAGTGACAAGTGAGAAAGGCCGCTACGGTCCGTCTCCGGGCTCTGTGGGCTATGATGCGGCGGCAGCCTATGTCCGGCTGATCTTGCAGGGTCTTGGCATTTCGCCCGGGATCGTGCTGGCAGGGACGGGGATCTCCGTGGAGGGGCTGGACGAATTGGAGTTTGTTCCCTGGCAGTCGCTGGCGGTCATCTTCGACAATCTCGATGCCCATGCAGGTTCGGTTGTCTGGCCGGTGGAACTGGGCGCGCGCCTTAACATCACCTCCCATGGCGCCGTCGGTTTTGCTGCCCTGACGGCGCCGACGGCCGGTGATGCCGTTGCCACGATAGCGACTTATTACCGGGCCCGTATTACGGCGGTGGAGATGAATCTTCGTGAGGAGAATAACGTGCTGCGGCTCACGATAGGCGATGTCACCGGCGATCCGGCTTTCGCCGGGCGCATTGCCCTGATCGTGATGAAAGTGGTGGAGTCCCTGCTCGCGGCGATACTCGGCAAGATCCCGGACAGGGCGTTGAATGTCTGTCTGGCAATGCCGGCGGGGGCAAAGGCCCGGCGGATAGCGGGAATGTATCAGGCCCGGGTCACGTTTGGAGCGGACAGCTACAGCATCGCCATGCCGGCCGGCTGGCGAATGCTGCCCTCCCCGCTGCACGAGAGAAGTGCCTACCGAGAGAACATACTGGAGTGCCAGCGGGCGATCGGCCGCAGCAACACCTTTCCGACCACGGCCGGCATGGTCAGAGCCGTATTACGAGCCCATCTGGAGGCTGGCCTGACGGGAGGCAATGTTCCCGCGAGGCCACCTGCGCTGGAGGAAATGGCCGGGCGCATGGCTGTGACGCCACGGACACTGATGCGGCGGCTGCAGCGAGAGGGTGACAGTTATCAACAAATTCTGGACTTGCTACGCCAGGAATATGCTGCCCGGATGCTCGCTGACGCCAGGCTGGACATTGCGGATATTGCCATGCGGCTGGGGTACACCGAGTCACCGAACTTCTGCCGGGCCTTTCGCCGCTGGTACGGCGCTTCGCCGGCGGCGTGGCGACGGACAATGAATTGATGTGGTGATTTGGAGTCGACGGCGTGTGTCTAACGGCGAGAGAGCGGCGGTGCGGCGTCTCGTGACATGACGCGCTGTCTGTACTGCTCCGGTGGCTGGCCAAACCACCGTTTGAAGGCACGCCTGAAGTTGGCGCTGTCGTAATAGTTCATCAACGCCGCGATGTCCTCGATCGACAGTTTGCTGTCGCACAGGTAGCTGGCCGCCTGCTGGGACAGGATGTCGTCACGAATTTGTCGAAAACTGCTGTTCTCCTGTTTGAGCTTGCGGGCAAGGGTGCGTTTGTTCATGAACAGGGAGGCCGCGGCTTCTTCTTCACTGAGCGTGCCGGGTGGTCGGGACAGCATCATCTTCTTGAGTCGGGTCTGATAGTTCGGCTTATGGGTCTGAAGTTGCGCTAGCATGGCTTCGCACTGCTGCAGGGCAAGGCGGTAGTTTTCATGATTGGCGGAGGCGTTCGGTTCCTGGCACAGCGTCATCGGCAGCTTGAGCGTCAACTGATCACAGCCAAAGCGAATTCGTCCGGACAAATACTCGGCATAGAGGGCATGGTATTCGGGTGCCGGATGGGTAAAGCCTATTTCCGCCTCATACAGGGGCCGGCCGACAATGAACTCGCCGAATTCGAGCAGCACTTTGATAATCGTGTCCGCCAGGCAGCGCTGGAGGTCTGCGTCCAGCGGCACCTGAAAATCCAGCCTGCACTCCAGATGTTCTTCAACCGGCTGCAAATGCAGCTGGATAACGCTGGCGCGGGTGGGCAGGAAGGTGTGTATCGCCCGTAATGCGCTGAGCAGGTCCGGGCTGCTGGAGGCGGCAAATCCCATCGCACCGTGGGTGGCCGGGGTCAGGCGTTTGCCCAGACGTAATCCGAATTCCGGCTGGCCGGACAGCGCCAGCGCGTTGCGCAAGACTCGTACCTGCTGGGCTGGTGTGAGCAGGCTGTCCTCGCTCAGGAACTGCTCGACGCTAAGAGCCGTGCCACGCAGTAAAATGGGCAACTGCCTGACTGTCAGGTCCAACTCACGGGCGATAATCCGCGAATAGTTCGACGGAATATCGGCTGCCAGGTTTTGCCAACCATCTGCCTGATTTTTCATTGGCGAGGTCCCATTGCAATGCGCGCACATTGTCTCTAAATGACCCTCATCATGTCAAGAAATGACCTCGCCGCCATGTCGGCGCGGAATCACTATCCGAGTACAAGTTACTCGCAGGAGAGAGGCAGTGGGCAAGATTACCTTCGTTGAACACGACAACACCGCACATGTTACAGAGTTCGAGGCCGGCACCACGCTAATGCAAGTGGCTGTCGATAACGCTGTTCCCGGCATCGACGGTGATTGTGGCGGAGAGTGCGCCTGCGGCACCTGCCACATGATCGTTGCGGATGCGTGGTTCGGCAAGACTGGCGCAGTCGGTGATGCAGAAGAACAGATGCTGTCTATGACCCCGGAACGGGCTAAAACTTCGCGTCTGGGATGTCAGGTCCGAACCACCGAGGTGATGGACGGCATGATCGTGCATCTGCCCGAATTCCAGATGTAAGCACGGAGAACCTCATGTCCATAAAATCAAGCGCAACTGGTGGAATCCAGACAAAACTGATCAACACCACATCCAGAGTGGTGCCCATGCATTTGCAGATCAAGGCACTAAAGGTGCTGATGAGGGCAAAGAGAAAGACCTTCGGCACAAAGATCCCTCAGGTCAGCTTCGTCGAAGCACCTGTGCCGGACGTTAACACCTTGGCGCTCGAAGACATCGATACCAGCAACCCGTTTTTGTATCGGCAGGGCCATTGGGGGGCCTACTTCAAGCGGCTCCGTGATGAGGCGCCAGTGCACTATCAGAAAAGCAGTCCTTTCGGGCCTTTCTGGTCGGTAACGCGCTATGATGACATCCTGTTTGTTGACAAGAACCACGAGCTTTTTTCCTCCGAGCCGCAAATCATTCTGGGTGATCCACCGGAAGGTCTTTCGGTCGAGATGTTCATAGCCATGGATCCACCCAAGCATGACGTGCAGCGTCGGGCAGTCCAGGGAGTAGTGGCGCCACAGAACCTGAAAGAAATGGAAGGGCTGATCCGCAGGCGCACAGGGGAGGTGCTCGATAGCCTGCCTCTGGACAAGCCCTTCAACTGGGTGCCGACGGTATCGAAAGAGCTGACGGGGCGGATGCTGGCCACTCTGCTGGATTTTCCCTACGAGGAACGTCACAAACTGGTTGACTGGTCGGATCGTTTGTCAGGTGCAGCGTCAGCGACCGGTGGTGAATATACCAATGAAGATGTCATGTTCGACGACGCCGCAGACATGGCCTGGTCTTTTTCCAGGCTTTGGCGCGACAAGGAGGCGCGACGCGCAGCCGGCGAAGAGCCCGGCTTTGACTTGATAAGCATGATGCAGAGCAATGCAGATACAAAAGACCTGATCAATCGGCCGATGGAGTTTATCGGGAATCTGGCGTTACTGATCGTTGGCGGCAATGACACCACACGCAACTCGATGAGCGGCGGCGTGCTGGCCTTGAACCAGTTCCCCGGGGAGTTCACCAAACTGAAGGCGAACCCGGAACTGATTCCGAATATGGTCTCCGAAATCATTCGTTGGCAAACCCCGCTGGCACATATGCGGCGGGTTGCTACGCAGGATGTCGAGCTGCGTGGCCAGACCATAAAGAAGGGTGATCGTGTGTTGATGTGGTATGCCTCTGGCAATCGGGACGAGCGAAAGTTTGAGAACCCTGACCAGTTTATTATTGACCGTAAGGACGCCCGGAATCATATGTCATTTGGCTACGGCGTGCACCGCTGCATGGGTAACCGTCTGGCCGAACTGCAACTACGAATTTTGTGGGAAGAGCTTCTCAAGCGCTTTGATAACATCAAAGTCGTCGGTGAACCAGAACGTGTCCAGTCCAACTTTGTACGGGGCTACTCTGAGTTGATGGTAAAGCTTAGTCCAAAGCGTCATTAATCCTGTTCTGAAGGAAGAAAGCCTGGCTTGCCCCTCTGCGTGTACCTGTAAAGTCAGGCACACGCAGTTTTATCATCATTGGAGTAGATTCCGGTCGGGTACGAAAGCATTGCAAGCCCGCTCGTCATCCGCGGTACAGAGCCGTCTTCGAATCCGGTAGATACGCAGTGACTTCATTCGGATATGGAGTGGAAAAGGAGAGTATGACAACAAGCGAGAAACTGACCACGGTTATCGTTGGCGGAGGGCATGCTGCAGGGGCGCTCATGACAGCCTTGATGCAGAAACAGTATGAGCATGAGGTAATTCTGGTGGCCGAGGAGCCCCATCCTCCCTATCAGCGACCGCCTCTGTCCAAGAATTATCTGGCAGGGGAGGTTGATCAGGCGTCGCTATATCTGAAGCCGCGTTCGGTGTACGAGAATGCGGGTCAGCAATTACGGCTCGGTGTGCGCGTCGAACAGATTGATCGGGGCAGCAAGACCGTCAGGTTGTCGGATATGAGCACGTTGAAGTATGACCGCCTGGTCCTGGCCACGGGGTCACATGTCCGGCGTCTGAACGCGCCTGGGGCTGACTTGAAAGACATTTACTATCTGCACGACATCGCCGACACGGATGCCCTGAGCGAGCAACTAGTCCAGGGAAAACGTCTGGTTATCGTCGGCGGTGGTTATATTGGCCTTGAGGTAGCTGCCAGCGCCATCAAAAAAGGTGTCAATGTCACGGTGCTGGAAGCTGCCGAGCGCCTTATGCAACGTGTGACCGGCCCGGAGGTGTCCGCATTCTTGAATGCCAGACACAGTGCCGCTGGCGTGGATGTACGATTGAACACGGCAGTCACCGGTTTCGAAGCGGGTGATCAGGGTCGTGTGGCTGGCGTGACCCTGGCAAATGGAGACACTGTACCGGCCGACATCGTACTCGTCTCGATTGGCGTTATACCGGAAACCACTCTTGCTGAAACTGCCGGGCTGCGCTGTGATGACGGTATCGTCGTCGACGAGTTTACCCGCACAAGTGATCCTGACATTCTGGCGATTGGGGACTGTACCCGCCACCGGAATCTTTTCTTCGAGAAAATGCAACGGCTTGAGTCTGTCGCCAACGCGGTCGATCAGGCCCGGACTGCAGCGGCCACTCTGATGGGCCAGGAGAAGCCTTACGATAGCGCCCCGTGGTTCTGGTCGAATCAGTATGACGTTCGCCTGCAGATGGTGGGGCTATCGCAAAATCATGATCAGCGCGTGCTGCGCGGCAGCGCTGAGGATAAGGAATTTGCGGTGTTCTATCTCCGCGGGGGCAGTGTCATCGCTGTTGATGCGGTCAATCTGCCGGTTGCCTTTATGGTTGGCAAGCAGTTGGTGCAGCACCGCAAGAGCGTTTGCGCTAAAGCATTGAGTGATCCTCGTACTGATTTGAAGTCTCTGGTCTGAAACTGCCTCTCGCGCCGTTGCTCTTCAGAAACAGGTAATTGTTCATCGGCAGATGCTTCGCCCGCCAAAGCATTTCCACCGAGGTTGAGGGGCGAAGCATGGGCGCGTCGCCATGGTGGTCGAAGTAATAGCTGTTGGAGAGTGCGCAGTTGTGGTTCAGAAATACGGTGTTCTGCTGCCGTTTCTGAATGTTCTGAAAGTAGCGGTCATGCACGGTCTGCCGGATTTCCACCCGGGTTGCCTTGCGCCGGAGGGCCTCGCGGATGCAGCGTGAAATATGAATGGCATTTCCCTCCACCATCTTGAAGTAGGAGGTGCCAATCAATGCATAGGGCCCGAGCATGATGTAAAAGTTCGGATACCCGGGAATGGTCAAGCCTTCGTAGGCCTGATAGCGGTTATCGTGCCAGAACTGGCCGAGATCAACGCCATTGCTGCCGATTAGCGCGAACGAGGGGATATTGCCCTTTTCGAATGTTTTATAGCCAGTAGCGAGCACCAGTACATCAATGCGCCTGGACTTGCCGTCGCTGGTGGTGATGCCCTGTCGGGTGATGCGCTGGATGGGTGTGGTGACCAGGTCGACATTATCGCGGGCGAACGTTGTGAAGTACTCGTTGGAGAAGGTCGGTCGTTTGCAACCAAAGCCATAGCCCGGGCTGAGTTTTTCCCAGAGATCCTGTCTGCCGGGGAGCTGCTCTCGCATATTGTCGAGTGCGGCTTTTTCACAGGTGCGTACGATCCAGGGGGCCTGACGATAATAGATCGCCGACAGCACCATCAGGGTTTCGCTGGCCAGATCGGTTACGCTGCGAACGCCACCTTGCAGGGCGGGTAAGGCACGAAACAGGCTTTTCAGCCATCCGGGCAATATCCGATCAGGCTTTTTCAGAACCCAGATCGGCGTGCGCTGATAGACATCAAGCTGTTTCGCTTGACGAGCGATCTCCGGCACCAGTTGCACGGCGGTGGCACCGGTGCCGATGACGGCAACGCGTTTGTCTGTCAGGTCCATGTCTTCAGGCCAGCGGGCCGTGTGGACAATTTCTCCCTCGAAGGCATCAAGACCTTCGATATCCGGCAGCTTGGGGGAGATCAGCCCGCCGCAGGCGGAGACCAGATGCCGGCCACGCAATGTTTCGCCACTCGCCAGACTGATTACCCAGAGATTGTTTTCCGTGTCGAATTGCACCCGTTCCACTTCGACGCCGAAGCGGATATGGCGGTAGATGCCGTATTTGGACGATACCTGCCGGGTGTATTGATACAGCTCGCTGCCCGGGGCGAAGACCCGGGACCAGTTCGCGTTCTGCTCGAACGAAAATGAGTAGGTGAACGAGGTGATGTCCACGGCAATGCCGGGGTAGCGATTGTCGCGCCAGGTGCCACCGACATCGTTGCTACGCTCGAGGATCAGGATGTCGTCGACGCCGTCCGCCTTGAGCTGGATGGCGGCACCGATGCCGGAGATGCCGGCGCCGACAATAATCACTTCGTGATCAGGAAGGACAGCGGAAGGACGCCGGGTTTGATCGGCGGTGAAAGCAGCCATGTTCATGCAACAGCCTCCTGGGTGGTCGGTGATGCGTGCAAGCTATCGGATCGGGAGCTGTGGTTGGGTAGTTCGTTATGCCGTCGACTGCTCAGATGGGACTGCATGAAACGGACTATTTTGCGTGTATCCTGACGGGCCTCAGGTAGGAGTAGCAGGAAAATTGGCCAGACGTGGGGCATGTCCTGTCGTGATAGCAGAGTGACTGGCACACTCGCACGACGAGCTTGTTCTGCAACGACATAGGAATCATCGCGCAGGCATTCCTCTTCACTTACCGTCAGCATCAACGGCGGCAGACCCTGATAGTCACCCCGTGTCGGGGACGCGTAGGGATGGAACGGATCAGCGCCCTGCAGGTATATCCTTGTGGCGCCGTCGATCATCACCCGTGACAGCATCGGGTCGCTGTCATTATTCGCATCCCTGGACATCAGCTTTCCGGTTGCATCGGCGCCAGGTGAAATGGCCAACGCGCAAACCGGCATGATTTGTTGCTCGTCGCGGGCACGCAGCAACGTCGCCAGAGTCAAATTGCCGCCAGCGGAATCGCCAGCCACCATCAGTGGCAAGGATTCTTTAATCAAGGCGCTATATACAGCAAAGGCATCATCGGTTGCCGCCGGGAAAGGGTGTTCCGGTGCCAGTCGATAATCAGCGAGAAAAATGCGGGCGTTGAGTGCTTTTGCCAGCGTGCCGCAGAAATGGTGATAGGTGTCGAGACGACCGCCGACGAACGCTCCTCCATGGAGGAACAGTACGGTCGCCACAGGGTTGACGGTGCTCAGCCACTGGCCAGGAACATCGGCCACGCGGCCATGGCGCAGGCTGACGCCACGGGGTATCAGGGAGGGCATCAGCGGGGCATTCATGATCCTGCGTAAATGACGGACCAGATGATCAGGGTCCTGAATGTTGCGCTTCATCATAGCGCGGAACAGAGGTTTGATGATTTTTGCAGCAAGTGACGCCATGGTGGTCTCCCGGATTCAGTTGGCCAGCAGGCGATAGGTCTCGCCGACGGTGCGGGCGTAAAGGCGCGGCATCAGGCGCTTGAAACGCCAGGCGAGGCGCCCATCGATTTGTGGCAGTACGTAAAGCTCACCACGATCCAGCGCATCAAGTGTTTGTCGGGCAACTTTGTCGGCAGTGGTCAGGGCGAAGCGAGTCATGGCGGACCGCGCAAATTCGCGGCGCCTTTCCGGTAGCTTGCCGTCGTTGACGATGTTGGTGGGGACCACGGTCGGGCACAGTGCAGTGACTTTAACCCCGGTTCCGGCAAGCTCAGCAGCCAGAGTTTCCGAGAGCGCCAGCACCCCGGCCTTGGTGACGTTGTAGGTGCTCATTTCCGGCGCTGCACCAAAAGCGGCGGCGGAAGCGACATTGATGATGCCACCATAGCCAAGTTCCCGAAGTTTCGGCGCGAAGTAATGGCAGCCGTGGATTACGCCCCAAAGATTCACGTTCATGCACCAGTGCCAGTCATCCAGTGGCACCTCGCCGATGGGCCCGCCGAGACCCACGCCTGCATTGTTGATAACCAGTGTCACCGGACGGCCGAGCAGTTTCTCGGCCTCATCACTGAGTGCTTCCATCTGCTTCGCATCACCGACGTCACAGCGCCGGGCAATTGCCTTGCTGCCCAGCGCCTTCAGGCTTGCGGCGACCTGCTCGGCTCGCTCCTCATTGATGTCTGCACAGATAACCGTGCCACCACGACGTGCCAGCTCGTAGGCAAAGCTGCGACCAATGCCGCTGCCTGCTCCGGTGACGATAGCGGCTGCATTACGTGAAGGGGGTAGCGGTTGCTTTTTCATAAGTGCCCCTCAGGCGGGTTGCGCAACTGGACGGATACGGCGCCCTGTCCGGATACCGGGCTGGTGATCAAGCAGTGCCTCGAATGCCTTGTGGGTGTCACCGGTCTGTTCGTAGGCGCGCTTCCAGATTCTGATGATCTCCCGGTTGTCATCGTCCCAGGGATGGAAGGTCGGCGAGAAATAGGGGAATACACCTGCCAGCACTTTGGAAAGAATGCCAGGTTTGACGAACAGCACCTTGAGCATATGCGTCGCCGAACGCAGATTGAGGAGCTGTTTGTCTTTGGCCAGCAAGAACGCCTGATTGCCGATCATGATCGGAAAGCCGAGTGCGATTGCCAGCATCATGCCGCTGATACGCAACCGGTAACTGCGTAGGCCGCCGCCGCTGGCGTCGACGAACACATCAAAGCTGACGCTCTTGTGCTCGGTTTCCTCGACGAAGTGCCAGTACAGCATGGCCCGTAATTCAGGGTGCGTTTCGTCGAAAAGTTCCGGGTGCTCAAGCAGCACCGAGGAAATGATGGCGGTGAAGTGTTCAAATGCCGCAGCGATGGAGCTTTGCATGTCATCGCTCAGGCGATGCTGGAGTTCCTTGCGAATAAGCTTGAAGATGGCTTCGACCTTGTCCATAGGGACGCCCTGCTGCACGCAGATAGCGTTCATCTCGTCATGCTCGCGGGCATGAATGCGCTCCTGGCGGATGAACTCGCCGGCAGCTTTGCGCACTTCCGGGTCGCGCAGTTTGTCAAGTTGTCTGCGGGCCGAGTTCATCACCCAGCGTTCGCCATCCGGCACGGCGGCCAGAATGGCGTTCATCCAGTGCGTGCTCCAGGGGTCGTTGTTGAACCAGTGGCGGGCGACCGTCTCGAGGTTCATCGGGAAGTGGAGGTCGCGCGTCACAACTTCGTCGTAACCGATCTTGCGATTTGCCAGAGCCATTTGGATTCTCCCAAGGTAGTAACCATGGCAATCAACGTAGTTGGTCGGCCAGCCAAATGTCAATCCTGCCAGATAGACATACACCTGAAATATGTATCAGGCGCCGACGGAGCCTGAGCGGGCATCGGCGACAGGGTCATAAAGACGCTTATCGTGGGTGGGGCGAGATCGAATTTAGGCGTGTCGAACGGCATTCAGGCTAGAATATCGCTTCCGTTGCTCGGGAGGATGCCGTGAAGAAAAGTCGTCAGGACAGGTCGGTTGCCCAGTCTGATCGTGATTTCGTGTTGAGATCTGCCGCTCGCTTGTTCCGGGAGCAAGGTTATGACCGGACCACGGTCAAGGAGATTGCCGAAGCGTGCAACATGCTGCCCGGCAGCCTTCATTACCGCTATCAGGCCAAGGAAGACATCCTCGTCGACCTGATGCGGTTGGGTCTGGAGGAGGCCTCGATTGCTGTCTCTCAATCTGTGGCGGGAGTGACAGAGCCTGCTGAGCAGTTGCGCCGCGGCATTAATGCGCACTTGCAAATGCTGGTCAGTGGATCGGATATGGTCTACGTGCTGTTGTTCGAGTGGCGCTCCTTGCGCGGCGGGGCGCGCAGGGAAATGATCAAGCTGCGAGATCGCTATGAGTCGCTGTGGGCCGCGATGCTGCAGCTACTGGCGGAGCAGGGAGTGATTCGGAAAGATGTGGATCTCGAGCTGTTGCGTCTTATCGGTCTCGGAGCACTCAACTGGGTGGCTACCTGGTTTCGTGAGGAAGGCCGCTATTCGCTCGAAGATATCGGTGATTTCGTTTGGCGAATGATTCGCAGCGCGGTGCTGGAAGAGCGCGAACAGCGGCCTGCCAGCTAATCCGCAGCGTGTTGAACTGGCACCGCTGGTCTGGTGCAGTATGTCGGTACCGTGTGGGCAAAGTCTGAGTCGACCCCGGGGCCCGTGTCGACAAGGGCCAGGTACTGATGCGGCTGGATCAGGCCGATCTGGTTCTGGCTCTTAACTCTGCCCGTGCCAACCGCGACAGAGCTGAGGCCGAGTGGCGGCTGGCCGAGGTAGAGCTGGAGCGATTTCGTGATCTGCGCGACAAGCGGTTTGTATCGGAAACCGAGTTCGATCGGGCATTACTGGCGGAAAGGCGGGCACACGCCCTGTTTGAGCAGGCCGACTCGGAACTGTCTCTGGCGCGTAACCGACTCGCCTACACAGAGCTGGTGGCAACGGGCGACGGAACGGTGACGGAAGTTTTTGTCGATGTCGGAGATGTGGTGGAGGCCGGGGCCCCGGTGGCCCGTATTGCGCTTGATGGTGCCCGTGATTTCGTCGTCGATGTGCCGGAAAGCCAGCGCAACTGGGTGAGCGCCTCGCCCGCCTCGATCACCCTCTGGGCCCTTGGAGAGCGCCGTTTCAATGCCAGCCTGCGTGAGTTGGGTGCCGCGGCCGATCCGGTTACCCGCACCTACCGTGCACGTTTCAGTATTGAGGCCGATGAGGTGCTTGCGAGCGCTGAACGGGCGCTGACCAGCATCGCGGCCAGTGAAATTGAATTTTCCTCTCCTCCCTATGATTTGGCTTATTTGCAAGGCTTGCATCACCACCTCTTTAGAGACATCTATGCTTGGGCCGGAGAGATCCGCACAATCGATATCTCCAAGAGCGATACGCGGTTTTGTAGGACGGATCGTATTATCCCCGAGGCGACCAAGATATTTGCCGCTATGGCCCAGCTGAAATGGTTTGAGGGGATGGCTAGGCCGGACCTAATACAGGCTATTGCTGAGTACTATGGTGACTTGAATATGGTTCATCCATTTCGTGAAGGTAATGGACGGGCACAACGCTTTTTGTTCGAGCATCTAATTGTTAATGTGGGCTACCAGATTAGCTGGGCGCCGGTAACAGAAGGTGAATGGCTGCAGGCAAACATCGATGCAGTAGAGTGTGATTATGCTGGCTTGATTGAGCTCTTTGAGAAGTGTATCGGCGCACCCATTGCTGAGTAAGAGTTTATTTTGATCGTTTTTTTTTGCCAATCAAGGCAAATTTTCTAGATGAGTTGGGACTTGAACCCTCGTAACGGATTTTTTTGGGGGTAACTATGGGGGTAACTTTTTTCTTCCATCTAAATTTATTCCTTTAAATTAAAAGCTTTGCCATTCAGTTCAAGTCCCTCCTGGCGCACCAAATAAGACTGTTAAGCAGTCCAATAAAGGCCGGTAAGCCCTGATATAAAGGCTTCCGGCTTTTTTATGCCTGTAAGGTTTAGTCTGACTTACTGAATCTTGGGGGGTAAGTCTGGGGGTAGCTATTACGCCTGAAAAAGAGCGCCCCCAATTGCGTTAGCAGACGCGATTACTTGTAAGCCAGACTCTAGCCCAGATCCACAAAGGCCATGTGCGCCTATTTTTTGTTGGCTTTCTTTTCCTTTTTTTCATTGCGCTTTTCTTTCATTGTTTTTTCAGGCTTCTTTTTAGTCTCTTTTTTGGAGTCTTGGCCTTTAGACATAAATTGCTCCTTTAGCTTTGCTG
>Ga0209075_1003073_pt1 | contig 14192 bp, 9 predicted proteins | sample Stecom2011_FD_187523 | JGI IMG/M metagenome (GOLD analysis project Ga0209075, IMG submission 187523) | Agricultural soil microbial communities from Utah to study Nitrogen management - Steer compost 2011 (SPAdes) (version 2) | ecosystem: Environmental > Terrestrial > Soil > Agricultural land... | reverse complement strand
TATTCTTCACTGTTTCGTAATATTTCTTCAACAATTTTATGAACATCATCTTCACTCATAAACGGTAGTGCCGAAATTAATTTATTAGATTTTGATTGCTTATTGGATTTCCCGAAAAATGAACCAAACATTTCTCCAAAGTTTTCAAAATTAAAGTTGAAATTTGATTTAAAAGATTGTTGATTTGTCTCATCATTTCCTAAGTCTTTTTCATCCTTTTCTTCTTTTTCATTAATTATATCTTCTAATTCTTCCAACTTCTCAAAGAAATCTTCTTCTTCATTTTCGTCTGTAAAAATTAAATTATCAAAATTTTCAAGTTTTAGTGCCTCTTCAAAACTAATAGGTTCAAATACCTCTTTATCATTAATTATTACTTTTTTTAATATCATATTATTTATCCTTTCTTAAATAAATTTGCTCTCCTGGTGTAAGTTTTGGAAATAGTTCCTCTAAATTACAACTTAACTCACCTGTTTTTATTTCTTTTAAAATGATCATTCTTTCAACTGGAGAAAGTTGATAAAATATGTTTGGAAGATCAACAATTAATTCTTTCTTAATAATAGATTGAATAACAAACATTCTATTTCTACCATTAAATATATCATCTTTGTTAATAGTCTTTTCATCATTTAAACACAAAATGTCTTCAAAAGTGACATTAAATAGTTTTGATAATTCTAACAATACGTCTATTGATGGAATACCAACCCCATTTTCCCATTTTGATACAAGTTGTCTTGTGACAAACAACTTTTCGGCCAGATCATCTTGGGTTAAGTTATTATTTTTACGATATTTTGCTATTTTGATACCTACTTTTTTAAAGTCAATCATCTATTAGTCCTCCTTACACTTTCAATTATATATAAAGATTTTTTGTTTGTCACGCAACTTTTAGTTGCTGAAAAATTAAAAAAAGCTCTAAAACAAATGTTATAGAGCTAATATTTTAAATTATATTATTATTCTACTGCAATAATAAATGAATAAATATCTTGTTTACCTTCAACTAATTCAATTTCGATATCTGGTGCAAGTTTATTAACAAAACTTACTACATCATCTAATTCATCTTCAGTAACATCGTTACCGAAGAAAATAGTTGCTATTTCACTTTCATCATCTATTAATAATTTTAATAATTCTTCAGTAGTTGTTACTTTGTTGTTAGTTGATACTTTAATTTCGTTTGCTGCAATGCCAATAAAGTCATCTTTAGTAATTTTTACACCGTTTAACTCGGTATCTCTAATTGCATAAGTAACTTCACCAGACTTCATATTATTAATTGCATCCATCATTTCAAGAACGTTATCATCTATTTCCATAGTTGGATCAAATGCTATTAATGAACTATAACCTTGAGCAATATTTTTACTTTTAACTACTCTAATGTTTAATTCTGGTAGTAATTCTTTTGTTTGTTCTGCGGTTAAGATAATATTTGAGTTATTTGGTAAAATTAAAATGTTTTCGGCATTTAACTCATCAATTGCATTAACAAAGTCTTCTGCAGATGGATTCATTGTTTGTCCACCTTCGATTACCTTATCTACACCTAGTTCTAAAAAGGCATCTCTAATTCCTTTACCTGAAGCAACCGCTAAAATTGCATATTTAGAAACTTCTTTTGATTTTTTAGGTTGAGCTTCAACTTCATCATTCATAATTGAAGTATGTTGATTTCTCATATTATCTACTTTAATTGTTTGCAAATCACCGTACTTTTGAGCAAGCGTTAAGGCAACACCTGGTTGATTTGTATGTACGTGCACTTTTAATAAGTCTTCATCTTGTACAACAACTAAAGAATCACCCATTTGTGATAATGGTTCTCTAATTTCTAATTCAATATCTCTTTCACTATCAAATAGTTTAACAATAAACTCTGTACAATATCCAAATTTAATATCTACATCACCTAATTGGTGTGCACCAATATGGTCATGTATGACTAATTCTTCTGGTTGTGGTTGGTCTTCAGTTAATTCGCGACCTTCAAGTGCCATAACCCAACCTTCAATAATTTTAATAAATCCTGCACCACCACTATCAACTACTCCAGCCTCTTTTAAAACTGGTAATAATTCTGGTGTTTTAATTAAAGTTTCCTTTGCTTGATTTAAGTATACTCTTAATACATCTTCAACACTATTTAAATTTTTTCTTTCATGCAGTACTTTTTCTGCTGATTCTCTAACTACAGTTAAAATTGTTCCTTCAACTGGATCCATCACTGCACGATATGACATTTGATATCCACCAACTAAAGCTTGAATAAATTCATCCACTGACATTGAGTCACTATCAATCTTAGCTATCTCATTATATAACCCGCGGAAAAATTGGGATAAAATAACGCCTGAGTTACCTCTAGCTCCCATTAATAATCCTCTTGATAAAATTTTTGAAATATCTTGAATTGATTCTGTTTGTGTGTTTTTAACTTCTTTAACACCAGCCATCATTGTCATTTGCATATTAGTTCCAGTATCACCATCTGGTACTGGAAAGACATTTAGGTGGTCAATTTCTTTGTGGTTGTTTTTTAAATTTACTGCTCCGTTAGTAATCATTTTTTTAAATAGAGTTCCGCTGACTTTTTTATTAGCCATTATAAACCCTCCTAATTTTTTTGTTTATTGGGTTGGAAAGAGATAATAAATAAACGACAAAATAATAGAAACATTATCTGTTCCTTCTTTCCTTACTATATTATACCACTAATAATAAATATTTACACTTTTTGCTTTAATTTTTCTTAAAAAGACTCGTTTTTTAGCATTTTTATGTTACTTTTGTAAAAAATTAGTTAATTACTACTAGATTTATTGATTTTATCAATTATTTGTGTTAAATTATTAAGTGCGAGTTAGGAGTGAGGAAATATGGCTAAATGTTATGTTACAGGAAAGCAAACATTATCCGGGAATAATCGGAGTCATGCTTTAAATGCCACAAAGCGCAAATGGAAAAGTAATCTGCAAACTGTCCGGATAGTATTAGAGGATGGTACAACTAAAAGGGTGAAGGTTTCCGCTCGCGCACTTAAAAAATTTAATTTACAACGTGGATAACAAAAAGGGCTAATGCCCTTTTTTTGTTTCTATAATAATAGCTTTTCCATCTTCAATTATTACTTCACCATAAATGTTTTTAACTTCATTAGATAATATTAATGAATCGTATTGTTTTAAGTGATAATTATTAAGTTCATAGATGAATCCCTTTAATGAAATTACACATTCAGGAAAAGCGTATATATTAATATATTTTCCTTTTGAAATTAAATGTTTTCCTTCTTTAACTAAGTGTATTTTAGAATTTTCATCAATAATGATTAGGTTGTTAAATTCATTTAAAATATATAAATTCGCAATAAAATGTTCAATTCTATCGCCTTTAATACCCCCTATTAACAAAACATTGTTACTTAAGGTATATGCATGTCTAACTGCAAACCTAGTGTCACTTTCATCTTTTTTGGGATTTAAAACAATTTTTTCATAATCCTTTAACCTTTTTTTATTAATAACAGAATCCATATCACCAATTACTAAATCAATATTAATTTTTTGTTTTAATAGTTGATCAAATGCACCGTCTACAGCAATAATAAAATCATCTTCTTTAACATTAATTACTTCATTAATAGTTGGTACTTCACTACTAAAAACTAATACTCTCATCTTAAATCTTCCATAGTTTTTTTGCGGTCTTTTTGATTGAATAAATATGAACCAACTACGGATATATCAACTCCAGCTTCTTTAACTAAAGGAGCTGTTTCTTTATTTACGCCACCATCAATTTCAATTAGATAATTATAATTGTTGTTAGTTCTTAGTTCGACTAATTCTTTAACTTTATCTAATGAACTAGGAATGAATTTTTGTCCTCCAAAACCTGGTTCAACACTCATTATTAAAACTAAGTCAGCTAACTTTAAATAATCTTTAATTTCTGAAACTTTTGTATTTGGTTTTATCGTTATTCCAACCTTTTTATTTAAAGTTTTTATTTTGTTTATTGCCTCTAAAAAATTGTTTGATTCATAGTGTACTGTAATATATTCAACTTTGTCAAACGCAAATTTTTCTACCCAATCAAGTGGGTTTAAAACCATTAAATGAACATCTAAATTAATGTTAGTTAAATCATTTATTTGTTTAGTAATTGCTGGTCCAAATGAAATATTTGGAACAAAATTACCGTCCATAATATCGATATGAATTAAGTCAGCTGATTCAATTGATTTAATTTCTTCTGCTAATTTAGTAAAGTTAGCTGTTAATACTGATGGAGCAATTTTCATACTCTTTTCCTCCTAAAATCTATCTTTCTTTTTTACTATTTCATCAAAAAATAACAAATAGTTATTATATCTATCATTTGGAATTAACTCTTCTTTAAGTGCTTCTTTAACCGCACAGCCAGGTTCATTAACGTGATTACAACTAGAAAACTTGCAATCATTTGATAATAAAACAAAGTCAGGATAATATAATTTTAAATCTTCTTTTTCAAAAAGATTAATCTCAACTCTAGAAAAGCCCGGTGTATCACAAATATAACCGTCGTTAAAGTCATATAATTCAGAGTGTCTTGTTGTATGTTTACCGCGTCCAAGCGCTTCAGATATTTCTTGAGTTTTAATTGATAACTCAGGGATTAATGCGTTTAGAAGGGTTGATTTTCCAACACCAGTTTGACCAGCTAAAACCGTAATTTTATCTTTAAAGATATGTTCTAAAATATCAAATCCCACTCTTTGTTTACTGTTAACATAATATATTTCTAGACCAACTTTTTCTTCATAATAATTTAACTTTTGTTTTAATTCATTTAACTCTTTTTCTTCTACCAAATCAATTTTTGAAACAAGTAAAATTATCTTTAAATCTTGTTCGTTTAAAATAACTAAAAATTTATCTAATAAATTAAAACTAAACTCTGGTCTAACTGCAGAAAAGACTAATAAGACTTGATTAACATTAGCAACATCTGGTCTAATTAAATCATTTTTACGTGGTCTAATATTTTCAATCATTGCTTGATCTTCATTAATTTCCATATCAACAATATCTCCTACTTTTGGTGAGATTTGAATTGTCTTTTGTTCGCGTTTTGTTCCTCTTCCATATGGTTGATTAAAACTGCTTTTTTCATCAACTCTAACATATCTTAATTTACCGCTTGCAAGTGCATTATATTCGGTTTTTGTATCTAAATCTATGACTGTGTATTGATTAGATATTTGTCTTTTAATTAATCCTTTTATTTTTTTCATTAATACTCCTTTTTCATATTCCACTAATATTATATCATATCTAGTTTTATTATTAATCATCAAGAAAAAAAAGGAATAAAACTATTCCCTTAATTTCGCTTCATATTCAAAAATAAGTCTTTTTGTTATTCGGTTAACTAGTTTATCTACTTCTTCGCTCGATAATGTTTTATTTTTATTGTTAAAGACTAAACTAAATGCAACCGATTTAAATCCTTCATCAATATGTTCACCTTGATAAACATCAAATAGTTCAACATTTATTAATGTAGATTTACCTGTTTGTTTAATAATTTTAATTAAATCTTTAATTAATACATCTTCTTTAATAACAAAAGCTATATCTCTTTCAATGTTTGGATATTTACTAATTGGGTCGTATAAGAATTGTTTGTATTTATTGATTAAATCTAAGTTTAATTCAAATACAAATGTATCATTTTTAACATCTTTTGGATGGATTTTACCAATTACTCCAACAGTTCTTTTATTAACTATTATATTAGCCTGTTGGTATGGGTGTAGATAACTATAACTTGATGGTTCTAACTCATAATCTAGACTAATTAATGTCATGATATTATTAAGTATTCCACTTATATAATAAAAATCAATTTTATTATTTTCTTTTTTCCAAAGATTATAATTTAAATTGCTAGTTACTAGAACTGATAGTTTTAATTGTTCAATATCTTTGGCATATACATTACCGATTTCAAAAATATTAACATTATCAATAAATCTAGCGTTATTGTATCTTTTAGTTTCTAAAAGGCCGTTTAATAGACTCTGGCGCATTGTTGTTCGTTCACTTGACATTGGCTTTAAAAGTTCAACTTTTTCACCTATAACATTGTATTTATCGATATCTTCTAGTTTTAATAAACTATAGGTAATTACTTCATTTAAACCGATACTGCTTAAATAATTTCTTAGTTTTCTTATTTGTTTTTGACGTTTTGTAAGTCCTTTTGAATGTGTTGTTAACATTGGTTGGTTAGTGACTTGATCCATTCCATAAATTCTAACAACCTCTTCTACAACATCAGCAAATATGTTAATATCATGACGGTAACTTGGTGCTTTTACTTTAATATTATTACTATCTACATTAGTTATTTCATAATTTAAGTTTAATAATATATCATTAATTTCAGCATTTGTAATTTCAACACCAATTAATTTTCTAACTTCGTTTAAGTTAACTTTAATTACAGGGTTACTAAAGGTATTTTTTAAATCACTGCTTATACCTTTATATGTTTTAGCATTTGCGAGCGTTTCGAAAAGATAGGTCGCATGATTTAAGGCTTGCATCATAATTTCTTCATCAATTCCGCGTTCAAATCTTAATGATGAATCACTTTTTAAATTTAGTTTTTTACTAGAATTTCTAGTAACTTCTTTACTAAAACTTGCTACTTCTAATATAACTTTATTTGTTTCATCGGTAATTTTAGAATTATCAAGTCCCATAATCCCACCTAGAGCCATTATTTCACTACCGTTAGTAATTAATATTTCACCTTTAGTAATTGTAATATCACTATCATCAAGCGTTTTAACTACTTGTTTTTTGTTGTTGTCTTTAACAACAATGTTATTACTTCCAAACTTATTAGCATCAAACGCATGCATTGGAATGCCATATGTAAATAAGATGTAGTTAGTAATATCAACGATATTATTAACTGGCTTAGTATCCATTGCAGTTAAAAAGGCTTTTAACCAAATTGGTGATTCTTTAATTTCTACTGAATCAAAGTATCTAGCGTAATAACTATTAGTGTTTTTAGATTCTATTTTTACGGTTAAATGATTTGTTTTTTCAATTTCATTAATTTCAAAATTAGGTAATTCAATTTCAGTTTTTAAAACTGCACTTAAATCACGAGCAAAACCATAATGAGATAGTAAGTCTGATCTATTTGGAGTTAAGTCTAGTTCCATTAAGTAACCATCTAACAATAAATGAGTTAATGGATTAGAACCAATTTCTTTTTCTTGCTTGAAATAATATATACCATTTTTAAATTCATCTGGAATTAATTCTTCTTCAAACCCTAATTCTGATAAAGAACATATCATACCATTTGATTCAACGCCACGGATTTTAGTTTCTTTAATTAAAAAATCTCCTGGTAAAACTGCTCCAACCTTAGCCACTATTACATATTGACCAGCTTTAACATTGGGTGCTCCACAAACGATTTGTTCGATTTTATCACCTAAATCAACTTTAGTTACTGAAAGTGAATCAGCATTTTCATGTTTTTTTACTTCTTTAACAAGTCCAACAACTAAATTGCTTGCATCTATTAATGGCATAAAGCCATCAACTTCAGTTATATAAGCATTAGTCAGTTCTAAAATATTATTAGGAGACTTAATAAACTTGTTTAAATTTGATTGTAGTATTTTCATATTATTTCTCCTTTAAATTGTTTTAAGAATTTTAAATCATTTAAATAAAAGTTTCTTATATCTTCAACATTGTGTTTTAAGATTGCGATTCTTTCAACCCCAACTCCAAAAGCAAACCCACTAAATTTCTTTTGATCATATCCACCCATTTTTAAAACATTAGGATGAACCATTCCAGCACCTAATATTTCAATATAAGTTTTAGTTCCATCTTCTAAAGTGTGAACAACATCTACTTCAACGCCTGGTTCAACAAAAGGGAAATATGATGGTCTAAGTCTAATTTCTCTTTTCTCACCAAAAATGTGACGAACCATTTGAAGTAAAGTATCTTTAAGGTTGGCAAATGTAATATTTTCGTCAATTACAAGCCCTTCAATTTGCATAAATTGGTGAGAATGAGTTAAATCATCTTCATCTCTCCTGTAAGTTTTACCTGGGCAAATTATTTTAACTGGACTTCCACTATTTTCTAACATTACTCTTGCTTGAACTGGTGATGTATGAGTTCTAAGTAGAGATTCTTCATCTACATAAAAAGTATCTTGCATTTCTCGGGCAGGATGACCTTTTGGAAAATTCATCATTTCAAAGTTATAATAATCCTTTTCAACTTCTGGACCATCTTTTACTTCATAACCTTGAGCAATAAAGAAGTCTTCTAAGTCTTCAATAACTTGATTTAGTGGATGAATTGTCCCTAGTTCTAAAGTGTCACCGGGAATAGTAACATCAATTTTTTCTAATTCAATTTTATTTAATAATTCAATTTCTTTTAAATGGTTTAATTTTGTATTAATTAAATATAGAATTTCTTCTTTAGCTTCATTAACTAGTTTCCCATAATTAGGTTTTTCTTCGTTAGGTAGTTCTCTCATATGTATCATTAGTTTAGAAAACTCACCTTTTTTACTTAAATAATTATTTTTTATATTATCTAAGTCTTTAATATTTTTTGCTTCATTAATTTTATTAATGATTTCACTTTTTAAAACATTAATATTTTCATACATTTTTTCTCTCTCCTTTAAAATAAAAAAATACGCCCTTAGAAATAATCTAAGGACGTAATTAAACGCGGTACCACCTTAGTTCTAGATATAAATCTAGCACTTAATAATTAATAACGGAATTACCCGGGTATGATTAGTACCTCTTAGAATTGAATTCATATAATTGTTTATATACATCTTTCACCTTTAATGCACTCTCTTTAATAAACTTAAATTATATTACTATGATTCTTCAACGATTTATTTAAATTTAATCTCTGTTACTTAATATAATTATTAATAATCTTAATACTTCTACATAAATCCAAATGATTGTTACCATTAGACCTAGAGCAACTGACCATTCATAATTTTTTGGCGCACCATGTGTTACAATCATTTCTGCTTGATCAAAGTTTAATATTAACATAAATGCTCCAAATAAAATTAATAATAACGATAGTCCAACAGCTAGTCCAAAATTTTTTACAAATAAGTTATTAATCCCTGGAATAAAAATAGATAATATTGAAAGTATCAAGATTGATATTAATCCTGTAAACATCACTTTTCTAAAACGTGATGTTGCTCTTATTGTTCGTGATGAATAAAGAGCTAACATTACTCCAAAAATAACAATTGTAATTGTCACAGCTGTTAGTCCAATTCCTGGATAAAATGAATCAGCTATTATTGTAATTAAACCTAATGTGAATCCTTGCGCTGCTGAATACAAAATTGAAAATGGCATTGCAACTCTTGGGAAAAAGCTTGCAATCATAACTGATATAAATGCGGTTATTCCTGATACTGCTAATATTGCAATAAGTGCGTTTTGATTGTTATGCAACAACCACCATGCGCCAACACCACTTAAGATTGTAACTAATAATAATATTCCGGTTTTAACTGAAACTCCTAAATAAGTTGATGTATAACTTCGATCGATAACTTCTTGATTATCTAAGCGATTTAATACTGGGTTTTTAACTCTTTGCATAAAAACACGTCCCTTCTTGTTTGCTATATTATAATCTATCTTTTAGTTTTCTTCAATATTTTTAAGTTTTTAACATTGTTTTACAAATTTGCAAATAGACCTTGCGACAATTTCTCATTTTTTTCCGGTAAATTGCCGTAAGCATTATACTCAATTAAAAGCGCATGAACGGTTTTATTAATTCTAGTTCGATCTTGAATATCTTCAATTGATGTAAAAGCTTTTTCTTCTCTTGCCTCAACAATTCCGTATGCTACTTGTTCACCAAGACCATCAACTGAAATAAAAGGCATTCTAATTCCATCTTCTTCAATTAAGAAGGTAGTTGCTGCTGATTTTTCAATTGAAACTGGTAAAAATTTAAAACCACGTTTAACCATTTCAAGTGCGACTCCTAAAGTAACTATTAAATCACTATCTTTAACTTTTCTTTGGAAGAGTGGTATTTCTTCCAACTTTTTAAGTTTGTTTCTAATTGCGTTATCTCCAATAACCATTGCTTCATAATCAAATTGTACGGCTCTTTTAGAAAAGAATGCGCTATAAAATAAGAGTGGATCATGAAGTTTAAACCAAGCAATTCTCATTGCCATAATTACATAAGCAGTCGCGTGAGCTTTTGGAAACATATATTTAATTTGACTAGCTGACCATATATACCATTCTGGTACATTATGTTTTTCCATTTCAGCTACATATTTATTCCATGTTTTTAAATCTTTACTTGGTCTACCTTTTCTAACAAATTCCATAATATCAAATGCTTTTAACGGTTCTAGCCCCATATCTGTTAGTTGCACCATAATATCATCACGACAAGCAATAATATCATCAAATGAAATCTTTTCAAATTCGGTTGTTCCATTAATTAAATCCCGAGCATTTTTTAACCAAACATCGGTTCCATGTGATAAACCCGATATTTTAACAAGTCCTGCAAAAGTGCTAGGTTTTGTTTCATTTAACATTTCTCTTGTAAATGGTGTTCCGAATTCTGGAATACCATATGAAGCAACCTCACTTAAAATATCTTCATCTTTAACACCAATGATTTTAGTTTCAGAAAACATTTTATAAACTTCTTTATCATCAAGTGGAATATCGGTTGCTTTATCAAATGGATATTTATCTGGATTTTTCTTTACTTCATCCATTAAATATTTAATCATTGTTGGATCATCATGTCCTAAAACGTCTAGTTTTAATAAATTATCTTCAAAAGAATGATAATCAAAATGAGTTGTATACCAAGTACTTGTTGTGTCATTGGCTGGATATTGAATTGGTGTTACATCAAAAATTGTTTTATCTTTAGGAACAACTACAATTCCACCTGGATGTTGACCAGTTGATCTTTTTACCCCTTTTATTTTACTTGCAAGTCTATTTATTTGTGCTTTTCTTGCTTGAATATTATTATCTTCTAAATAACCCATAACATATCCATAAGCGGTTCTATCAGCAACCGTACTAATTGTACCTGCTCTAAATGAATGTTCTTCTCCTAGTAATTCTCTAATATAGTTATGAGCAGTTGCTTGATAGTCACCGGAGAAGTTTAAATCAATATCAGGGACTTTATCTCCTTTGAAGCCTAGGAAGGTTTCAAAAGGAATATCATGACCATCTTTTACTAATTTTTCACCACAAACCGGACAGTTTTGATCAGGCAAGTCAAATCCTGATTGAATACCTTCAAAAAAAGGTTGAAAAGCTTTCTCATTTTCATTTATCCCAAATTCATATATTTCATCATTTGTTAAACCAAAAGCAGTGAAATCACCATTTTTACAACGATAGTGCGGTTTTAATGGGTTAACTTCGGTTATATTCATTAAGGTTGCGACTAAACTTGAACCTACTGAACCTCGTGAACCAACTAAGTAACCATCTTCTAATGATTTTTTTACTAATAAATGTGAAATATAATAAATTGGGGCAAACTTATTACCTATAATACTTTTTAACTCTTTATCGATTCTTTGTTTAATTAGTGGATGAATATTTTCACCATATAACCTTTTAGCTTCTTTTAATACTAAATTATTTGTTTCATTTTCAATACTACTTATTCCAATATGACTAAAGGCATCATCTGGAAGTGAATATAATTCATCTGGGAATGCTTTAACATAAGATATTTTATCGTTAATTAAGTTTGTGTTTGTAATAACAATTTCTTTTGCTAAATCTTCATCTAAAAAGCCAAATTCTTCTAACATTTCATTAGTTGTTCGGTAATATTGTTTCGGAAGATTTTCCGCTCCAAAAAGGGGATGTAATCCGCCACCAACAACAGGTGTTCTTACATATATTTTCCGGTATAATTCATCTGATTCATCTAAGTAGTGAACATTACCGGTCGCTACTACAATTTTATTTAAACTTTTTGCAATTTTAATAATTTTTGCAATCGTTCCTGTTACTATTTCAAAACCATTTTCAGTTTTATCGATTATATGTTGATAACTACTTGGTGGTTGGACTTCAATATAGTCATAAAACTTAATTACATCAAGTAGTTTTTCATCACGACCGTTTAAAGCCGTTTCAAAAACTTCGCCTTGATCACAAGCACTACCAATAAAAAGGTTTTCGCGATTATCTTCTAAAGTTTTTCTTAAAGTTCTTGCTCCACCATAAAAGTTTTCAGTTAAAGCTTTACTAATAATTTTAAATAAGTCTTTATATCCTTCTTGATTTTTTACTAAGACAGTTACGTGATAAGGAAACATATATTTATATGATTCGTTGGAATCGATTGAATCAATTAAATCTTGATTTGTTTTAATGCCTTTTTCTCTTAAGTCATAAAGCATTTTAATCCAAACTTGTGAAGTTGCCTCGGCATCTTCATCAGCGCGGTGATGATTTTCCAGTTCAACTTTAAAAAACTTGGATAAAGATTTTAAGTTAAATCTTTTTATTTTATCATTATAAAAATAGCGCGCTAAATTAAGAGTATCGGCATAATAATTATTAATTTCAAAGCCTAAATTATTAGCTTTTTCTTTTATAAAGTTAATATCAAAATTAGCATTATGAGCAACTAATATACTATTTCCAATAAAATCAATAAACTCAGGCATTACATCATCTATTAATCTTGCATCTTTTAAATCATCATCTGTTATATTTGTTAAATCTTTAATGACTTCAGGTAGTAATACTTGGGGATTAACAAATGTTTGATAGCGATCAATAACTTCAGTATTTTTAATTTTTACTGCTCCAATTTCAATAATTAAATCACTAGTTGCAGAAAGTCCAGTAGTTTCGATATCAAAGACAACATATGTTTCATCAATTAGATTTTTAACTTCATCATATCCTGATAAAACAATAAAATCATCCGGATTTACAACATCAAGTTCAACCCCATAAATTGGTTTAATATCTTTACCCTTTATAGCTTTATGAATATCTGGGTACGAATAAAGTCCGTTATGGTCCGTAAAAGCAATCGCTTTATGACCATAATGGATTGCTCGATCGATATAATCACTTACATCAGCGATTGCGTCCATATCACTCATTTTAGTATGAAGATGAAGTTCTACTCTTTTTTCTTTGGCCCGGTCTTTTCTTACTTCACGTTTATAGCCTTCAATTATTGAAAACTTTTTAGTCATTATAACTACTTCATGACTAAAAGTATCAAATCTAGCTTCTCCTTCAACTTGTAAAAACATACCCTTTTCAAGTTTTTCTGCAAATTCTAAATCTCGAGGCTGATAAATAAAACTTTTAACAGTAATTGCATCCAACTCATCAGCAACAATCATTTCTAATAAGTGAAAGTTTCTAATTGCTCTTAGTGAAATTTCAAAAATCTCACCTTCAATTATAAATTGATTAGTTCCGTTTTGATTAAAGTATTTATCTAAGCCAAATTGATCAACCGGAATTTGTGAAATTGGCAGACTTTCGGCCTTATTTCTTCTATGAATTGTTCTTTTTTCAACAATTTCTTTTTTCGGTGAGCGAATTTCTTTTAAACGCTCACTTCTAGCCTCTACTCTTTCAGCAATTTTTTTATTAATTGTTGATAATTCTTCATCAACTAAAACTTCAATTTTAGGTTTTATGTTAATATCGTCAAAAACAAGCGCCATTTCTGGCACGTATTCTAAAACCCACTTACTGTTTTTATCAATGTGAATAATATATTTATCATTATCATATGTAACTTCAAAGTTTTCAAGTGCTAAAAACGATGGTTTAATATCACCAATATATCTTAGGCTTCTTTCAAAATAGTTAAGAGCATATTTACTAAAATTATTATCATTTAAATGCGTAAATCTAATATCAATATTATTAATATTAGGATGTTTAAAGTATTCTTTAATTGTTTTTGTAAATGTAAATAAAAGATCTGCATCAACAAAGTCTTGAAATTCTATATGAAAATGCCAAGTATTAGTATTGGGATCAACGATAACTTCTTTTAGTTTAGATGTTTTCAATATTTCATTAT
>Ga0209075_1003072_pt1 | contig 14199 bp, 14 predicted proteins | sample Stecom2011_FD_187523 | JGI IMG/M metagenome (GOLD analysis project Ga0209075, IMG submission 187523) | Agricultural soil microbial communities from Utah to study Nitrogen management - Steer compost 2011 (SPAdes) (version 2) | ecosystem: Environmental > Terrestrial > Soil > Agricultural land... | reverse complement strand
TCGACGGGTGCTGTGGCAGCAGCTGCAGGACAGCAGGTTGCGTGAAAACGACCACGGGCATCAGCTAGACAAGGCCCGGGCAGATGTTGAACGTCTGGAGTGGGAGCTGGATGAAGCCCGTGAAGAGTTACATCGCCAGCAGGCGCAGGGCAGGGACTATTTACAACAGCTTCACCAGGCGGAAAAGCAGCGTGAGGCCTTGCGGGCCAGCTGGCAGGCGCTTGGCAGTCAGCTGCGGGAGCTGCAACAGGCAAATCAGTCATTGCAGGATGAGCGCCGGACGCTAGCCAGTAAGCATGCCGCATTGCAAACCAGCCTGCAGGAAAGAGAAGCACACTATCGCGAACAGCTGCAGCAACTGGATGACAATCGGCAGGTATTGGCGCGAGAGTTCGAAAATCTGGCCAACCGGATCTTTGAAGAAAAAGGTCAGAGTTTTGCCCGCTCCAGCCAGAGCAGTATGGACGCATTGCTTAAGCCGTTTCGCGAACAGATTGAAAGCTTTCAAAAACGGGTTAATGAAGTCCATGATGCTGCATTGCAGGGCAATGCCAGCCTGAGTGCCGAAATTCGCAAGGTACTGGAAACAGGCATGCAAATGAGCGCCGATGCGCACAGCCTGGTGGCCGCTTTGAAGGGGGATGCACAGCAGCGTGGGGCCTGGGGGGAAGCCCAGCTTAAGCGTACGCTCGAACTGGGTGGGTTGGTAGAGGGGCAGCATTATCAAGTGCAAACCAGCTTTCGTGACGAACAGGGGCGCCTGAAACAGACCGACTTTCTGATTAACCTGCCTGATGGCAAGCACCTGGTGATCGATAGCAAGGTGACACTGAATGCCTATGAGCAACTGGTCACTGCACAGGCACAAGAAGAAAAAAAGCGAGCCTTGGGCGCACACCTGCAAGCGGTGAGGCGACATGTCGACGAGCTGGCCGAAAAGGATTACAGCAGTTTGCCAGGTGTGCATACGCCGGGCTTTGTGCTGATGTTCATGCCGGTGGAGCCAGCCTTCATTGAGGCTTTGCGCGAGGACCGTGATTTGTATGAATATGCCCTGCGCAAGAATGTGATGCTGGTGTCCCACACCACACTGGTCCCGGTATTGCGTACAGTGTCCAGCCTGTGGATGCTTGAGCGCAGCCAGCAGGAAGCCCGGGAGATCAGCGACCGGGCCGGGGATATTTATAATCAGGTGTGCCTGGTTGCCGAACGGCTGGCCCGGTTAGGCAATACGCTGGGTACAGCCAGTAATCATTACAATTCGGTGGTAACTTCACTGGCTGGTCAGCAGGGGCTGCACGGCAAGGTCGAGCGTTTTGCCCGGCTGTCGGCTCGCATCAGCAAGGACATGCCGGTGCTGGAGCCGCGTCATCCGGACTTCGAAACCGGCCGCTTGCAGCTGGATGAAGCCTGAATAATTGGCCTATGGCGGGTCAGCTGGCGTATGATTGGTGGCGAGGTTTGACATGAACGAATGCCTGCAATGGGCTTGCACGATGAAAGTAACCTGAACAAGAAAGAGGGTGACGCCATGATTACTGCAACTCCCCGTATGACCAACCTGTTTTTGCAGCTAGGGCTTGACTCAAGCCCGGAAGGCATTGAACGCTTCTTGCTGGAAAACGAGCTGCCGGAACATGTACATATTCTCGAAGCACCATTTTGGACACCGTCCCAGGCCGAGCTATTGCGTGAACTGCTGTGCTCTGATGCCAACTGGTCGCTGGTTGTGGATCAGCTTAGTGAAGCACTGCGTGCTTGTGTTTGTCAGGAAGGCAAGAAATAAAACAGCCATCGTTTGTACAGGTTGCCAGCTTGGCCGGCAACCCTGTTCGGAAAATCGGACCCTGCCGCAGTGCAGGGTCTTTTTGTCTGTGGCCTGTGGCGCTGCATGCCAGTATGACTTGTCAGTCACTGTTGATAAGCAAGGAGTGGTGCCTTGCCTGACCTGTACACACTGGCCATGCTGGTTGGCTTTGGTTTTCTTGGTGCCTTTATCAATGCCATTGTCGGTGGTGGTGGCCTGATTACCGTACCGGCGCTTCTGGCTGTCGGCTTGCCGCCGGCCACTGCTATTGGTACCAATAAATTGGCCGCTGCTACCGGAAACCTGACCAGCCTGCTGACGTTCTTGCGCGCTGGCAAGGTGGACTGGCGTCTGCTTTTGCCCGTGTTGCCCTGGGTGTTTGCGGCTTCGGTATGTGGTGCGTTTGCCGTACATCTTATTTCTCCGCAGATCTTGCAGCCGTTGGTGGTCGGGTTGCTGGTTGTAGTGCTGGTTTATAGCCTGTGGAAGAAAGACCTGGGCAGGGTGCACAAGACGGTGGCAAATACCCAAAAACGCAAATTGGCCGCCGCCGGTCTGGTCACCGGGCTGGGGTTTTATGATGGCTTTTTTGGCCCGGGCACCGGCTCTTTCATGATTATGGCGCTGTTGTTTTTGGGCATGGACTTTGTGCGTGCCGCCGGTAGCTCCAAACTGCTCAACCTGACCAGCAATACTGCTGCCATGCTTACTTTCATGTGGCTGGGCAGCATTCATTATATTTATGGCCTGATCATGGCGCTGGCCATGATGGCAGGAGCCTATGCAGGTTCACGCATGGCCCTCAGCCGTGGCACCGCCTTTGTGCGCATTCTGTTTATCATGGTTACCAGTATCCTGATCCTGAAAAATCTCTACGACCTCCTGTAGGAACCACTTTGGTGGTGAGCGATGTTGTGAACAGGACATATACAGATCGCAACAAAAGTCTCTCGCACAGAACAGAAAATCAGCAGCAAACATCGCGACAGCATCCCGCCGCAGGCGGGACACAATCCCACCCACCCGCACAAGGCAGATTTGGGCCGGGCGGGACCGGTGGCTGGCCTTAGCGGTTTGGGTCAGCTTGCTGGACCGAACCAGCGTCAGCCTGCTACCGGTTCCACCCGGCCCAGCCGCCACAGTGCAAAACCCCCTCCAATCCCGCCAGCCAACCACAAACTACAAAAGCCCCAATGCGCTTCCCCGCCTAGAAAGGTATAATCCCCCGTTTATTCATGTGCAGGGTGAGGATTTCCATGACCGATGACGTTTTAGCCTACATGCAGCGCCTGGGACAGGCCGCCCGTGATGCATCCCGTGTATTGGCCAGTGCGCCCACCGCGCAAAAAAACAGCGCTTTGCTGGCCGCGGCCAACGAGCTGGATAGCGCCCGCGATAGCCTGCTGGAAGCCAATGGCAAAGACATGGAGGCGGGCCGGGCCAATGGCCTGGATGACGCCATGCTGGATCGGCTGGAGCTGACCCCGGCACGCATCGACGAAATGATCGAAGGCCTGCGCCAGGTGGCTTCGTTGCCAGACCCCATCGGCGAAATCCAGGACATGCGCTATGTGCCGTCCGGCATCCAGCTGGGCAAGATGCGTGTGCCGCTGGGTGTGATCGGCATCATCTATGAGTCGCGCCCCAACGTCACCATCGAAGCGGCCAGCCTGTGCCTTAAGTCCGGCAATGCCACCATTTTGCGAGGCGGCTCCGAAGCCATCCACTCCAACCGTGCGATTGCCGAATGCCTGGACCGTGGCCTGGTGGCTGCTGGCTTGCCAGCCAGCGCCGTACAGGTGGTGGAAACCACCGACCGCGCTGCTGTCGGCGCACTGATTACCATGCCCGACTATGTTGACGTGATTGTGCCGCGTGGCGGCAAGGGCCTGATCGAGCGTATTTCCCGCGAGGCCAAGGTGCCGGTGATCAAACATCTGGACGGTGTTTGCCATGTCTACGTGGATGTGGACGCCGATGCCGGCAAGGCCATCCGTGTCGCCGACAACGCCAAGACCCAGCGCTATGCGCCCTGCAATGCCATGGAAACCCTGCTGGTACACAGCTCGCAGGTTGACAGCGTATTGCGTCCGCTGGTGAAAATCCTGCAGGACAAGGGTGTCGAACTGCGCGGCTGTCCACGCTGCCTGGAGCAGTTTGCCGGGCAAATGGTTGCCGCCAGCGAACAGGACTGGGCTGAAGAATACAACGCGCCCATTCTGGCCGTACGCATTCTTGATTCGGTCGACGAGGCCATTGCCCATATCAACCGGCATGGCTCGCAGCATACCGACAGCATCATTACCGAAAACTTCACCACTGCACGCCGCTTCCTGACCGAAGTGGACTCCAGTTCGGTGATGGTCAACGCCTCGACCCGTTTTGCCGATGGTTTCGAGTACGGTCTGGGCGCGGAAATCGGCATTTCCACCGACAAGCTGCATGCCCGTGGCCCGGTCGGACTGCTGGGGCTGACCAGCGAAAAATACGTGGTGTTTGGCGACGGACACATTCGTGGCTAAAAAAATCGGCATCCTCGGCGGCACCTTCGATCCGGTGCACATCGGCCATCTGCGCAGCGCCATCGAGGTGCTGGAAAGCTGCGGACTGGACGAGGTGCGCCTTATACCGGGAGCGGTTCCGCCACACCGGGCCACGCCACAGGTCGGCGCACAGCAGCGGCTGGACATGGTGCGCCTGGCGGTCGAAGGCGTGCCGGGCTTGTCGGTGGATGACCGCGAGTTGCGACGGGAAGGGCCATCCTGGACCATTGACACCCTGTTGTCCCTGCGGCAGGAATTGCCGGCGGATACGCAACTGTACTTCATCCTTGGACAGGATGCGTTTGCCGGCCTGCCAAAGTGGCACCGCTGGCAGGAAATCCTGCAGCACTGTCATTTGCTGGTGCTACAGCGCCCGCAGATGCCGGTCGAACTGCCAGCCGGGCTGCGGCAGTTATTGCAACAAGCCCGGGTGCCTGGCGCGGCAGACATGCAAGGCGGCAGTGGCCAGATTGCCCTGCTTGAGCAGACGCCGCTGCCGGTTTCGGCCACGGGTATCCGGCAGGCCAGGGCGGACGGGCAAGATATCAGTTTTCTGGTTCCGGACCGGGTCCGGGACTACATTCAACACCATGGCCTGTATACGGTCATTCATTCCATTTGAATCAAGTGAGTTTTATGCAAAGTGAGCAACTGGTGGCAACCCTGATCGCCGAACTGGAAGAGGGCAAGGCCAAAGACATCCTGCAAATCGATGTGCGCGACAAGACCAGCGTTACCGACTACATGCTGATTGCCAGCGGCACCTCCGGCCGCCATGTCAAGGCACTGGCCCATGCCGTGATCGAAAAAGCCAAGGAAAGCGGTGTCATGCCGCTGGGCAATGAAGGACTGGCCGTGGGCGAGTGGGCACTGATCGACCTGGACGAGGTGGTGGTGCACGTGATGCAGGAGGAAACCCGCAGTTTCTATGATCTGGAGCGTCTGTGGCAGAGCGCGGAACAAAGCCGCGGGCAGGGTGCCGTCTAGGTGCGCATTCGCCTGATTGCCGTTGGCAGCAAGATGCCGGGCTGGGTTGAGGAGGGCTGGCGCGAGTACGTCAAGCGCCTGCCCTCCGAGATTCAGCTGGAGTTGGTGGAGATCCCGCTGGTAGCGCGCAAGAAGAATTCTGACGTCAAGCGCCTGATCCAGCAGGAAGGGGATGCCATGCTGGCAAAAACCCAGCCCGGGGAACGTATTGTCACCCTGGAGGTCAATGGCAAGGCCTGGAGTTCGGAACAGCTGGCCGGCGAGCTGGAGCGCTGGAAACTGGATGCACGCACCGTCAACCTGATGATCGGCGGCCCGGAAGGGCTGGCTCCACAGGTACAGGCGCGCAGCGAGCAACAGTGGTCGCTGTCGCCGCTGACCCTGCCGCACCCGCTGGTGCGCATTGTGGTGGGCGAGCAGCTGTACCGGGCCTGTACCATCCTTAGTGGCCATCCGTATCACAAATAAAGCCTTAGCCTGAATCATGCCGCCAGCCATCCGCCTAAAAGACCATCAGCGCGACAAACGCCTGATTCGTCAACGACTGCTTGCCGCGACAGTATTTATTCTGTTGCTCACAGCGGTATTGGTTGCGCGCATGTACTTTTTACAGGTTGTGCAGTATGAGCATCACTCTACGTTGGCAGAAAACAACCGCATTCATGTGCAGTCTTTGCCGCCAACCCGTGGGCTTGTTTACGATCGCAATGGTGTTGTTTTGGCTGAAAACCGGCCGAGTTTCAGTCTGACACTGACCCGTGAGCGGGCAGGAGACTGGCGTCAGGTGCTGGATACCCTGATGGAAGTGCTGGAGCTGGACAGTGAAGAAAAAGACACCTACATCAAGCGGATCGAGCAGGGACGGCGTCCGTTTGAGCCGGTACCGGTACTGTTCGAGCTGAGCGAGGCACAGATTGCCCGTGTTGCCGTTAACCAGTATCGTTTGCCGGGCGTTGAAGTAGAGGCACAGATGGTGCGCTACTATCCGTTTGGCGAGCAATTTGCCCATACGGTTGGTTATGTCGGGCGCATCAATGAGGATGACCTGAAACGGCTGGACCCGGTTGAATACAGCGGTACCCACCACACCGGCCGGCTGGGGGTCGAGCGCTTTTATGAAAAACAACTGCATGGCAAAGTGGGTTACGAAGAGGTAGAAACCAACGCCCGGGGTCGTGTCTTGCGGGTGTTGAACAGGGTAGAGCCACAAAGCGGCCAGGATGTTTACCTGTCGCTGGACATTCGTTTGCAACAGGCAGCAAAAAAAGCCCTGGATGGCCGTCGCGGAGCTGTTGTGGCCCTGGATCCCAAGACAGGAGAAGTGCTGGCGATGGTCAGTGAGCCCAGCTACGATCCCAACCCTTTCGTGACCGGGATTGGCTTTAAGGCCTATGCCGAGCTGCGCGATTCGATTGATCAGCCGCTGTATAACCGGGTGTTGCGCGGGCTCTATCCGCCAGGCTCCACCATCAAGCCAATGGTGGTGCTGGCCGGGCTTGATGCCGGCGTGATTACGCCAGAGTCGACGGTCTTTGATCCAGGCTTTTATCAGCTGCCGAACAATAGTCACAAGTATCGTAACTGGAATCGTGGTGGGGACGGCTGGGTGGGGCTGGAGCTGGCTGTAGCGCGCTCCAACGATACCTACTTTTACGATTTGGCCCACAAGCTGGGCGTTGACCGCTTGCATGAATACATGACCCTGTTTGGCTTTGGCCGCAGGGTGGCGCTTGACATGTTTGAGGAAAGTGCAGGGTTGATGCCGTCGCGCGAGTGGAAGCGTCAGCGCTACCGTCAGGCCTGGTATCCGGGAGAAACCCTGATTCTGGGCATCGGCCAGGGCTACATGCAGAGTACGCCGTTGCAGCTGGCTCAGGCTACGGCCCTGGTGGCTTCCCGTGGCAAATGGATACGCCCGCACCTGGCCCGTAGTGTGGGCGGCGAGCCAGTAACAGATCCAGAGCCATTGCCGGATATTCAGCTGAGCAACCCCGAGTACTGGGAATATGCCCGCAAGGCGATGGAGGCGGTCGTGCATGGAGCGCGTGGTACCGCTCGCAAAATAGGTCAGGACGCGCCTTACCGGATAGCAGGCAAAAGCGGTACGGCCCAGGTAGTAGCCATCAAGCAGGGTGAACGCTATAACCGCGACAAAGTGCAAGAGCGTCATCGTGATCATGCCCTGTTCATTGCTTACGCACCTGCTGAAGCGCCTGAAATTGCTGTAGCTGTGATGGTGGAGAATGGCGAGTCAGGTTCTGGTGTGGCAGCGCCAGTGGCACGTGCGGTACTTGATGCCTGGTTGTTGCCGCCGGAGCTGGAGGGTCCGCCAGAGCTGGAGACGGACGATATGCAAGCAGACCGGCAAGAGGCCGCACTGGCTGAATTGCCTGAATCGCGGGAGCAGCACCAATGAGTCGCAGTTTTGATCCTTCGTTGGGGCAGGGAGACGTATTTCAGGCAAGAGTATCCTTGTTGCAGCGCATTCACATTGATGGCTGGCTATTGTTGTTGTTGCTGCTGCTGGGGGCAGGCGGACTGTTTATTTTGTACTCGGCAGGCAGCAAGAGTGAAGCCATGCTGATCAAGCAAGCCAGCTCTTTTGGTTTTGGCTTGCTGGCAATGGTGCTGATTGCACAGTTTGATCCTCGTTTCATGGCTCGCTGGGCTGCGCCGGCTTATCTGGCCGGTGTTGGCCTGTTGTTGGTGGTTGAGGTTATGGGGCATAAAGCGATGGGAGCAACTCGCTGGATCAACATTCCAGGCGTGGTGCGTTTCCAGCCCGCTGAACTGATGAAAATTTTCATGCCGCTGACCATTGCCTGGTATGTCGCACGCTACAACCTGCCGCCAAGTTTCAAACATCTGGTCATCAGTCTGGTACTGGTAGCAGTACCATTCTTGCTGATTGCCCGACAGCCTGATCTGGGCACTGCCATGCTGGTGCTTGCCTCCGGCTTGTTTGCACTGTTTCTGGGCGGCTTGCGCTGGCGCTGGATTTTGGCCGCATTGACAGCGGTGATACCAGCGGGTTTTGTGATGTGGAATTTTTTTATGCGCTCTTACCAGAAACAGCGCGTACTGACCTTTCTCAATCCTGAAAGTGATCCGCTGGGCAGTGGCTGGAATATTATCCAGTCCAAGGCGGCAATTGGCTCGGGCGGTGTTTTGGGCAAGGGCTGGCTGCAGGGCACCCAGTCACATCTGGACTTCCTGCCAGAAAGTCACACTGACTTCATCATTGCTGTGCTGGCCGAGGAGTTTGGTCTGGTTGGGGTTTGCCTGCTGCTATTGGGTTATCTGTTACTGGTGTTTCGCGCGCTTTTTATAACCTTGCACGCCCAGACGGTATTCGGCAAGCTGCTGGCCGGCTCGCTGACATTGACTTTTTTTGTCTACGTATTTGTCAATATTGGCATGGTCAGCGGTTTGTTGCCCGTTGTCGGGGTGCCGCTGCCATTTGTCAGCTATGGCGGCACTTCCATTGTCACGCTGCTGTGCAGTTTTGGCATTCTTATGGCTGTCCACACCCACCGCAAGTGGATTGCCCAGACCTAGGAGCTTTTTCATCAATGGTGTTTGCAACCGGAAAAAAACTGCTGAGCGCGCTGTTACTGTCCGCCAGTCTGCTGGCTGCCGCCCAGGCGGCCGGTTATGCAGAGCATCCACTGGCGCAGGAACTGATGGCGGAAATGCGCGACGAATTCGGTTTTACCGAAGAACATCTGGAACAGGTCTTTGCCCAGGCGCGCCGGCAGCAGTCGATTCTGGATGCTATTTCCCGCCCGGCCGAACGAGTCAAGCCCTGGAGGGAATATCGTCCGATTTTTCTGACCCGTCAGCGTATCGACAAGGGGGTGGAGTTCTGGGCCGAGAATGAAAAAGCCTTGGCCCGCGCGGAGAAAGAATATGGCGTGCCGGCGGAGTTTATTGTTGCCATTATAGGTGTGGAAACTTTTTATGGTGGCAATACCGGGCGCTATGCGGTACTGGATGCACTGTCGACCCTAGCGTTTGACTATCCGCCGCGAGCACCGTTTTTCCGTGGCCAGCTCAAGCAGTTTTTGCTGTTAACCCGTGAGGAGCAGCTGGATCCAGCGAGTCTGAAAGGCTCCTACGCCGGCGCCATGGGGCTGCCCCAGTTCATGCCCGGCAGCTTCCGTGCTTATGCTGTGGACTTTAACGGTGATGGCCGGATCAATATCTGGACTGATGCCGAAGATGCAATCGGCAGTGTGGCCAACTACTTTATTGAGCATGGCTGGCAGCCCGGACAGAAAGTGGCAGTTGCTGCAACCTTGAAAGATGAGCAGGCAGAACAGGGGCTGACCGGCGGGCTCGATCCAAAACACAGCATGCAAGAGTTGAAGGCAATGGGCTGGCAGGCAGAAGAAAAGATACCGGGCAAGACCCGTGTAACCGCATTTCGCTTTGACGGTGAACAGGGAGCTGAGTATTGGCTTGGTCTGCCCAATTTTCAGGCAATAACCCGCTATAATCGCAGCGAAATGTACGCAATGGCGGTAACCCAGCTGGCACAGGCGCTGGCTGCCGAGTTTAAGGGTAACAAACAATGAATTATGCGCGCGTGCTTGCAGGTAGTCTGTTGTTGGCGGCCGGGCTGGTTTTGCAGGGCTGCGGCAGCAAGCCAGCCAGACAGCAGAAAGTGGCGGTGGTTAAACAGCCCGTTCCGGCAGCGCCCTACAAACAGTCGAAAAATGACGGGGCACCCTGGTGGGACAAGGATGTATCCAGTATACCTGATGCCACGCCCATGCCGCACTATGGTCCTGTCAAGGCTTCGCCCTATGTCGTGCTGGGCAAGAAGTACTATCCGATACAGAGTGCGCATAAGTACCGGCAGACAGGCACTGCTTCTTGGTATGGCACCAAGTTTCATGGGTTGCAAACAGCCAATGGCGAGACCTACGACCTGTATGGTATGACCGCAGCTCACAAAACCTTACCATTGCCCAGCTATGTCAAAGTGACCAACCTGGAAAATGGGCGTAGTGTAACCCTTAGGGTTAATGATCGGGGCCCGTTTTACTCCGACCGCATAATTGACCTGTCTTTTGCCGCCGCCAAGAAGCTGGGCTTTGCCGAGAAGGGGGTGGCCAGAGTCAGTGTCGAAGGTATTGACCCGGACAGATGGTGGGCGCAACGAGGCCAGAAACCGCCAGTGGTAGGGACGTGGCAGGCACAGCCTGAACCAGCACTGCAAGCCGGTGTCGAGGAGTATGTGCCGCCAGTACAGCAGCATGCAGGTGCCTTGCTGCCTCTGGAGGTCAAACCTGCAGTGGATACCTCGGGCATTTACTTGCAGGTGGGTGCTTTTGCCAACCCGGACGCGGCACAGCTGTTGCGCGACAAGCTGAGTGACTTGACTGCCAGCGTGGTGCGTGTCAGTTCTGTGGCCCGTGAGCAGCAGGTTTTACATCGGGTGCGCATTGGTCCGCTTAGTGGCTTGCAGCAAGCAGAAAACATACGACTGCAAGTGCAGCAGGCGGGACTGGGCAGCCCGACATTACTTAATATTGACTGACAGGCATGCCTGCGGTGGAATTTTTAGAAATCTGACAGAATATCGGTATATAAAAAATGATTAAGTTGAAACAGTTGGCAGGCATGGCTGTACTTGCCGTATCCATGACTTTTTCCGTCACTGTGGCAGCAGCCACGCCTGGCATACCGGCTATGCCGGCACTGGCGGCCAAGTCCTATGTCTTGATGGATGCTGCCACTGGGCAGGTGCTGGTTGAGCATAATGCCCATGAAGCCCTGCCACCGGCCAGTTTGACCAAGTTGATGACAGCCTATATTGCGACCAAGGAGATTCGTCGTGGTCAGATTGGTGAGCAAGATCTGGTTACCGTGAGTGAAAAAGCCTGGCGGACCGGTGGCTCGCGCATGTTTATTGAGGTCGGCAAGCAGGTTTCGGTGGATGACCTGCTTCACGGTATCATCATCCAGTCGGGCAATGATGCCAGCGTAGCGATGGCCGAGTATATCGCCGGCAGCGAAGAAGCGTTTTCCGACATGATGAACCAGCAGGCCGCAGCTTTGCAGTTGAGCAATACCTCGTTTCGCAATGCTACCGGGTTACCGGCAGAGGGACATTACTCTTCAGCCTTTGACATGGCCCGCCTGGCACGCGCCATCATTGATGAAGACCCTGAGCATTATGCAATCTATGCGCAAAAAGAGTTTATCTGGAACGATATTCGCCAGCAAAACCGTAACTTGCTGTTATGGCGTGACAGTACTGTGGACGGACTGAAAACCGGCCATACCGAAGAGGCCGGCTACTGCCTGGTGGCTTCTGCAGTGCGTGATGATATGCGTCTGATATCCGTGATATTTGGTGCCCGTGATGAAAGCAGCCGGGCAGCTGAAACACAAAAGCTGTTGACCTACGGGTTCCGTTTTTTTGAAAGCCGGACCCTCTACAAAAAAAATACCGTGCTGACCAGCAGTCAGGTGTGGAAGGGCCAGCAGGCACAGGTAGAGGCTGGCTTGGCCGCAGACCTGGCGCTGGTTGTGCCGCGTGGCAAGGCAGACCAGATCATAGCAGAGGCTGTACTTGATGAGCGAATTGTGGCACCTGTACGTGCTGGACAGAAGCTGGGCAGTATCGAAGTGCGCCTGGAAGGCGAATTGCTGCATACGGCTGACCTGGTGGCGCTGGGTGAAGTCGAGCAGGGCGGTATTTTTAAGCGCATCTGGGACAGTCTGCGGCTGTTTATATTTAACCTGTTCAATTGATTGAGGAGTCGGCATGCAAGTTAATGTGACCGATCTTGGCGCAACGGCCGAACAGCCAAAAATCGAGTTTCCCTGCGAGCAATACCCGATAAAAATTATCGGTGATCACTGCGAAAACTATGTCCAGACAGTACTGGAAGTGGTGTGCGCCCATGCGCCAGAGTTCGAACCGGCCAGCGCTGACCAGCAGTTAAGCAGCAATGGCCGTTTTTGCTCGGTGCGGGTGCGTATTACGGCGCAAAGTGCCGAGCACCTGAAGCGCTTGAATGATGCTCTGCGTCAGACCGGCAAAGTTCGCATGGTGCTCTGATGAAACAGGGGCTGCGGGTGCGCTGGCTGGGCCGGATCGACTATGAGCCGGCCTGGCATGCCATGCAGGAATTCACTGACCGGCGTGATGCCGGGACTGATGACGAAATCTGGCTGCTGGAACACCCGCCGGTTTTTACCCAGGGCCAAGCCGGCAGGGCCGAGCACCTGCTGTTTCCTGGTGATATTCCGGTGGTCCATGTGGACCGCGGTGGCCAGGTTACCTACCATGGTCCGGGGCAGCTGGTGGCCTATGTACTGATTGATGTGCGCCGGCAGGGCATCGGTGTGCGCGAGCTGGTCAGCTTGATTGAAAACAGCCTTGTGCAGCTGCTGGCCGGCTATAATGTGTCATCCTGTGCCAAAGCAGATGCTCCAGGCGTCTATGTTGATGATGCCAAGATAGCCTCGCTTGGCCTGCGTATCCGCCGCGGCTGTTCCTTTCACGGCCTGGCACTCAATGTCGATATGGACCTTGAGCCCTTTGGCCGCATCAATCCCTGTGGCTACCAGGGCTTGCGCATGACGCAGCTGGTGGATGAGAGCGCTGCTGCTGTCAGCGTAAAGCAGGCGGGACGTGAACTGGCCGGTATCCTGGCCCGGGCACTGGGGCATGCAACCCATGAATTTTTAGTAGGTGGAATAGACAGTCATGAGCGAACAACCTGCAGCGGCAACCCGCCGTAGTGCTGTAGAAACCGGCGTTAAACTCCGTGGCGCCGACAAGCTGGCGCGTATTCCGGTCAAGGTGATCCCTGCCGATGAAGCATTGCGCAAGCCGGACTGGATTCGTGTCAAGGTTCCGGTGTCTCCAGAAGTGGAAAGCATCAAGCAGACCTTGCGCAAGCACAAGCTGCACAGTGTGTGTGAGGAAGCGTCCTGCCCGAACCTGGGTGAGTGCTTCTCCAGCGGTACGGCCACGTTTATGATCATGGGTGACATCTGCACCCGCCGCTGTCCGTTCTGTGATGTCGGCCATGGCCGGCCCAACCCGCTGGATGTGGACGAGCCGGTCAACCTGGCTCGCGCCATTGCCGACATGCGCCTGAAGTATGTGGTGATTACTTCGGTTGATCGTGATGACTTGCGTGATGGCGGTGCCCAGCACTTTGCCAACTGTGTCCGCGAGATCCGCGCATTGTCACCGAAAATCCAGATTGAAACCCTGGTGCCTGACTACCGCGGACGCATGGATATTGCACTGGAAATCACTGCCGCCACGCCACCGGATGTGTTCAACCACAACCTGGAAACCGTCCCGCGCCTGTACCGTGCGGCGCGCCCCGGTTCTGACTTTGAGTGGTCGCTGGACCTGCTGGAGCGCTTCAAGCAAATGGTACCGCATGTTCCGACCAAGTCCGGCCTGATGCTGGGGCTGGGTGAGACCGATGAAGAAGTCATCGAGGTCATGCAGCGCATGCGTGAACACCATATCGACATGCTGACCCTGGGCCAGTATTTGTCGCCATCGCGTGATCACATGCCGGTGCAGCGTTATGTGCATCCGGATACCTTTGCCTGGTTTGCCGAAGAAGGCATGAAGATGGGCTTCAAGAATGTGGCTTCAGGGCCGCTGGTGCGCTCGTCCTATCATGCGGATCAGCAGTCGGAAGAATTGTTGTAGGGTTTTGCACTGTGGCGGCTGGGCTGGCCGGGGCGCTACGTCAGTCTGCGCTGGTTCGGTCCGGCGGGCCGGCCCAAACCGCTAAGGCCTGACTTCGGCTCCGTCCGGCCCCGGGTTTGCGTTGTGCGGGTGGGGGTTGGCCCGGCGTTGCCGGACTGCTGTCG
>Ga0209075_1003070_pt1 | contig 14205 bp, 12 predicted proteins | sample Stecom2011_FD_187523 | JGI IMG/M metagenome (GOLD analysis project Ga0209075, IMG submission 187523) | Agricultural soil microbial communities from Utah to study Nitrogen management - Steer compost 2011 (SPAdes) (version 2) | ecosystem: Environmental > Terrestrial > Soil > Agricultural land... | reverse complement strand
TAAACGGTTACTCCCTTGAATTCCTCCTTGGGGTTTCTCCTCCCCACATTTATATACGGGTGCACATGAGTAGAGAGAAAAAAGGGCTCCAATCGCTATGAAAGCTATACTTTTGTTTTTCATTTTAGTCATTTAGTTTTAGTCTCAACTTCAAATATAACTGAAATTGAGTGGGTATGAATAAAATATCAAATATTTTATGAGAAGTCTGGCTTTTTATGCTTCCATCTTCGGTGTGACCAAAGCCAGTATTGAGGATGTTCGCGAATGACCATTTCAAGATACTCTGCGTGTTTATCCAATACAAAACCGTCCCTTTCTTTTTTGATGTCTTCGCTGATAGGAGAGAAGCTTACTTCGTAAAAACCTCTTTTCTTTTTGCGGATGGCCCCAAATAAGATGACTTGATCGTATTTCTTGGCCAACTTTTCAGCGCCTTTCATCCAGCCAGTATCTTGATTTAAGAAAGTGTTCCAGTAAGCCGATTTAGGATCGCCTGGAGATTGGTCGTTAACCATAACACTTAAAATAGGTGTTGTTTTTTCATTTTGAGCAAAAAACCTAGGGATTTCGCGCATGCTCAACATTTTCATGCCATAGCGTTGTCGAGAATTAAGTATCTTTCGATCGAAAAACTTATTCTTCAGTGGACGATAGGCAGCGATGGTCTTGTGTTTCATCTGCTGTGCAATACCCACAGCATAATATTCCCAATTGTTATAATGACCGCAAAGCACAATGACATCTTTTCCTTGGTCATAATATTTATGAACCTCTTCAGGGTTAATTAAGGCACACCTTTCTTGAATGGCTTTGTTTGAAATGCTTAATGATTTTGTGCTTTCTACCAAAAAGTCAGCAAAGTGCTTGTAGAACTTTTTTTCTATGGCTGCTCGTTCTTCTCTTGTAAGTTCAGGAAATGAATTTTGAAGGTTTTCTCGAACGACTTTTTTACGGTAACCAACAATGTAATAAAGCAAAAAGTAGACAATGTCAGAGATAAAGTATAGTACCCCAAAAGGCAAGTGCGATATTGGAATCACAATAACATAATAAATAAGGGGACTAAAAATCTTCGACATTTTCAGAAATAATTCTCAAAAATAGTTTTTATATACTAAATATGATAAAACTCTATGCTTAGTTTTTTTAAATGATTTTAAAATCAATCCGATTTGCTGATAATCAATTCATTTCCTTCATTAGAACTTTGTAGAGTTTGATCATTTCCTCAATGTCATTTAGAAAGACCCTTTCTTTTGGAGAATGTACATTGTCTTCAGGAGCTCCGATGAAGCACCAATCGAATGGAAGGTCTGTGTTTTGTAACATTGAACCGTCGCTTCCTCCTGCAGATTCAACTTCTAATTGATATTTGACCTTGTGTTTTTCTGCAATAGAAATGATGCGATTCAGGTAACTTCTTCTTGGAATGGCTTTGTCCCTCATTGAGATGGCAACGCCACCATCATGTTGCACTCCATTGGTTACCCAAGTGATGTCAGAAATTAAAGCTTGACGTAAATTGTATTTATCATATAAAAAACGTCCTAAGAAACCTACTGATCCACCACCATGTTCTTCATAGGTCGAGAATACAATGGCTCCGTTCTCGAGATCCTCTGCAATCGTCAAGGCATTCAAAACTCCGAGACGGTTGTCTAAATATGGACTTTGAACGAATTGATCGGTTAGGATAAAGTTGGGTTTAAATGAAAGGTTTGTTCCCCTGTCTATGTCTCTGTCAAAAACATATTTTAATTGTTTGTTTCCTTCTTCATCCTCGATAATCATCAATTCGGTTTCTATCTCTCCTTGACTGTCTTTCCCAACGAGTTTCATTCCGTCGATGGTTTTAGGTCCTCCTATTTTGATCAGATTACTTTCGTAAGCGCTGGTAAAACCTATTGTGTCGATATGGGCGAAAACAGCAGTTTTAGGCTGTCCAAAGACCAAAACAATGGCATCTTGAAATCCCTCACCTGTATAGATTTCTACCTCGCTTTTCCACTTGGCCTTATTCTTTTCTATATAATCAAGAATGAAGTTTTTTATATTTTCTTCATCTCCAGAAGTACCGCGTACTTCGATAAGTTGTTTTAATAATTCGGGATTAAAATGTGCCAATTTTATTAATTTTTAATGAGTCAAAGGTTTCTAATTTAGCCAGTAAAGCTTCTGTAGATTCTATCTTTATTGCAATTTTTAAGTAACAGTCGTTTTCAAAAATCTGCTTTGTTATACTGGCGTCACTTTCTTTTACGGCATCCATAATCAAAGCCATATCTGCATAATCAAAGAACAATTCAAAACGGTCTTTCACCACTTCTTGAATGATTTTTCCATTTTCAATGGCTTCTTTGGCCGCGGTTCTGTAGGCGTTGATTAATCCACCAACACCGAGTTTTGTTCCACCGTAATAACGCACCACACCAATCAGAACATTCGTTAGGTCAAAAGATTGAATTTGTCCAAGAATGGGTGCCCCAGCACTGTTGCTAGGTTCTCCATCATCATTCGCGCGGAAAAGGTCTTTTTTTATTCCGAAACGATAGGCCCAGCATAAATGCCTGGCTTGATGGTGTTCATTTTTCCATTTTGCCAAAAGTTGCTTCGCTTCTTCTTCGTCTTCACAGTTTATTGCAATTCCTATAAATTTGGAACCCTTTTCCTTGTATTGACCTTCGGAAGTGCCTTTTAATGTTTTGTATGTTGTTGGTATTTTCAGTATTTTTGAGTTTTACGCAAATATAATAAAGTAATCGCTGAAAATAATGAATGGAAAATTAACCTTATTGATCTTTGTTGGTTTTTTGATGTTTTCTTGTAAAAAAGAAGAGCAATCTTGTTCCGATGGAATATTTAGTCCAGATAAAGAAGAAGAAATGGATTGTGGTGGTGTTTGCCCTCCTTGTAACTTTGAGCCTACTGTAGTCAATTCATTTTTGTCGACGAAGGTCAATGGAGAACCTGTTTCATTCGCTACTTTTACTTTGGTTAAATCTCCCGATTGGATCCTTAGCTTTGAAAATGATTCAATCAATATTCAGGTAAACCTGGGACAAGGCGATTCTTTAGGGGGTAGGCCAATGAACGTTCTTTATTCTTCAGCTACTTACAATGCTGAAAATCATTCTGTTTTGGCGGATGGTTATTCTGTATTTGCAAAAGTAGACCACGTGAAGAACGAATTGTCAGGATTCTTTAACGCTAAATTTGTTTCAGACAACAACACTTCAGATACGCTCAGGTTGTCAGATGGTGAATTTCAAAATGTTCAATGGTAGTCCGTATGAATCCTAAACTTCAAATTATCATCGCGCTAGGCTTGATTGGTATTACCATTTATGATGTAGTTCTGACCGGGTTCGATTACAAGCACGGCATCTTTTTAGGAATCGCTTCACTTGCTATTTACTCTGGAATTAGCAAAAGTTGATACAGCAGTTCACAAAGGATTAATAAAAACAGTAAACTTTTTTCTTCGTGCAATTGTTGTAAGGGGAAGCGTTGAAAGAAATATATGAAATTAGATTTACAAAATAACTTAAAGAAATATAGACGTCCCTTCTTAATTGCGGGTCCATGCAGTGTTGAAAGCGAAGACCAAGTAATGGCGGTAGCGAAATCTATTTCAGAACAGCATCAACCAGCTTTGCTGAGGGGTGGAATTTGGAAACCGCGTACAAGACCTGATTCTTTTGAAGGAGTGGGGGCTATAGGTTTGCCATGGTTGGTCAACGCAGGAAAAGAAGTGGGTATTCCTGTAACCACTGAAGTGGCCAATGCAAAACATGTTGAGGCGGCCTTGTCTGCAGGAGTTGATGTTTTGTGGTTGGGCGCAAGAACAACAGTAAATCCTTTTGCTGTTCAAGAAATTGCTGATGCCATTCAGGGAACTGAGATAACGGTAATGGTTAAAAACCCGATCAATCCAGATTTGATGTTGTGGGTAGGTGCTTTTGAACGTTTTCAAAAGGCGGGAATCAACGATTTGGTGGCTATTCATAGGGGTTTTTCAGTGTATAAACATCCTAAATATAGAAATGTACCCAATTGGGAGATTCCGATTGCATTAATGGAGGAAATGCCGGAAATTCCATTGATTTGCGATCCAAGTCATATTTCAGGTCGAAGAGATGGATTGTTAAATGTAGCCCAAAAAGCAATGGATTTGAATTTCGCAGGGTTAATGATTGAAACGCATAATAATCCTGACAAGGCTTGGTCGGATGCACAACAACAAATAACACCTGAGCAACTGAAATTATTGATGAATCAATTGATTCTCCGCAAAGCTTCAATTCAGGAAGAAGGCATCGATTTTATTGAATTACAAAGAAAAAAAATAGCCGAAATTGATGATCAATTATTTGAATTGATGAAGCAAAGAATGCAAATTGCACGTGAAGTAGGAGATTATAAACGTGAAAAAAACATTACTATTTTGCAAACAGAACATTGGAAAAAGGTGATTGAACAAAGACTTGCTAAAGCTGAAGAGTTAGAGTTGAGTATTGATTTTTTACGTTCTGTCTTAGATGCTATTCATCAAGAATCAATTCGCCACCAGACCAAGGTGATGAATCCTGGAATGAGGTAGTTAAGTCATTAGTTTAAATACAAAATTTCCGATCATTCCAAATGCTGTGGCCAACGCGCCAATTGTAATTACAGGTGTAATCCATTTGGGTTTGCGGAAATAAACGATGAAAAATGCAATTAGGGTGAGTAAAAACAAAATCACTCCAGGATTAAACATAAATGAGCCAAGGATATCCCCTCTGGTCAAAGCTAAAAATGCCCTTTGCGTTCCGCAACCAAAACACTCAATTCCAAGGGTGGATTTGTAAGAACAACTCATTAAGTGGTCATCAACAGCCATATTATATTTAGATTAAACGTGGAATCCAGGAATCGAAAAGAGAAGGGTGCCAACTACAACGATATATCCGATAATAACCAGAAGGAAAAGGATAGAAAGTGAAAGTCCAATGATTGCACAAATCTTTCCGGCTTTAACCAATTGAATAGAGCTTTCTGTGTATTTCCCTGGATTTTCTCGAATTAATTTATTGGCTCCCGAGGCAAGCGCTAAAGAGATTGTCGCTAATATTATCCCCAACAAACCATAGCATGTGCAACCCGGAATAATAGAAAGTATTCCTAAAACCAGTACACCAACATTGTTGGGCACTCTTTCTGTTCCTAAAACTTCAATATTGTCAATCTCTTGATCGATTTCTTCCATGTAGTGATTTGTTTATAATCGGTAAAAATACAACTAATATTGAAATCTAATTGTTTTCTTTCTAAAGGTGCTGGTTTAATGATTTCTAATCGTTAGCAGTGGCTTCCTTAATAGTCGAGAAAAGCTGATTTTGAATGAGGTTTGATACAGGGGGTATGGTTGAGGGACCAAGAAATGTTTTCAATTCTTTTACTTTAAGTTAAGCGGCCTTTTCATGGAAAGGGCTTGCCCTGTCTAAACGAATGAAATTACCCGTTAAATTCAGCTATATTTCAACTTAAACTCATTATATTTGCGGGTATTCATCATTTTGAAATTATGGAGAAGATAATACCTTATAAGACAAAGAATAAAGTTAGAATCGTTACTGCAGCTTCGCTTTTTGATGGCCATGATGCAGCGATTAACGTAATGCGTAGAATCATTCAAGCTTCCGGTTGTGAAGTGATTCACCTTGGACACGATAGAAGTGTTGATGAGGTAGTGAATTGTGCCATTCAAGAGGATGTACAAGCCATCGCAATGACTTCCTACCAAGGAGGGCATACAGAATATTTGAAATATATGTATGATTTGCTCCAAGAAAGAGGGGCGCCACAGATAAAAATATTTGCTGGAGGAGGTGGAACTATCCTACCTGAAGAAATCAAAGAGTTGCAAGAGTATGGAATTACACGAATTTATCACCCAGATGATGGTCGTGAATTAGGCTTGCAAGGAATGATTAATGATTTAATTGAGAAATCCGACTTTCCTGTAGGGAAAGATGTCAAAATTGACCCAAAAACCTTGAAGGACAAAAACAATGCAGATATCGCTAAGGTGATTTCAGCTGCAGAAAATTATCCAGAAGAGTCTAAAGCCCTTTTGGATGAAATGCATGTTTTAGCAGAAAAATCAAACGTTCCTGTCTTAGGAATTACAGGGACAGGAGGTGCAGGTAAATCATCGTTGGTGGATGAATTGGTTCGACGTTTTTTAATCGATTTTGAAGACAAACACATTGCGGTAGTTTCTGTAGACCCTTCTAAAAGAAAAACCGGAGGAGCATTGTTGGGAGACCGTATTCGTATGAATTCTATCTCAAACGATAGAGTTTATATGCGTTCTTTGGCCACAAGACAATCTAATTTAGCGCTTTCTAAGTATGTTTCAGAAGCACTTTTAGTGCTCAAAGCGGCAGAATATGATTTGATTATTTTGGAAACTTCTGGGATTGGGCAGTCTGACACTGAAATTATGGACCATTCTGATGTGAGTTTATATGTAATGACACCAGAATATGGTGCTGCAACTCAGTTAGAGAAGATTGACATGCTCGATTTTGCTGATGTAATAGCACTCAACAAATTCGATAAAAGAGGAGCCTTAGATGCCTTAAGAGATGTGCGTAAGCAATACCAAAGAAATCATGTTCTTTTTGACGAACCCGTAGACTCAATGCCTGTTTTCGGAACGATTGCTTCACAATTTAACGATCCAGGAATGAATCAATTGTACAAAGTGCTTTTGGAAACATTGAAGGAAAAAACGGATACGGAATTAGAATCGACCTTTGAAATAACAGACGAAATGTCTGAGAAGATTTTTGTTATTCCACCAGAAAGAACACGCTATTTGTCTGAGATTTCGGAAAGTAACCGTAATTATGACCGCTGGGTGGATGCACAGGTAGAGGTTGCTGATCAACTTTATGGAATTCAAAAAACCATTGAAACGATTTCAGAAAGTGAGCTAGACGACAAAGATCGATTGGTGAAAAAACTGACCGAAACTTTCGAAAAGATAAAAATGGACTTAAATCCTCACAATTGGATTGCGATTGAATCTTGGAAGGAGAAAAAGCAAAAATATAAAGCCCCTGTTTTTACCTTTAAAGTAAGAGATAAAGAGTTGAAGATACAGACTCATTCTGAGTCGCTTTCGCATTTGCAAATTCCAAAAATAGCCTTGCCTAAATATTCCTCATGGGGAGATATTTTAAGGTGGTTACTGCAAGAAAATGTGCCTGGAGAATTTCCTTACACAGCAGGACTATTCCCGTTCAAACGTGAAGGAGAAGATCCAACAAGAATGTTTGCTGGAGAAGGAGGTCCAGAGCGTACAAACAAACGTTTTCACTATGTAAGTTTGGGAATGCCAGCAAAACGTCTTTCGACTGCTTTTGACTCGGTAACTTTGTATGGAAACGACCCTGCTCCACGTCCAGATATTTATGGTAAAATTGGTAACTCAGGGGTTTCGATCTGTTGTTTAGATGATGCCAAAAAACTGTATTCTGGATTTGACTTAAGTGATCCAAAAACATCGGTTTCTATGACCATTAATGGTCCTGCGCCAATGTTGTTAGGGTATTTTATGAATGCTGCAATCGATCAAGCATGTGAAAAATACATCAAAGCCAACGGATTAGAGGATGAAGTACGTCAAATGATCAAATCCATCTTTGAAGCTAAAGGAACCAAGCAACCTGAATACCAAGGTGAACTTCCAGAAGGAAACGATGGTTTAGGTTTAATGTTGTTAGGTTTAACAGGAGATCAAGTTTTACCTGCAGAGGTGTATGCTAAAATCAAAAAAGAAACATTAGCAGTGGTGCGTGGTACTGTTCAGGCAGATATTCTAAAGGAAGACCAGGCACAAAACACATGTATTTTCTCGACAGAGTTTGCATTGCGTTTAATGGGAGATGTTCAAGAGTATTTCATTGAAAACAAAGTGCGTAACTTCTATTCTGTATCAATTTCAGGGTACCATATTTCTGAAGCGGGAGCCAATCCAATTACACAATTGGCCTTAACGCTTTCAAATGGATTTACATACGTTGAGTATTATTTAAGTCGAGGAATGGACATTAATGAGTTTGGTCCTAACCTCTCTTTCTTTTTCTCGAACGGAATTGATCCAGAATATGCAGTAATAGGAAGAGTTGCCAGAAGAATTTGGGCCAAAGCAATGCGCGAAAAATATGGAGCGAATAAACGTGCTCAAATGTTGAAATACCACATTCAAACGTCTGGACGTTCGTTACATGCTCAAGAAATTGATTTTAATGATATTCGTACAACGCTTCAGGCTTTGTATGCGATCTATGACAATTGTAATTCATTGCATACGAATGCCTATGACGAAGCGATTACTACACCAACAGAAGATTCTGTGCGTAGAGCAATGGCTATTCAGTTGATTATTAATAAAGAACTTGGATTGGCGAAAAACGAAAATCCAATTCAAGGGTCTTTCATTATTGAAGAATTAACAGACTTAGTGGAAGAAGCTGTTTTAACAGAATTCGATAGAATTACAGAAAGAGGTGGGGTGCTAGGAGCAATGGAAACAATGTATCAGCGTTCTAAGATTCAAGAAGAATCACTGCACTATGAAACATTGAAACATACTGGTGAATTCCCTATCATTGGAGTGAATACTTTCAAGAGTTCGAAAGGATCGCCAACGATTGTTCCTAAGGAAGTCATTCGTGCAACTGAGGAGGAAAAACAATATCAAATTGATATGTTAGCGAAACTCCAAAACTTACACGCAAAAGAATCTGAAAAATGGTTGGCTATTCTTCAAGAAGCAGCAATTAACAACGAAAATATGTTTGAAAAATTGATGGAAGCGAGCAAGTATTGTTCTCTTGGTCAGATTACAAATGCATTGTTTAATGTTGGTGGACAATATCGCCGAAACATGTAGATTTTTTTTAAAAAAAAATAATAGATCAGGCAGTAGGATGATTTCTACTGCCTTTTTTATTTGCGTTAAATTTTATTTGATTAAAAAGGAAAGACGATGTGCTGCAAATCGCTTCTAGTAAGATTAATCGTTTGACAATAATTCTGCTAAAACTCCAAGCTGTTAAATACCAAAACATTAAGCTCTTGTCGAGAATTGTCATCATATCTCTACTATTTCTATTGAAATTAGTAGCACAAAAGATTTTTAAAAACGAATTGAAGCAAATAATTGTTTTATAACTTCTCTCGTGTTATATTTGTAAATAGTCATAAGAAAATGAAAGAGATTCAAAAAGTCATAGCAGAAATTGAAATGAAAGTCGCGAAAATGCGTACTGCATTGATGCATGTTAGGACTGAAAATGATTCTTTGAAGACAGAAGTTCGACAGTTGCATGAGAAATTAAGTCAACGCGAACAAGAGGTGCAAGATTTTCAGAAAAAATATGACATTTTGAAGCATCAACAAGAGCAAAGTCAATTGGTTGTGAATAGCCAGAAGGACAACGGAGCTCAAATAGATGCACTAGTAAGGGAAATAGATGACTGTATAGGTCGATTGAAAGCATAAGTATAAACATGGGTAAATTGTCAATTAAAATAGTGATTGCAGGACGTAATTATCCGCTCACCATCAATGAGGGTGAAGAGGAAGTTGTGCGCAAAGCTGTTGCTGAAATCAATACCAATGTTCAGAAACTTCAAGAGAGCTATGCCGTAAAAGATATGCAAGATTTATTAGCGATGACTTCATTACAGTTGGCAACGCGTTCAAACACAACTTCTTCAGAAAATAAAGAAGAAGCACTAAAGAGTGAAGTACTTTCAGCACTACAGTTGCTGTCACACAGTATTGAAGAATAGTTTAATAAACTTGTTTTACATAAACGTTTCCCACATTTTGAGCGGCACTTTCGTCACTCAAGGTAGTGGGATTTTTAATTTTTAAGAACTATGGAAATAATAATAGGAGTAGGTATAGGGTTGGTCGTTGGCGCTCTGCTTACTGTTTTTGTACTGAATGTACTACTGAAAAAAAGAAAAGAGCAAATGCTCAAAGATGCCGAAAATGAAGGTGAAGCGATAAAAAAAGACAAAATCATTCAGGCGAAGGAAAAGTTCCTAAACCTGAAAGAAAACCACGAGAAAACGATTAAGGATCGTGAACGTAAGCTCCAATCTGCAGAAGATAGAACGAAAGCAAAAGAAAAGAGCTTATCTAAGAAAATTGAAGATTTAAACCGCAAGGAAAAGTCAATCGATGCCAAACAAAAAACCTTAGAAGAAAAAATTCAATTGAATCTAACCAAACAAGAAGAGTTAGAAAAAATGCAAGATAAGCGTGTTTTAGAGTTGTCTCGTATATCTGGAATGGATGTCGATGAAGCTAAGAAACAATTGATGGAGGCTTTAAAAGATGAAGCACGTACGGATGCTATGGCACACATTAAAGACATTGTTGATGAAGCCAAGTTAAATGCCAACAGAGAAGCGAAGAAAATCATTATTCAGGCTATTCAACGTGTCGCTCACGAGCAAACAGTTGAGAATGCAGTATCTGTGTTCAATATAGACTCAGATGAAGTGAAGGGTAGAATTATTGGACGTGAAGGACGTAATATTCGCGCTTTAGAATCTGCAACAGGTGTTGAAATCGTAGTTGATGATACGCCAGAGGCAATTTTGTTATCCTGTTTCGACCCAGTAAGAAGAGAAATCGCAAGATTGGCCATGCATCAATTGGTTTCTGATGGACGAATTCACCCTGCACGTATTGAAGAGGTTGTTGCTAAAACCAGAAAATCCTTAGATGATGAAATCGCAGAAACAGGTCGCCGTACTTGTATCGATTTAGGAATTCATGGATTACACCCTGAACTTTTGAAGATGGTAGGGCGAATGAAATATCGTTCTTCTTATGGACAAAACCTACTACAACACAGTAGAGAGGTAGCGAACATTTGTGCAATCATGGCTTCAGAGCTAGGATTGAATGTGAAGTTAGCGAAACGTGCGGGACTGTTGCATGATATTGGGAAAGTACCAGAAGATGAGCCAGAATTACCACACGCAATTTTAGGAATGAAAATGGCCGAAAAGTTTGGTGAAAAACCAGATGTTTGTAATGCTATTGGTGCTCACCACGACGAGATCGAAATGAATACTATGATAGCGCCACTTGTTCAAATAGCAGATGCTATTTCTGGCGCTCGTCCAGGTGCACGTCGTGAGGTTGTAGAATCTTACATCAATAGAATAAAAGAGTTGGAAAATCATGCGCTTTCTTACGATGGCGTGATTAAAGCTTATGCTATTCAAGCAGGTAGAGAGCTACGTGTGATGGTTGAAAGTGAAAAAGTATCAGATTTAAAAGCGGATGAACTTTCCTTTGCAATCTCTCAAAAAATCCAAACAGAAATGACTTATCCTGGTCAAGTAAAAGTTACTTTGATCCGTGAAAGAAGGTCTGTGAACTACGCGAAGTAATTATCAGTGATTAATGATGAATGCAATCAGTACTGAATTATAATTAGTTAATAAATGTTTTTAAGGCCATTCTCATTGAGGATGGCTTTTTTGATGGCATAAACTTTTTAGTGCTTTAAGAGAAATCAGTTTTTTACAGTTAATGCAATTGTTGACGACTTTCTTGGTGATTCTCATAGAGGGGAACGTATGCAGCAAAGCAGATTGAGATGCTAGGTGTTGATAATTAGTTTGTCGCCGGTATTTACTTGTTTTAGCATTCCAATGCATCCAGTAATCTCATACTTAATTTACCTTATTTTTCACTAAATTTGTAAAATGAAGAACTTATATTCAATCATTACAGTAGTGTTTATATCGGGTTCACTTTTCCTTTTTGGACAAGAAAGTGAGTCCTTAAAAGCTCAAAAAACACAAGGGAAATACCTTGGTTTATCAACTCCAGTGCGTGATTTACCTCAAATTCACGATGAATCATCTATGATTTATTACAATGACGAGGCGAAAGTACGAAAGAATAGAGTGCGTCCAAGTTATGTGGATTCAACAGCATTACCCATTCAATACGATCCTTTAATGAAAGGAAAAGGAATGGCTGTCAAGATGCATGGAGAAGTAAATTTATTGCAAAACTTTGACGGAATGAATGGAGCTTTTCCGCCAGACCCTTCAGGTGCAGTAAGTAACGATTATTATGTTCAGGCTGTTAATACTGCTTATCGAATATACAATTTAGACGGGACCCCAGCAACAGGTATTATTCAGCTGAGTAATTTATGGCCTGGTTCTTCTAATTCGGGAGATCCGATTGTACTTTGGGATAGACATGCAGAACGATTTGTAGTGACGCAATTCCAAACAGGTTCAAATGAAATTCTTTTAGCTGTTTCAGAAACAAGCGATCCAACAGGAGCATATCATTTGTATGCATTTTCTTTCCCTAGTTTTCCGGATTACCCAAAGTACTCCGTTTGGTCAGACGGATATTACATGACTTCAAACACGAGTAGCAAAGCCGCAGTTGCATTCGAACGTGACAAAATGCTTGTTGGTGATTCAACAGCTTCGATGATTTCTCTGGATTTACCTTTCCTGTTTTCTGGTTATGGGTTTAAAAGCGTCTTACCTGCTGATGCAGATGGTGATTTACCGCCTTATGGTACGCCAATCAGTATGTTCTTATTTCAAGATGATGCCTGGAGCAACGGAATACAAAACGACCATATTAAAATATTAAAAATGGAAGTCGATTGGGATACGCCAAGCAATTCATCGATTACGGTGGACCAAGAAATCAATACTGCACCATTCAATTCAGTGTTTACCAATTCATGGGATGATATTGAACAGAAAGGAACGAGTCAGAAACTGGATGCGATAGCTTCTGTTTTTAATTATCGTGCACAGTACTTAAAATGGCCAGGTTACAACACAGTATTGCTGTGTAAAGTCGTTAATCTAGATGGACAAATGACCGCTGGAATTCGCTGGTATGAATTGAGACAAGATACAGACAATATGGATTGGGAAATTCACCAAGAAGGAACCTATTCAGTCAATGATGGAAATAGTCGATTCTTGGGAAGTATAGCTATGGATTATAATGGTCATATTGGAATGGGCTACTCTGTTTCAGGTCCAACAGAATATGCTGGACTTGCAGCAACGGGAAGATTCGCAGATGATCCTTTAGGAGAATTTACCTTCAGTGAAACATGGGCGCAAAAAGGCTTGAGTTATCAAACAACCGCCAATCGTTTTGGAGATTATTCACACATGTCTTTATCGCCAAATGGTCAAGAATTTTGGTATACCGGAGAATATATTGGATATGCTTCATCAAGAAAGACAAGGATTTTTTCTTTTAACCTGCAAAGTCAACTAGATATCGATGCTGAAGACAAAACAAAAGCACCAACGTTGACTTTGATGCAAGATGATGAGTCCATAATTGTAAATGGTTTGCATCTTCCATCGTCTAAAGAGTTTTATGTCGATTTATTTGACATCAACGGGAAGCAAATTTCAGCGCACAAAAAAGCGGTGGTGAATGGCGAGTTGAAAACAAAATTTGATAAATCAGGACTTTCAAATGGCGTATACATGGTCCGTATTGGAAAAGAAAATTTTATGCGCGTTGAAAAAATTGTGTTGTACAAGTAAAATCTTCTTTATAAAGTCTTTATCGTGTTGACTTTGTTATATTTCCTTAAGAATAGTTTTTCTTGAGCTAAGACTTCTTATCTTTGCAAAAAACTAATGAGATGAAAATTTACAACAACATATTAGAAACAATTGGGAATACGCCTTTAGTTAGATTGAACAAAATCACAAAAGACGTTGAAGCAACTGTATTGGCGAAAGTTGAAACTACGAATCCAGGAAACTCTGTAAAAGACAGAATGGCTGTAAAAATGGTTGAGGACGCAGAAAAAGCGGGTCTTTTAAAACCAGGAGGAACAATCATTGAGGGTACATCTGGAAACACAGGGATGGGACTTGCTTTAGTAGCCATCATTAAAGGATACAAATTAATTTGTGTGTTGAGTGACAAGCAAAGTAAAGAGAAGATGGATATTCTTCGTGCAGTAGGTGCCGAAGTTGTCGTTTGTCCTACCAACGTAGAGCCTGAAGACCCACGTTCATATTACTCAGTATCTAAAAGATTAGCAGAGGAAACGCCAAATTCATGGTATGTTAACCAATACGATAACTTATCAAACCGTC
>Ga0209075_1003069_pt1 | contig 14208 bp, 11 predicted proteins | sample Stecom2011_FD_187523 | JGI IMG/M metagenome (GOLD analysis project Ga0209075, IMG submission 187523) | Agricultural soil microbial communities from Utah to study Nitrogen management - Steer compost 2011 (SPAdes) (version 2) | ecosystem: Environmental > Terrestrial > Soil > Agricultural land... | reverse complement strand
TCCATACCCATACCAAAGGCAAAACCACTGTACTCTTCAGCATCGATACCCACATGACGGAACACTTCAGGGTGAACCATGCCACAACCGCCAATCTCTAACCAACGACGCTTAGTACCTTCAGGTGTTTCAATCACCCACTCAATATCTATTTCAGCGGAGGGTTCAGTGAAAGGAAAGTACGAGGGGCGCAAACGCATTTCAATATCACGCTCAAAAAACGCACTTAAAAACTCTTTTAAGGTACCTTTTAAATCGGCAAAACTAATATTCTTATCAACCACTAAACCTTCCATCTGATGAAACATAGGCGAGTGGGTTTGGTCGTAATCACAACGATACACACGGCCAGGGCAAATAATGCGCAAGGGCGGCTGTTGTGCTTCCATAGTACGAATTTGTACAGGGGATGTATGCGTACGCAGTAAACGGCTTGCATCAAAATAAAATGTATCGTGCATAGCGCGTGCTGGGTGATGCTCAGGAATATTTAGGGCTTCAAAGTTATGAAACTCATCTTCAATTTCTGGACCTTCTTTAACTTCATAACCAGCACCGGCAAAAAACGATTCTAAACGCTCTATGGTACGGGTAACTGGGTGTAAACTGCCTTCCTGAATAGCACGACCAGGTAAGCTAATATCAATCGTTTCTGCGGCTAACTTCTTCTCTAAAGCAGCGTTTTCTAACACCGTTCGTTGGCTATTAATAGCCTGTTCCACTTGGCCTTTAGCTTCATTGATAACCGCACCAACTTTGGGGCGATCTTCAGGCGCAACAGAACCTAGGTTTTTCATTAAGGCAGATATCTCGCCCTTTTTACCTAAATACTGTACCCGCACTTGTTCTAAGGCAGCACTGTCGTTAGCGGCGGCAACAGCGTCTAACGCTTGTTGGGTTAAGGCTTCAAGGTTTTCCATAGTGGCTTCCAGCATCAATTAAAATACAAAAAAATAGGGGAATCACCTAAGCTCATCCCCTATCTTAGAGCAAAGCTAAGCCATGCTCTTAGGCTTGCAAGAAATTACAGGCTAGCTTTGGCTTTTTCTACCAATGCTGCAAATGCTGCTTTTTCATGCACTGCAAGATCAGCCAAAATCTTACGGTCAATTTCAATAGCTGCTTTTTTCAAGCCGTTAATGAATTTGCTGTAAGAAAGACCGTTAACACGTGCACCAGCGTTAATACGTGCAATCCACAACTGACGGAATTGACGTTTACGTTGACGACGGTCACGGTAAGCATACTGACCTGCTTTAATAACTGCCTGTTTAGCAACACGGAAAACACGACTACGAGCGCCGTAATAACCTTTAGCTTGCTTCAGAATTTTTTTGTGACGACGACGAGCCACAACACCACGTTTAACACGAGCCATATTTTATCTCCTGACTTAAAACTTAAAGGTTAGGTAGCATGCGTGCTACTGAACGAAGGTCTGATGCGTGAACCAAAACTTGGCCACGTAAATGACGCTTACGCTTTGTCGTTTTCTTAGTAAGGATATGGCCGCGGTTCGCTTGGCGATGCTTAAAGCCGTTTGCAGTTTTTTTAAAGCGCTTCGCTGCGCCACTCTTAGTTTTGATCTTAACTTTTGGCATGGGATACTCCAATTGTAATGACGCATACAGAAACTAAGACCCTGTATAACGTCTGCCTTAATCAGCAGCAGGTAGAACGGGTAAACCCAGCACTAAGGCTGGGCTAACGATTCTTTGAAAACCTAACTACTTCTTTTTACCACCAGGGGCAATAACCATCACCATTTGACGGCCTTCCAACTTAGGATGTTGTTCCACGGTACCGATTTCTTCTAAGTCAGCGGCAACGCGGTTCATTACTTCCATCCCGATTTGTTGGTGAGCCATTTCACGGCCACGGAAGCGAATAGTTACTTTCGCTTTATCACCTGCCTCGAGGAAACGTTTTAAGTTACGTAACTTAATTTGGTAATCGCCTTCTTCAGTACCAGGACGGAACTTAATTTCCTTAATCTGTACTTGATGTTGGCGCTTTTTGGCTTCGGCTTTCTGCTTCTTTTCTTCATAAAGCTTCTTACCGTAGTCCATGACCTTACAAACAATAGGGTCACCGTCAGATATTTGCACTAAGTCTAATTGCGCATCTTTGGCTGCCTGTAAGGCCTCTTCAATACTTACGATACCAACTTGGCTACCATCGGCGCCGATAAGGCGTACGTTATCTGCACTGATGTTGTCGTTAATAGCGGCACGATTGCTACGGCCACCTCTTTTGTTATCGCGTCTGATGATTAATTCTCCAGTTCAAATCGACCACGCTGAGCAATGCCTTCTTCTAAAATCTTAATAAAGGCATCAATACTCATTACACCAAGGTCCTCACCTTTTCGTGTACGCACTGCGATTGTGTTTGTTTCAACTTCTTTATCCCCTACTACTAACAAGTAAGGAACCTTCTGCAAAGTGTGCTCACGGATTTTAAAGCCGATTTTCTCATTTCTCAAGTCCGCTTGCGCTCTAAATCCCTTAGTTTTTAATGTTTTCACTAAGTTGTTAGCATATTCACTTTGATTATCGGTAATATTCAATACCGAAACCTGATGCGGAGCAAGCCATGGAGGCATCGCACCTGCGTAGTTCTCTATCAAGATTCCAATGAAGCGCTCAAAGGAACCCAAAATTGCACGGTGTAACATTACCGGTGTCTTTCTGCTGCCATCTTCGGCGACATATTGAGCACCTAAACGACCGGGCAACATGAAGTCTAATTGTAAGGTGCCACATTGCCACACTCGGCCAATGCTGTCACGTAAAGAAAATTCTATTTTAGGGCCATAAAACGCACCTTCACCTGGTTGTAAATCCCAGTCTAGTCCGGCAACGTCCAACGCTTCTTCTAATGCTTTCTCGGCTGCATCCCACTGTTCATCGGTACCAATGCGGCCTTCAGGTCGGGTTGACAGCTTCATTTCTAAAGCATCAAAGCCAAAGTCTTTATAAACTTCTAAAGTAAGCTTAATAAAATCAATCGCTTCTTGGCGAATTTGGCTTTCAGTTGCAAAGATATGAGCGTCGTCTTGAGTGAAGCCACGCACACGCATTATACCATGTAACGCACCTGATGGCTCATTACGGTGGCAAGAACCAAATTCAGCTAAACGCAAAGGCAGCTCACGGTAACTCTTCAAGCCTTGGTTAAACACTTGCACGTGACAAGGACAGTTCATCGGCTTCACCGCATAGGTGCGCTTTTCAGATTCCGTCACAAACATGTTGTCTGCGTAGTGTTCCCAATGGCCTGATTTTTCCCACAATACGCGGTCAACCACTTGCGGGGTTTTAATTTCTAAGTAACCAGCATCGTTTTGTACTTTACGCATATACTGCTCAAGCACTTGATAAATGGTCCAACCATTTGGATGCCAAAACACCATACCCGGTGCTTCTTCTTGCAAGTGGAACAGATCTAACTGTTTCGCTAGGCGGCGGTGGTCACGCTTTTCAGCTTCTTCCATACGCACAATATAGGCTTTTAAATCTTTTTTATCGTTCCAAGCAGTGCCATAAATACGTTGTAACTGGGTGTTCTGTGAATCACCACGCCAGTAGGCACCAGATACGCGCATCAACTTAAATATACGCATAACACGGGTATTAGGTACGTGCGGGCCACGACACATGTCGATGTATTCTTCATGATGATACAAACCAACAGCGGTTTCGCCACGTTCGATTAAGTCATCAATCAATTCAACTTTATAAGTCTCATTACGTTCAACAAAGATTTCACGCGCCTCTTTGATAGGGGTCATCTTTTTAATGACATCGTAATCGGTCTTAATTAACTGCTGCACACGTTTTTCAATAGCGACAACGTCTTCGGGGGTAAATGGACGTTCGTATTCAATATCGTAATAAAAGCCATTTTCGATAACAGGGCCAATGGCCATTTTTGCGGTAGGGAACATCTGTTTAACAGCATGCCCAACTAAGTGCGCAAAAGAGTGACGAATAACTTCTAAGCCTTCATCGTCACGACCCGTAATCAGAGTTACTTCTGCATCTTCTGTAATTAGCTCACAAGCATCGACTAGCTTGCCATTGATTCGTCCACAAACGGTTGCCTTAGCTAAACCTGGGCCAATATCTTCAGCCACTTGCATAAGGGTAACGGGGTTTTCGAATTGACGTTTTGAACCGTCTGGAAGGGTAATTACAGGCATGTATGCTCCATAGTCAGTGGTGACCCCTACGATAGGCCACATGATTTTAATTCTAAAAAATAATACGTATATTTAAGATGCGATTTTAAGGTGCCACACTTTACAGTGATAAGCCGTAGCTGTCGAGTTTCAGCATTAAAGGGTCAAGGTTTTAAGTGGCCCTTTAATGCTTGCTAAGCGCTTACGCCAGTAGGCCGGCTTTTACTTCGGCTGCTTTAGCATCGCCTACCAGCACTTGCACTAAGTAGAGTGCGAATTCCATGGCCGTTGCCGGACCACGACTGGTAATAATATTGCCATCATGAACTACGTTTTCTACAACAAGCGTTGCACCGCCCTCTTGCAAGCCTTCTTCAAAGCCCGGGTAAGCAACAGCACGACGGCCTTCTAGCATTCCGTGTCTGGCTAATACTACCGCTGGTGAGGCACAAATAGCGGCTACCAGTTCGCCACGGCTGTGTTGTTCTTTGAGCATAGTGATTAATGCAGTGCAATCAGACAAATGAGTTGCCCCAGGCATGCCACCGGGTAACACAATGGCGTCGTATTCTTCTTCAAGCACGTCAGCCATTAAGGCGTCGGCACGCATTTGAATATTATGTGCGCCCGTAATTTGGCGCTGTGTCATGACGGATACCATAGTAACGTCTACCTCAGCACGACGTAAAACGTCGACTAAGGTAATCAACTCTATTTCTTCACTACCATCGGCAACGGCCAATAAAACAGTTGAATTACTCATTACTCTCTCCTTTATAATTTCTTTATCTATTATCACAACAATACAGAGAGAATGCACCTTAGCAATCAGAGAATGAACCCTAGCAACTCTTGTAGCACTTTTATAAGCAGCGCGTTGATCAAAAGTTGAGAGCTAAGTTGAGAGCTAAGCGTTATTCGCTTTCTTGAGGCGGAATAAATAAGAAGTTATTTTCCAAAGCAACATGTTGCATTAGATCGTCACAAAAAGTTTGTAGCTCTAAATACAATGCTTTCCAAGCACTGCAAGCACCTTCGGGGGCAGTCATATTATTTGTTAAAGCTTGAATCTTCTTAATGACCTGCAAATGATCTTCATGCTCATCCTGCATTACATTAATTGGCCCATTGGGGTAAACGCCACCACCTAACATTGGGAAGAGAATCTGCTCTTCTTTCATCATGTGATTGTCTAATTCATAATTAATTTCGCGCAATAGCTCTGTTAGCCCTTTAGGGCACTGAGGCTTAGCCTGATGCACTCGCTCTACTTTTGTGGCCAAAAACACTAACTCAGGAAGTTGTTCACGGTGGCGAGCATGGTAACGCTCTAAGATATGACTAATAAGCCTAGTCGGTGAAACGGTACTCCAGTCAACTTTACTGTCAGCGGTTTCTAGAGCATTAAGCTTTGCCAGTACCACTTTTGTATCAACCTGTTTATCGGCTAATACCTGTGCCAAGCTAAGCTCGCCTTCATTACAAAAATCAACACCCAACTCTCTAAATATTGTTGAAGCGCCCACTATTGAAGCAGCTAAATTACTTACAGAACGGTCTAAAATTTTCATAGTGATTCCTAGCAATTTAAATTTTCACACAAGGCAGATAAAACTAAACCCAGACTAAGACTGCTTACTATACACCCCCAAAAAGTAATGAGTATTGACTTAAATGGGTATAAATAACCTGCAAAACTACTGTAGTATCGATAGCATACTATCTTTCACCTATGCGTTGAAAACATGAATCATCTCAGTCATTTCGAAGGTTTGTTTAAAGAGATGCCCTCAACAGAGCGCCTAAATCGTTTGGTGAACTCTCTTCAGGATATTTTTCAATGTGGAGCTGTCGCCTTATTAAAGCTCGAAGGCAATGCCCTCAGAACAATCGCTGCTAAAGGCTTAGTTGCTGAGGCTCTAGGCCGGAAGTTTATTATCAGCCAGCACCCTCGTTTAAACGCACTTGCTAATAGCACTGGCGCACTAAGGTTCCCAGCCAACAGCCCTTTACCAGACCCATACGACGGGTTACTTTCGAGCCAACCAGGTACCGCTCTGCCCGTTCACGACTGCATGGGTATTCACTTATGTCATCAGAAAAAGTGTTGGGGTTTACTTACCTTGGACTCATTAGAGCCTGGTGTTTTTAACTCTGAAATACTGGCACAACTAGAACGCTACCGCCCTTTCATTGAAGCCATCATTCGTCTGTGCATAGTAGAAGATGAGCTAGCAACTATTCAAAATACGCAAATACACATCAAAAGTAATCTAGAGCACACCTTTGAACACGACTTAGACATAGTTGGTAGCAGCGCTGAAATAAAGCAGATACTTAAAGAATTAGAAATTATTGCACCATCAGATCTACCCGTGCTATTGATGGGCGAAACCGGTGTTGGTAAAGAAATATTCGCCTACTACCTCCATAGCAAATCCAACCGCTCACACAAGCCCTTAATCTATGTAAACTGCGCTGCCCTAACCGATGAAACCGCCGAAAGCGAACTGTTTGGCCATATTCAAGGAGCTTTCACAAACGCCGGCACCCACCGCACAGGTAAAATTGAATCCGCTCACCTTGGCACTGTGTTTTTAGATGAGATTGGCGTTTTATCCTTACCCATACAAACCAAGCTCCTACGTTTACTACAAACTGGGGAGCTAGAACGCCTAGGCAGTGACGGCAGCACCAAAGTCGATGTACGTTTTATTACCGCCACCAATAGGAACCTCAAAGAACAAGTGATCAAAGGTGAATTTCGTGCCGACTTGTTTCACCGAATTTCGGTGTACCCCATTCCTATTCCGCCCCTGCGTGAACGCCCGCAAGATATTCCGTTATTAACTGGCTATTTTTTAGAGTTAAATCGTGCGCGCTTAGGTATTCGTAGTTTGCGTTTATCCGACGACGCAGAGTATGCATTGCTGACTTACCCTTGGCCGGGCAATATGCGCGAACTCGAACACGCCATTCGCCGTGCCGCCATTAAAACCATTAGCGCAGGCGCTAAACAAGACGAGATCATAACCTTAGACAGCCGTGCGTTAGACTTACAACTGCCTAATCAATTCGCATCGCAGTTTTTAACAGTCGACAATGACCACAGCTTATTTGAGGCAGTAGAAGGAATGGCAATGAAGGATGCCGTTAAAAGCTTTCAAAAAGCGTTAATTCTAAAAGAGTTACAGAAAAACAAAGGCAGCTGGAGTGCAACCGCTAGGGCCTTTAAGTTAGACCCCAGCAACTTACACAAACTGGCTGTAAAGATAGGAATTAAATAGGACGAGCTAAAATAAGACGAACTATGCGCGCCCTTCACTCTGCTGATTCACCATCCACACAGCGGCCTCTACGCGTGAACGCAAACCGAGCTTCTTCAATAAATGCTTAACGTGTACTTTTACCGTACCGTCAGAAATATCCAATTCGCGCGCAATTACCTTGTTGCTCATACCTTTGGCGATGCACTCTAAAATCTCCACTTCGCGCGCTGTTAAGGTATCTAATTCAGACTTAGGACGCACCGCAGGACGACGAATTGCAGCAGCCAATACTTGAGTTACCGCCTCGCTTAATACCATTTTACCGGTAATGGCGAGCTTGATCTGCTCTAGCAGCAAGTCTGGGTCGGTGTCTTTTAACAAGTAACCGTCGGCACCTTTACTAATAGCTTCTAATACATCTACGTCAGAGTCAGAAACTGTCAGCATAATAATGCGCGAGGTTACGCCTATATCACGTAACTTAGACAATGTTTCTAAGCCGTCCATGCCCTGCATGTGCAAATCTAAAATAATAAGGTCTGGGTCTTCACGCTCTGCAATAATCAATGCGTCTTGGCCATTACTGGCTTCAGCAATAACTTCTAAATCTTCTTCAAAAGACAATAATTGCTTTAACCCTTTACGTAATAACGGGTGGTCATCAACCAACAAAATTGACGATTTTTTATCTTCCATTACTTCACCACTTCTAAAAGTTTGATTAAGTTAATACTAAGGCCGAGCGTTGTAATGTCAATTAATGCTTACATTATTTGTAAGTTTATCAACCCTCTACCCTTCAATGGGTATATGTATATCGGTATTGCCTAACCCTAGCATTGGCACCAGCATACAGTTCTTGCTGGAGGTATAATATGGCCACACAACTTAAGAAAAATGTCGTTATTTTAGGAAGTAACGATACTGCTTATCAGCTACAACAGGGAATACTATCCAAAGGCATTGCCACCAGCATTGCTGTTGTAAATGACTCTGACTATATCTATTGCTCTTCTACTGAATACCCAAAACTGCTTTCAGGGAATCTGTCTATTAAAGAAGCAGGCTTACTCAACAATCAGTTTCATAGCAACCAAGTAAAGTACCTACGCACACCACCGCCTAAAGATAACGATCGTATTTTTATTAACACCATCCAAGACGCACATTACGTGTCTGTACTGCACTTACCTTATGGTCGCCGCCGCTACTTTACCTTGCACAACACCGACAACGTTATTATGGCCGGTGCCGAGCTTGCTCAGTACAAAAGCTTGGTAGTGTACGGTTCCACCCAAAAAGCCATCAGCTACGCTACCGAGGCCGCCAACGCAGGCTTTAAAGTGTATATTGTTACACCCGACAAAACACTAGTGAACAAAAGCTTTGATCAGCAAACCAAACAACTGATTATCGAACTGTTAAACCGCGTTAATATAGAACAAGTAAGCCCTGTACAGGCTGAATCACTGACCACCAGCACGCCCTGCTTATACACGCCTTACAGTCATAACAGCCACGGCTTAATGCGTATTTACCAACAGCTTAATGCCCGTTACAAAGACTACCCCACAGCAAACTATCAATTAGTGCATGGTGGCGACTGGTACCAACTGCCATTACAAGCCAGCGAACAATTGATCAACCGAGTCTTTGATGTGCAAAAGGCTAACCCCTTACAAATAAACCCTTTATGGAACAACAAACCCAGCTTGCCGCATAAATTTAATATCAACGACACCAGCATTCACTACGCAGGGCAGCTACAGCCAGAACAAGCCGATGACTGCCTAACCATGTCGGCACCTGAATGCGGTATTTATAGAAAAATAATTTTAGCTGGAGACCGCATAGTCGGCTTTTTATTTGCCGGCGACGTGCGCGGCAGCGAACATATTGTCGATATGATGCTCACCCACCGCAGCATACAAAACCTACGCAACGACCTGCTCTTTATTGGCCGCTAACAGCAATTACCCGTCACCACCTACAGCGGCGTAGGAATTACATGGTAAGGGTCACCACGACCATCAATAGCTGCCCACTCTTCTTCTGTTAACCAAAGCGTTGGTTTTTGCCCACACAACGCCGCCAACTCGGCCAACAAATGTGCCCAAGTACACTTGTTAGTAAACAGCATGGCACCGGTATCTAAAGTGCCACCACGGTTAATAAAGCCTAAAGCACTACTGCGCTGTGGGCCTAAATCTAAAGGTCGGCATAAAGCATTGATCAACTCTGGGCGAAAATGCACTAAAAATACTCGATACTGCACCCGCTTAGGAAATAAAGCTTCAACCACGGCTGGGTCGGCCATTACGCTTTTTTCCCATTCGTCACGGGCGGTACGAAAACGACTGGGTTCTAGTAAGTAGATCACCGAATGTGATACCCGCTGCTGGCGCAGCCGATCTGAGGCCTTAAGTGCCTGCTGTAATTGCACACTGCCCGTAGCCACTAGCTGCAGCTCTGCACCACAATGGCCACGCACACAGATAGCACCGTCTTGCACTAACTGCGTCGCCTGCTGACCGGTAAAATAAACCGGTTGCTTGCTCTGTGGCACTACTAAATTCCAAACCACACCTAAGTCACCATAACAGGCGTTTAAACAAGCCATGGCGCTGTTGGCGTCTGCAGGAAAAGCCACCCGGGCAACGTCGGCCATCTTAAGCATTAAGCTTTCACACAAACTAGAGTCTTGATGACTAGGCCCTTGATGGCTGTTTTCCCACATTAAAGAAGTACTTACTACAGGAAACCCTAACCACTCGGCTGTGTCACCGGCTTCTTTTTGTTGGCGCGAAAATATAATGGTTTGCTGTAAGGCTCTGTGCATTTTTGTAGCAAAAGCTTCGTAAGTAACCACCAAATTCATACCGGCTTGGTTGGCCAAACAAGCGCTTACTACCGCCTCTTCATTCAATGCGGTAATTACACTGCCGTCTATGGCCTCGGCACTGGAAATCTCTGGGTTAGTTACCCTATGACGGAATAAATCTAATGTTTGGTTCATACCGTTAGAGCGCAGTTCGTCTGAATTACCGACTTTAACCCGCAGTTTTGGGTTAACCTCGGCAATGTCTATAAAATAGCGGTCGATGGCATTCATAGGAGACTCTCGTCTATCTGCCCACTCAGGCTCTGGACGAGTGATCGCTAACATAGGTGCTAGTTTTTTCTTGGGCTGAGAAAACGACCTTGACGCTTGTCGCCAACAATCTTGGGTACGAAACAGATTTTTTGCGCCCTGATGAAAAAAATCTAGGGCGTCTGGGTCTTGATAAGGGTAAGCACCTAAGGGTAACTTGTAAGCGGAGTCTGTACCTGCACCGGGGAAACCAAAGCCTTTAACGGTTTCAGCAATGCAATAAGGCATAGACACTGGGTAACGTGCCTCACCCTCTTTAATGCGTTGATAAGACTGCTGCAGCTGAATTTCCATATAATAAATAGCGCACATAAACGCCGCCGGATCACGACCATCAATAACGAAAGGCGCAAAGCCTTGGTTACGCAAATGGCTGATAAACCAACTGCTGCCACCCTGCTGGGCAATGGTGGTGCGCTGGTCTATACGGGGGCCGTTGGCAATCATAATGGGCGCCACTAAACCAGTGTCTTCACCACGCCACCAGCGTGCGGCCCAGTCGGTACCCCGTTGTTCTTCAAAAGCACCGTCGGTTAAAAAAGCCACCAGCCGCTCATTCGGCAACGGCATATGAGCATACTGCATAGCAGCAAAGCCTAAATATCCACCTTCTAACTTAGCGCCGGAGGTGTGTGCGCTAACATGCGCACTCAAAGTGGTTTCTTTACGCCCCTGTGCGTCTATTTTAGTACTGCCGTAGTCGGCAACAAATTTACTTAAACCGTCTTCGGTTAAGGGGTATTGCTTTTTGCGTTCAGAACTGGCCGTACCCACCAACAACTGCAGCGCATCAATAGCGGCACCACAATGCCCTTGCCCTATTAACCAGTCACGACTAAAGCCAGTAAAGTGATTTACCGCCAACAAGCCTGCGTAAGCGGGCACCATATTTAAAGCACCACCGGTATAACCCCATGGGCGGGTTTTAAAATCTTTAGCTTCTAAATCTCGGCCATCCAAATACACTCGGTTAGCATAGGTCATATGCACTACCAGCCACATGGCCTGCTGGGCTAAACAATCTAATGCTTCTAGGCGCTCGTAAAAGTCTTGAGTTTGGCGAATTAAGCCCTTTTGCAAAAGAGACTCAGCCATTAGGTGAACTTGAATTTGAGTGGCAGGCTGATGCTTAATTACCCCACGATTTTCAGCCCACTTAGCTAACGCAGGGAACTGCTCACGTAAACGCTGCGCCTCTTCAGCAATATGCTCTGGCGCCATCGGATAATTAGTTTGTTGGTACAGGTTTAAAGTCATGTTTCTTATAGCCACAGATTTCAACCACCATAAGACCCAAAATAAAAATGCCGGGCTATACCTTTTTTGGGGTAGACCGGCATTATTTCATAACTTATTAATACTAAGTTGTCTTATATCAGCTTGCTTGCTTTAACTTCTCTTTCGCTGCTTTGCAATGGTAATGACGTAAGTGATGCTCTTTACGTCTTCCTTGGCTGAACGATGACACACGCTTTAAATAACCGATCACACGGGTACCGTAATCGATATTTACAGAAGCGCATTTTGAACACGCATCTAAGGTGCGCTTATCTATATGCTCACATTCATTACAAATAGTAATCTTGACGTTCACACAGAAGTAATTACAACCCGTATGTGCGGCTATGTTTAACATAGACAAGTAACCGTCTGCTGTTAATGTCTCTTCCATGTTTAAGTGCAAAGCCGAACCGCCGTCTAAGTAATCAAGCAATTCACGCCCGTGCATTTGAAACTTATCTAGGGCATTAGTGTTGTCGTCTTCTACTACATAAAAGTAAGAGTTATAGCAGTCACGTTCAACTTTATAACCATCGTCTCTGTCCCACTTAGCGTTCTTAACACCAAGGTTTTCTGCCGGTACAAATTCAGTATTAAACATATAGCCGTATTCTTTTTTGGCTACTTTGTTGGCGTCATAAATCACTTTTAAATGCTGGCGCACAAAATCTTTATATTCTTGGTTATTATCGGCCACTATGCCCTGTGACTCAGCCGCCTCGACCATGCCATTGATACCAATGGTCAAAAACTGTTTATCTAAGGAAATAAAACCAGCGTCGTACACGGTTAACATGCCCGCTGCTAAGTACTCTTCCATTAACTTACGATAAGCCACTTGGTACTTATGAATCTTAGTAATCTCTTCCTCAAGGTCACGACCATCTTGCACCAAACGGTTCATATTAATGGTAACCACATTAATAGAACCCGTGGCCACACCACCAGCACCTAATGAATAAGAGAATGTGTTGTCGCTAATTTCACTACGCAGGCGGCAGCATGACGCTAAACTGTCGGCGTTATCAGACAAATACACAAAGAATGAACTGCCTTCGCTTAAGTGCGTAGCCATGCTTTTAGCAAAGGCTTGGTCCTTACATTTACCATCATCTGTAAGCATGGCCACTGTGACTACTGGAAAGGTCAAAATGCTTTTAGTGCGTTCTTTATTAAACCAATCTAAGAAAAAGTTTTGCAGGGCTTCTACGGTTTGCCAGTTAGGTTTAGAAAAATCGGGGAAAACGAAGTCGCCAAACATGCTGTCAAAATAGTGTTGGTCGTAAATAGAGATATTCCAAAACACACTCTGATACCCACGCGCTGCCGCTGGCTGGTTAATAGCGTAAACCACATGCTGTAAGTGGTTAGCGATTTCATGCGTATGAGTTTCTAAATAATTATCGCCATAATCTTTGCGTGCGAAATAATCGAAGTAAGTTAAAAACTCTACCGTGGCTACGGCACCAGCAAACTGGCTGCTGACGGCAAACACAAAATTCACAAAAGCACCGCAAAAAGACTCTATATGCTTAGGGGCTTTAGATTCACCGCCTAACTTAGTTAAACCGTCGCGCAAAAACGGGTACATAGTTACAGAAACACAGTAAGGTTTAAGACTGGTTTCATCGTGTACATAAATTTCATGGTCTTCAATTTGACGCACGTACTCTTGGGCTAAATCCTCTCCAAATAGTGTTTTAATTTTGGCTGACACCTGCGCCCTATTCACCTGAATGAAATAGTCTTTCATCATTTCCGCTTCTAACGTAGCGATGTTTTTATGCGTGACGTTAGCATTAGCATCCATGGTCGAACCATCGGCGGCGTTTTGTGCGGCCAGATAATTATCAATAAAGCCGAGTTTCTTTTGGATATGGCTCTGGTCGAGTTTTAGCATAATATTCTCCTTAGTTTTTTGCTAAAAATAGCGAGTTTAAGCACTGGTTAGTGCGTAAATCGATAAATCTTTGATTGGTTGTGGGCGAATCCAGACCACCTAACTCCCTTATCCAAGGGCCTGTTTTTAAATAAGTTAAGCTCGCTTTAATTTCGTTACTGACGTCTTCATAGCCGGTATACAGACAAGTATTTAATCCTTGTTTCTGAGCAATTTTCAGCAGCTCTAACAGCATATGCTCATGCCACTCACCGCCCAAAAACAACACACAAGTAATCAAGCCTTGGTACTGTTTTAACTGGGCTTCAAATTCCTGTACCAGCAGTTTATTGCCTGCGCCTAATGGCCAAGTATCGGCACTGTGACAACCCACACAACGCAACGGACAACCACTAATGGTGTACGCCAAAGACACCTCGCCCGG
>Ga0209075_1003068_pt1 | contig 14212 bp, 9 predicted proteins | sample Stecom2011_FD_187523 | JGI IMG/M metagenome (GOLD analysis project Ga0209075, IMG submission 187523) | Agricultural soil microbial communities from Utah to study Nitrogen management - Steer compost 2011 (SPAdes) (version 2) | ecosystem: Environmental > Terrestrial > Soil > Agricultural land... | reverse complement strand
CGTTTATAAGAAAACATAATCGCCAAAGCTGCCACAGCTACCATGGTCAGAAAACTAATCACCATTAAAATTGGATCAATTGTTCCAGCTACGATTTCTTTTGTGGCCAAAACAATGTTTACAATTGGAATAAAAGCAGTGGTATAATCTAATTCAATTCCAGGTAAGAACCCTACGAAAGTAGGCATGATGATAATGAAGTTTACTGGCGTCAATACACTTTGCGCTTCTTTAAATGACTTTGCGTATATAGTAGCAGGAATCATTATTCCAGCAAAGAAAATAGTTAGAGGCAAAAGTAAAATAAGCAGACTTAAGATAAACATTGGAGTTAATATTCCATCTATTACTGCAAGAAGCTCTGGACTGTCTACTAAATCAAAAGAACGTAGTCCAACAAACATTCCCAGTAGGGCAAAACAAGCAGCTGCCATTCCAGAAAGCACAATAACCATCATCTTCCCGATTAGTATTTTCCAACGTGCTACTGGTGTAGTTAAAAGAGTTTCAAGTGTTTTTCTTTCTTTTTCTCCTGTAAATAGGTCAATGGCTGGATACATACATCCGATAAATCCGAAAATGATAAACAGGTAGGGGAGGAAACCACCAGCGATTTTCCCTATGACTTCTTTTTCACTTGAAATATCAATGTATTGTTCATTAATTGGTTCAATTAGCTGTTTGTCAAGGTTTAATTTTTCAAAACGTTCTTGTAAAATGATGTTTTCAATCTCAGAAAGGTATATTTGAACTCGTGCTTTATTCCCTACATTTACTCCTTTGTGATAAACTTGAACAGTAGACTGTTTGTTTTCACTTTGCTCTTTATCAAAGTCAGCAGGAATAACAAAAGCCAACTGAATAGAGTCTTGATTAATTTCATTTTTAAGTCCTACTGTATCTTCTCTAAAAATTAAAGTTTTAGGTCCGTATTCTTCTGGAATTCCAGCAAGACGTTGTGTGAACATGTTCTCTGTGTTAGCTGATATTACAGCGATTTTCAATACTTCTTCCTTTTGTTTATTAGAAAAGTACTTCGATACTGACGTTGTTAAACCTAAAAGTATAGGGAAAACTAAAACAGGTACGACAATCATAGCGATTATTGTACGGCGGTCACGTAATGTATCTTTTAATTCTTTTTTAAATATTGTAAATATCATGGCTTAGTTATTTTCGTTAATGACACGGATAAATTCAGCTGTCAAACTAGTGGTTTGCATATTGTCACGGAATTCTTGCATGCTGCTTCTGTGTACAATTTTTCCTTTATGGATAATCGCTAAATCATCACATAACAAATCTACTTCACTCATAATGTGAGAAGAAAAGATGACTGTTTTTCCTTGTGTTTTACAATCACTAATGAGCTTTATGATGTTTTCAGCAGTAATTACGTCTAATCCACTTGTAGGCTCATCAAATATGACCACTTTAGGATCGTGAATCATCGTTCTGGCAATGGAGACTTTTTGTTTCATTCCTGTACTCAACCTTCCAATACGTTTGTCTTGAAAGTCATGCATTCCAAGTAAAGTGTATAGGTTTTCCTTACGAACTTCATAATCTTCATTTGAAACTCCGTAAAGCTTAGCAAAATAGGCGATGATTTCATTGGCTGTTAATCGCTCATATAATCCTGTAGAACCAGTTAAGAATCCTATGTCTTTCTTGGCTTCGTTTGGACTTTTCTGAATGTCGATACCATTGATTTTTATTGAACCTTGTGTAGGTTTTAAAATGCCAGCTAACATTCGAAGAGTGGTTGTCTTTCCAGCTCCGTTTGGACCCAGTAGAGAAAAGATACGACCAGGTTGACATTCAAAACTTACGTCTTCTACTGCCAATGCAACTTTGTCTGTAGTGTTGTTCTCCTTTTGCTGTTTTTTCGTTAATTCAAACTCCTTGCGAATGTTCTCTACTTGAATCATAGGTAATATTTTTGGTGTGACATCAATAGATGTTCTCATAAATTTCGAATGGCTAAAATACAATTTAAGTTGTATATCAAAGGATTCAAATAGAAATAAAGTGCTGAAATTTTGACTAAATAAATTAGACTTTTTTAAAGTAGGAAAACGCTATTGTTTTATTATGATTACATTTTCGAATTTGATTTTTGTTGGTGTTATACACCAAGGACTTACGTCTTTGGCTAATATATGGCGTACCTTCGGCACTAGAATTAAATAGCAAGCTTACTTCTATAAACGGCATCCAGCGCATTAAATTGACTGAAACACTATTCATTAGTTAAACAACAATTTTCTTATTTTATTCAGGTTTATCCTGTTTCTCTTCTTTAATTCTATATTTCAACTGCATACCGTACAGAAAGTTTCTTAAAAACTGGTCATTACATTTACGGTATTGCCTTTGTGATGGATTACGAAAGAAAGAGCTTAATTCGTGCTTACTCACACGCATATTTGCTAAGTCTAACATGGCTAAAATATCAACATCATTTAGGTTTAGGGCAATTTTAAGTTTTCTGAAAACAATATTGTTATTTAAGTTATCTTCTGGCTGCATTGTCGGACCTTCTTTCTTACCACGTTTCTCATTGATAAATCCATTGAGAAAAGTAGCTAATTCTTTGTCTTCCATTTTAATGTAAGATGCCTCTCCTTCTTTTTTTAACCAATCACAAACTTGTGAACGGGTAGCAGCCAAACCTCCAGAAGCAAATAGTTCCATCATTTGGTCATCGTCGTAATCAAAGGCATACCTTATTTGGCGTAAAATATCGTTATTGGTCATAATTCTTCAAAAATAAGGTTTTTTTAGAGATGAGAAATGCTTTTTTAATCTTCATCTTCTCCAATGACAAGATATATTCTCAATTTTTCTAAAGTTGCAGCTCCAATTCCTCTAATCTCTAAGAGCTCCTCTAAATTCGTAAAATCATCATGTTTTTCACGATAATCTACAATAGTTTCGGCTGTTTTCGGACCAATTGAAGGTATAAGCATTAATTCTTCTTTAGTAGCTGTGTTAATGTTTAAAGGGAAAATATTTTGGAGTTTTTCTGCTTCAGGAGTAAGGACTTTTGTTTTTACTAACTCTGGTGAAGTCCACATTCCTAAACCTTGTTCTAAAGCTTGTAATTCTGCTAGTTTGAATGATAAAATAGAATCAGGTTGCTGCCTTCCATAATGTGAGAAAGTTGCATGTCCAGAAGCTATCATTTCTCTGTTTACTTGAATTAAACCTGAGTCTGTTCTAGCAGTAATATATCCTGAATATCGTCCAAAAGCATGTGAAGGCTGTTCTTTTCCCGCAGTGACTTTTAAAGCTGCTCCTTTAATGAGTTGAGCTAAATGTTTTTTAGAAATATCAGCATAATAATAACTAGAGTCTTTATGTCCTGCCCATTCTCTCGGTATATCTACACCTAGTAATGATACAGGGTAATAAATGTTTGTTTCTAATTCTATTTCTATACCACCACCTCTTCCAAATCTAAAATTTTCATACCAAATTGCTGTATCAAGAGTAGGGTAGCGGTGATAACTCTCTCCTTTAGCACGATTCATTACACCTTTGAAATCTTGATAAAATTGATTCGCAATTTTATTATCGTAAATCATTAGAATATTTTCATCGTTTGCAACCTCAGCGGCTGCAGAAAAGTTATATGATCCCGTAATAGTAAGTGCTTTATGTTTTTCAGGATACGGATATTGAGCATCAATAATTATAGTTTTTGCGTGAAGTTTACGAATTTCTTTTCCAGCAATAATTAGTCGGTTTCCAAAAGACATTTCAGGTTGTGCCCATATTTGATTACTATTTCTATACCGTGCGTAGAATGCTGGGTCGATAACACCTTCTAAAGTAATTTCACCTCTGCCAGATCGATCGACCATAGCTTGACTTATTGGAATGTTAGGACTGATAGCAAAAGCTAAAAAGTGAACATCATGTTTAGCGTAATCGTTAATTAAAGTGGTGATTCTTTCAGAAATACTGGGTTTAGTTTTATCTCTGTCCATAGGACCAAAGTATACTTCGACTTTAGTATCATTCACAAAGTGTATGTTTTTAGAAACATTGCGTTTGTCTTTGTGGAACCTTGCTTTTCGAGCATTTGGAATTTCTGTTTTGCTTCCCCACATTTGTTCGAACTCTTCTAAGTATACTCCTGCGATTCCGTTATCTTTTATCACCATAGTTGCATTTGTATTCCATGGACCTGTATAAGTGATGTTCATTGTTCCTGTCCATAAATAATCATCCTCAGGGTCGTCATTCAGCATATCAAAAATGGCAAATTTATGGTGCATATTAGCACCTGAATTGGGTAGCTTCTCAGGTAAAGTAATTATGCTTCCATCAGGATGATAAATTGTTCCACTGTCATCGATGTTGTAAATCCCTGCAGCTCTTAAAGTATCCCACATGGGTTGTGTGAATTTTGGAGCATGATTACGGTGAATAATATCTGTAATAACTCTCACTCTAACACCACGTCTAGCTGCATTTGCTAAAGCATGACCTACACGCATGTTTTGTAAATCGTAAGCAACTAAATCAACGCTGAACTTTGCGCTGTCAATTCGATCTACAAGTGGTTGAATCATATCCCATTGATCTCTGGTTTCATTACCTGGAAGTGCTACACTATGGTCTGCGATTGAGTTAAAGTATGTTTTAATCCATTCAACTTTGCTTGTGTCTTTTTTGGCAGCGAAAGAAAATGAACTTAATAATATGAGTATTGGAAAAAGTACTTTATGTATCATGTGCTTTATTAAAGTTACTCACTAGCTAGAACTCCAATCTTTCAATTCTATCACCGCGTAAAATTGGGATTACATCCATTTGGTTAGGAGTGAGACAAAATTTAATATCTTCATTCAAATTTAGTCTTTTTAATCTTCTTCTGTGTGAACTTGATTTTAAGAAACCAAAGTAATTGTCTTTTGCAGCTAGGTAAAGGTATTTAGCGGCAACAGAAGAATCATCATCAGAAGAGAATTTACCTGTTTTTATTAAACCTTCAGCAATTGCACCACCACAAATTGTGTCTTCGAGGTTAAACTTATCTTTCCAACCTGAGCAAAGACATAAAACATTTTTATTTTGATTGATCAGCCAATTTACAAGATAATCAAGGTTTGATAAGGCACCAATAACAACAGTATCGGCTTCTTTCGCTATGTTAATAGCACGTGTTCCATTTGTGGTAGAAAGCACGATATCCTTTCCTTTTAATTCAGGTTTCATGTAGCTGTAAGGCGAATTACCAAAATCAAAACCTTCAACAATCTCACCTTGTCTTTCAGCCCCTACTAAAAAACCTCTGTTTTGATAATCTTTAGCTTCTTCTATTGTAGAAACAGGAATAACACTGTTTACACCATTATTAATAGCCGAACATATGGCTGTAGTTGCGCGTAGCACATCAATAACCACAACGATTTCGAAACGTCCTTTGAAATACTCGTAGTCTCCTGGGGTATAACAAACCTCAACTAATTTTTTTTGCATGTTGCGAAAATAATGATTTTACCGTATAGAGAAAGGTAAAGAGGAATAATATTTCCTGTATCAACTTGTTATCATATCTATTAAGTATTCATTTATACATCTGTTTATCAAGTAGTTTTGTGCTTTGTTTGATTTGTTTGTATATCCATTGGATAAAAGGGCATGATTTATTTTATTTTTATCGATATTTGTAAGTTAAAGTATGAATTTGAACGATTCTTGTAACACATTGTACATAATTACGTTCTAAAGATTAACAATGAAACACTTTTTTTTAGTCATATCTGTTCTTTTGATGAGTATTGCCTTCGGTTATGGGCAGAAAGTTACCTATGATGGAAAGATTACTGATATGGATACTGAAAAATCTATGTCTGATGTTACTATTCGTGTATTATCGAATGGTGCAGAGGTTACAAAAGTCACAACTTCATCAAATGGAAATTATTTAGTTCAATTTCCTCCCGGAAAACCATATGTTATAGAATATAGTAAGCCTGGATATGTTAAGAAAATAATTAAAATTGATGTTACTCAGGTTAATGAAGAAGATATGCCTCCTGGCGGGAAAATTTTTCCTCCTATTGATATAGATTTGTTTACGGAAAGAGAAGGCGCCGACTTTTCATTTCTTAATACCGAGCCAGTTGTTGAATGGTATTTTGATAGAGATCGAATGAATTTTGATTCTGGGAAAGTAAATCGAACAAGAAAGAAAATTACAGACAAATTAAAAGAGGCTGAAGATGCTGCTGGTAAATCTGAAGCAGAGTATAATGCATTGATTCAAGAAGCGGATAAGTTATATACTGAAAAGAAATATAAAGAAGCTCTTGATAAATATGTTGATGCGCTCAAAGTACCAGGAAAACAAGCTGAAAAACATCCAAATAATCGTTTGTTAGAAATTGAGGCTCTTCTACAAAAACAGGCTGAAGAAGAATTAGCATTTCAACAAGAAAATCAAGCCTACTTGAATGTTATTGAAGCTGCAGATAATTTAGCAGCTAATAAAGAGTACGATAAAGCGATTGCAAAATACAACGAGGCAATTGCTATGAAATCAGATGAACAGTATCCTAAAGATAAAATTGCTGAGCTGAATGAGGAAAAAGAGAATGCATCTAAAAGAGAGGAGTATGATAAAATCATAAAGCAAGCTGATGGGTTCTTTAAACAAAATAGTTTGCAAGCATCTCGTGATAAATATCAGGAAGCCTCAAGGTTGTTACCAAAAGAAGAATATCCAAAAAGTCAATTAGAACTCATTGCTAAAAAGCTAGAAGAGCAGTCTGCTGAACGTGAAAAGAGAGAGAAATACAATAAAGCAATTGAGGATGCTGATGCTTTATACAATAAAGAGGATTATGAAGCTGCTATAGCTAAATATAAAGAAGCCATTTCTTATGAGAGTGCTTCGAGTTATCCTGTTCAAAGGATAGAGATGGCCGAAACTGAATTGGCAAAACAGAAAGCAGCGAATGAAAATTTAGAAGCTTTTAATAAACTGGTAGCAGAAGGAGATGGGGAGGTTACTGCTAAAAACTATAAAGTAGCTATTGAAAAGTATAAAGAAGCACTTGTTTTGTTCGATGAAGATGCTGTGAAAGTAAAGCTTGCTAGTGCACAAGAATCTTTAGAAAAACAAAAAGGAGCTGAAGAAGAAGCTAATAAAATAGCTGCTTTGCTTGCCAATGCTAAAGAAAAAGTAGGAGCAGAGAGCTACAAAGAAGCGATAGAAGATTATCAAACTGTATTAACGATTAATGCTCAAAATACTGAAGCAATTGAGGGTAAGGCAAAAGCAGAACAATTATTAATAAATAAAGAATCTAATGCTGCTAAACAACAGGAGTTTGATAAATTAGTTAAGGAGGGTGACGATTTAGCTAAAGCTGAAGATTATCTTTCCGCAATCAGTAAGTATAATGAAGCTTTAGTTTTAATCGAAAATGATGCGGTTAACACAAAGCGAGATAATGCTCAGAAAGCATTAGAAGAAAAGCAAAATAGAGAAGAAGAGGCAGGTAAGATTGCTTCATTATTAGCAAGTGCTCAAGATAAAATGAGTAAGCAAAATTATTCTGGTGCAATTGAAGATTATCAGAATGTTCTAACTATTAATAGTCAAAATCCTGAAGCCATACAAGGTAAGGCAAAAGCAGAATCCTTATTAGCTGAAGAGCAGTCTAACGTAGCTAAACAAAAAGCTTTTGATGAGTTAGTTAAAAAAGCTGATCAGGACTTTAATAATGGTTTGCTAAAAGAGGCTAGAGCAAAGTATATTGAAGCTAAAGCTATTTTTGCTGATAAAAAGCATGTCAACGATCGTATTGAAGAGATTAGAGTTACACTAGAGAAACAGAGCGATAAAGAAAGAATCGCTGAAGAAATTCAAGTTTTATTGGAACAAGCAGCAACACATAAGTCGAATAATAAATGGAATGATGCAATCTTAAAGTACGAAGCCGCAATCAAACTTGATGACCAGCGTAAAGATGTTCATGAATTATTAGCAGCTGCAAAATTAAGCAAGGATGAGTGGGATGCAAAGCAATCTAAAGAAGAGCAGTTTGCTCAATTAAAAGAGGACGGTAATGTTTTAATGGCTCAAAAGAACTGGAGTGAAGCACAAGAGAAATTTGAAGAAGCACTAAAAATAAAAGAGGATGCTGAAATTAAATCAAATCTAGAAATTATTAAGAATGAAATAGCTGCTGCTTCACTTTCTGAAGAAAATGAGAAAGCTTATCAAGATAAAATGAAAGCTGCTGAAGCTCTTGCTGATGCTGAAAATTTTGAGCAAGCCCTTTCTACTTTCGAAGAGGCATTAGGTCTTAAACAAAATGATCCGGTTGCAACGAGTCGCATTAAAGATATGCAGCAAAAAATAGATCAATTATCTAAACAAGGTGAAAAAGAGCAACGATACAACGAAGCAATGAGTGCCGGTGAGAAGGCTCTCGAAGCTAAAGATTATGCCGCTGCAATAAAGTTTTTCGATGATGCACTTATAGAAAAACCTTTAGATAATGAAGCGACTAAGCTAAAGAACAAGGCTAAGGACTTAATTAAAAACCTGCAATCTGAAGAAGAGCAATATATGACACTATTGCAATCAGGTCAAGAAAAATATGATGAAGCATTGTCAAAAAACAATGATATTCCTATATTAAAAGAAGCAAAATTAATTTTTGAGGATGCTCAAAAAATGAGACCGAATGCTTCATTGCCACAAAATAAGATAGTAGAAATTGATGAGTTACTACGTCAAATTGAAGAAGCAAAAGAGCAGGAGGGACAGCTTGCTGAAATCAATCGCCGTTACAAAGAGCAATTAGAATTAGCAAGTGTGGCAGCGCAAAACTCAAAGTATGAAAATGCAATAAACTATTTAAAAGAAGCTTCATCAATTAAACCAAATGAAGAGTTCCCAAAGAAAAAAATAAAAGAGTATCAAGATTTATTAGATCAGATAGCAAATGCTAATACAATAGAAAAGAGATATACAGACTTAATTAATAAAGCTGATTTGGCTTTTGATGGTAAAAATTACGAAGAGAGTATCGACCTTTATTCAGAGGCTTTAACGGTTAAACAAAATGAACAATATCCAAAAGATAGAATTGAATTAGCTAAGAAAGCGATAAGTGATTTAGAAAAAAACTCTGTCGCAAGTGATTACCAGAACTTTATAGATAAGGCTGATGAGTACTTTGCAAAGCGTGAATATAATGATGCATTAGCTGCATATAAGTCAGCTTTGGGTGTTAAAAGCAATGATTCATATGCTAAAGATAAGATTGATGAAACGCAACAAATAATTGACAATCAAAATAAGGAAGCGGAGGCAAGGCGGTTAATCTCAGAACGACTTAGTAAACAAGTTGCAATTGCTGATGCATTGTTTAATAAGGAGGAATATGTTGATGCTATAAAAGAATACGAAAAAGCTCTTGAAATTGATGAGAATGATACATATACTATCGAACGTATACGATTGAGTATCCAAAGATCTAAGGAGAAAACGGAAAAAGGAGATGATGCGCGATATCAGAAAATATTAGCTAAAGCTGATGAATATTTTGATGTTGAAAATTATGATAAAGCAATTGGGTTGTACGAACGAGCATTGAGCCTTAGAAATAACGACCAATACCCTAAGGATAAACTTGCTGAAATTACAGCTATTAGAAATGGAAATGTAAAAACAGAAAGTCAAGTTGAGTATTTAGGCGAACAGTCAAACATTTCTATCATGGAGGGAGCTGCTTTATTAGAAGAAGGAGCTAAACAACGTGAGCAAATGAAACAACAAGCTATTGAAAAGCAAATTTTAAAGAACGAAGGCTTAGCTGAGGAAAGATCAACTACAGATTATCAAGAAAGAGTTAATTTCGAAAATGAAATAACATATATTAAAGACAGAAGAAGTAATGCTTTTGTAGCTGAAGAGGCTAAGTTAAGAGTGTTTATAGACCACTTAGATAATGTGGAGTTTGAAATGGAAATGAGAAACATTCAAACTAATAATTTTGAACGTGGAGAAGTATTACGTACTAATCAAAATTTGGTCTATATCACAGATGAAATGGACGCTGCTAAAGATAAGTATAAAGAAGACCATACTTTAATGATTGAGTTAATTAAGGATGTTAAAGAAGCGCGAGATGACCAGAGTATTGCTGAGGCTGCACATCACAAAGTGAGGGTAACCTCTACAAATGAAGAGTTGTTAAAAGTAGATAAAAAATATGAGGATTTTGTGGCTAAAAACGAAGAAATAAGAAAAGACAGAGAAGTTAGAATTGATGATATTGAGAAGGGGATTGAAGTAAGGTCTTTTGAAGAGAATCATGCAGAATATAACCAGGTTATGCAATTGCAAAACGATGCTCTTTTAGCTGAAATTAAAGTTTCAGAATCCAAAGAGGATAAGTTAATAATTCATCAACAATTACAAGACGATATCTATGCTTTAGATGCAATGTTGCAGCGCAAGTACAATCAAGAAACAACTGAAGCATATCAAGACCAATTGCTGATAGATAGTCAACTAACTGCTGCAAGTGATCAGTTTGCCGAAACACAGGCAGGTAAAGATGACGCAAGATTACTAGCTTTAGAGCAGTTAAAAGATATTGATAAGAAGAGTACAGAACAGTCGATAATTCGGAGTGGGAAACAGTATAATGAGACTCAAAGTGTTGTAAAGGAAGTTCAAACTGTTCAGGATATGCAATCAGAGCAAAGCGAAAGACAACAAGAGAACTTAGCAACTATTAATGAAGAAGTGATTTTCCAAGAAAGTGCTATTGAACGAGCAAACAACTTAAGAGACCAGGATGAAAGAACTCAGCGTCATAATACGGTGAATGAAATAGAGCGTATAAAAAAACAAGAAGAGCTATTACGTGAAGGTAAAGATGAGCAAATAAAAGAGAATTATGAGGACTTAAAAGTACTTAATTCAACTATTGATAATCAAAGCCAATTCCGTAATGAGCAGCTGAGAAATAAAAACTTCAAAACGCAAGAGATTGTTAATCAATTAGAAAACAATAAACTTACATTTAATGAAGCGATTGCTAATACATTAGGTGACGAGTATCCTGAGGGTGTTTCTCAAGAGAATTATATCCGTAGGGATAAAGACGGTATTCCTGTAAAAATTGTAACTCGCCGATTCGTAATAAAAGACGGTAGAGGAGATGTTTATATTAGAATTCAAAATAGAAATGGTTTGACGTATAGTAAAAACGGAATGCCAGTAACAGAACAAAGTTGGATCAATGGAACAGAGAATGCGCTTTTGGAAAAGCATTACTAGAAGATATATTTTTTATAAATCAACTTTACTGGTCGTCATAATCCCTATACTTATTATAGGCTCTTGTACTTCTGAAAATAGTGACTCTTCTTCACAGAACCAAACGATAAACCACCTTCATGAGAACACTGAGAATGTATGGTCTGAAAACCGAAATACTATAGTTGGTAAAGCTTTAGGAACAACCTTTATTATTAAGTCAGGGGAAGATTCTCTTCTTACTTCACCTTTGGAAATTGAAGCTTTATTCAAGAGTTTTAATGCTGAGCTTTCTACTTATATTGATGAATCATTAATCAGTCAATTCAATAGTTTAGATACTTTAATTGATCTTAATTCCACATTGTATTTTAAACCTTGTTTTGAATTAAGTCAAGAAATATATATACAAACAAAGGGGGCTTTCGATCCTACTGTATATCCTTTGGTAAGCTTATGGGGATTCTTTAAAGATATAGAAAAAGCTCCATCTCAAGCAGAGATTGATAGTGTTCTTAACTTCATTGGCTTCGAAAATGAAAAGCTATACAGTTATAAAAATGGAGTTTTGACAAAGCATGATTCTCGTTTTAAGTTGGTTTTTAACGCAATCGCTAAAGGTCAATCTGTTGATATAATTGCTGACCTTTTAGATAAAAAAGGACAAGAGAGTTATTTCATTGAAGTTGGAGGTGAAATTCGTGTGAAAGGTCTAAATGAAAAAGGAATGAAGTGGATAATTGGAGTGGATGTTCCCATGGAGTCTAATACGGGAACTGATGGAGCTGGTCAGCGCAGTCTTGAGAACTATATAGAAGTTACGAACAGGGCAGTAGCTACATCTGGAAATTACCGTGATTTTTATGAGTTAGATGGGAGAAAGTACAGTCATACCATTAGTCCTGTGACTGGAAATCCAGTTCGTCAAAACATTCTTAGTGCTACAGTAATTGCTGTAGACGCTGCTACAGCTGATGCATACGCTACTGCTTTTATGGTTATGGGAGTAGAGAATGCATTGAGTTTAATTAAAGATAATCCTCATTTAAATATCGATGCTTATTTGTTGTTTGATGATGGCAATGGACGAATTGAACGTGCGTATAGTCGAGGAATGTTAGAATATTTAATAGATTAAATGGTGAGATGTGATCCTTTTTCATTATATTGTTTATATGAAAAATATAATTGTAACACTTTGTGTCTTATTGTGGATGAGTTTAACTGTAGTTGCTCAAACTCCACAGCATGTAACTCAAAATGATAAAGAGCAGACAAATTTCTGGGAATCACAAACTGCAATGATAATAGGTGCAGTTATAATTGTAACACTTATTATTGCAAGAGGTTGGTCAAAACGTATCCATAAAAAACGAGATGAGATTGTCAAAAATGAGAAAGAAGAGAAGTAAAAAGTCAGTGAAAATGAATAATAGCTTCAAATCTGAATTATAAAATTTATGAAATCATATTCTTTAACACTACTTCAACTAATTTTTATTGGAATTTTCTATGCTCAAGAAAACCATGATTTTAATGTAGATTCTATAGTGAAAACCGCTGATTCTTTATTTGAAAAAGATGATTATTCCGAGGCTTTAAAATTATATGAAGAAGCCTATAGTATAAGTGAAATTAAGGAGTTAGAAATAAAAATAAATACTACTAGAGTTTTGATTACTGAAGAAAAATTCTCAGTATTTATTCGATTAGCTGATCAATATTTTGAAGAAAAGAATTTTGAAAAAGCTAAAGCCTTTTATATTAAATCAATCTTAATAAAACCAAAATGAAATGTATCCAAAAGACAAAATTTCTCAAATAGATACTATTTTGAAGGAACAAGAGTGACATTAAGTTTAAGAAGCAGTGGTGTTAACCCTGCAAAGTCTCTGCGCACTTCCACGTAACCGTTTATAACATACACATTAACGCTCCTAAATCAACTTTCTATTCATAATTCAACATTCATTGTCGTCCGGTTAAAAACAACACTCTTCTAATAAGGGTATCTTCCTATTTAAGTTTATTCCTTTTCATTTTTTTATTCAATTCTAAATTGTCTTTTATAGGTTTTCATGAGCTTGCTTCGCTGCGGTTCTTGATAAAAAAACGAAACAACCGACCAAAGGGAGCTCACGAACACAAAAGAAGTGAACAAGCGTGAGTAAAAAAATCAATGGAATTCCAAGGCAGATGATGCGTACCATGAGATTTTCTAATGTTGAATGTTATATTTATTCAAATATTTTCTTTTCAAAGGAAGTCATGAGCTCGCTGCGCTTCGGTTCTTTTGCAAAGAAATGCAATTCAACTTAAAAACTCACATTCGACAAGTGCTCAGTGCAGCGCATTTTCGCTGTGGAATCCCAGACACTTCGAAATAGGCATTTAAGAAAAACCAGGGTATACATTCAAATAATTAGCTAGAAACCTTTTAAACAAAGTATTTCACAAGGTTTGTAAACTTTATTCATGACGCCAGTGATTCAACATTCATAATTCAGCATTAAAAAAATCATTTTTTATCTTTAACCTCAATAGTGTGTCCCATTTGGTCACGTTTTGTTTCCAAATAAAACTTATTGTGTTTATTACTCTGAATTTCTAAAGGAACATTCTCTACGATCTCTAGTCCATAACCAATAAGACCTGTTCGTTTAGTTGGGTTATTAGACATTAATCTCATTTTTCGCACATTTAAATCGCGTAAAATCTGTGCTCCAATTCCATAATCTCTTTGGTCTCCTTTAAAGCCAAGTTTTTCGTTTGCTTGAATTGTGTCATAACCTTCTTCTTGAAGTTTATAAGCCTTCAATTTATTCATCATTCCAATTCCTCTACCTTCCTGATTCATATATACGATAACGCCTCTACCTTCTTCCTGAATCATGCGCATTGCTTCGTGTA
>Ga0209075_1003065_pt1 | contig 14228 bp, 9 predicted proteins | sample Stecom2011_FD_187523 | JGI IMG/M metagenome (GOLD analysis project Ga0209075, IMG submission 187523) | Agricultural soil microbial communities from Utah to study Nitrogen management - Steer compost 2011 (SPAdes) (version 2) | ecosystem: Environmental > Terrestrial > Soil > Agricultural land... | reverse complement strand
AAGTAAGCATCTGATTGAAAGTTATCTGGATCCAAGGATCCGCCTCCTGGACAACGGAGCAAACCGCGGGCTGATTTATTCACGCAATAGGGGATTGGCGGAGGCTAAGGGCCATATGGTGGCTCTGTTGGATAGCGACGATGTTGCCATTCCGGATAGGATTGCCCTTCAATATGATTATATGAGTAAAAACCCCCGTTTGACGATGACTGGGGGCCACGCGGCTGTAATCGATGCAACAGATTCGCCTACAGGTGAAATTTACAAGATGCCGGTAGGTTCATCTGAAATACAGGTGGAACTGCTTTTTAGGAACGTCTTCGTCAACTCCACGGTCATGTACAGGAAAGAAGCAGTTCAGCAAATAGGGGGTTACAAGGGTTCTGGTTTTTGTGAAGACTACCACTTGGCTTTTCGGCTTGCAGAACGATATCCGATCGACAATCTAGACGAAGTGTTAGTACAATATCGTCTACACGACCACAACATTTCGGGTGAAAAGGACCACCTGATGCTGGAAGGGGAGCTGGAGATTGTGCGGTACATGCATCAGCGCCTGGACATTCCGACTAGTAATCTGCTTCAAAAAACCCATCTGTCCTTCATTAGGCGCCTGTCAGATTTCCAGCCCCAATTAGAAAGCTATTTTCTCTTGTTTAAAGAGATCAAGCTGGGCAACCAAAGGACAGGTCTTTTTCCACAGGAGAAGCTGAACAGGGAACTGTTTGGAAAATGGTACGAGCTGATCAGAAAAAGCCGGAGTAAAAAATCGCTGTCCCTTTTCTTCAGGAAGCCCTTGTTCAATTCCTCGTACCCGACTCCAAAGATGTATCGAAAAATGCTGAAGCAAGCATTCGGAGTTAATTGAAAGATTCTAGGGTCAAGGCATGATCCGAATAATATCGTCCGCCACTTCCACCTTTCTCTGTGGAGAATTTTCCTTAACAAGAAAGCATATTTCATCAATACTCGGATAATCATCTTTTCCGATGAAGTGGCGTGCGTCATCTATAAGTATTCCATGAGCTATCGGGGAATTTAGAATAGTCTTCAGTTCCTCCACAATGGGCGTGTTCTTGTCGGATTTAGCGGTAATCCCAGATGAATAATGCCCGTCTAGCCAAAATAAAGCAGCCTCATCAATATCTTGGACAACTTGCTTTAACATTATCCCACTGTCACCTTGGAGCAGGCTGACCTGTGCATCGTTCTTGAAGCGTTCTACAGCTTTTTGATAGAGATCCTCTCCAAGCTCAATAGAAATTATCTTTTTAAAATGTGCTTTTTGCGCCTCCACCATATCCCCCAAAAAGGTCCCCGTTTCAACGAAAACTTGGTATTGGTAAGCCTCCTGATATTTCCGGATGTTGTTTTGTTTTACCACATGCGCCACCGGAAGATGCGTGCCCCAGCTTAGGTATTCGAGGTATTGATCAACGGCTTCCTTGTTGTTTAGATAGGTCTGGAGATCCTTGTCTTCTTTTTGTAATGAACGGAAAAGCTTTTTTATCATGGTTCACCAATGGGGGTATGAATCTTGGGCAAAGATTAAAGTAATACTGACAAATATATCAATAATGCAATTGAATATGAAGAAGTGACGCATATATCCTATCTATAACTTCCTTGTAGGAAAGGTTCTTCCGAGATCCAATTCGAGGGGGAAGGGCTGTTGAATAAAGCTGGCTTGTTGTTAATTCGACCTTTGATGGACGAGAGAGAAGTAGATTAAATAAAAGAATCTTCTTCCTAAAGAAGGCATGGTTGTGGCTTTTTCTTTTCCCAAACAACCATGAAACTCCAATGAAGAAAATTGTCATCAAAAAATATGGAAGTGCTAAGGAAGCTTTTCAGTTTCAAGAGCAGGAAAGCCTCAGCCCCAAAGATTCTGAGGTACTCATCCAGGTTGAAGGCTTTGGGTTGAATTATGCGGATGTAATGGCACGTAACGGTCTTTATAAAGAAGCTCCCAAACTTCCTTTCGTTCCCGGGTATGAGATTGTTGGTAAGGTTATCCAGCGGGGGAAGGACGTACCTGAAGAATTTGAAAGAAAAAGAGTGGTGGCATTTACCCGTTTTGGTGGCTATGCCGAGCAGGCGGTTTCGGATTATCGGGGAATCGCCGTGATCGGGGACGACCTTTCGGGAGGAGAGGCTTGCGCTTTGGCTACCCAATATTGCACGGCCTACTATATGGCAGAATATTTAACCAATATGCATCATGGCGATGTTGCGCTGATTCATGGCTGCGCCGGTGGTGTGGGTACCGCGTTGACCCAATTGTGTAAACGCAAAGGAGTTGCCGTAGTAGGTCTTTGTGGCTCAGCTGAAAAAGTGGAATACCTGGAAGAAATGGGTGTTGATCATCCCATTAACTATAAACTAACCTCCTATTCCTCCTATGTGGAGAAACATTTGGGAAAGCGTCAAGTAGATTTTATTTTCAATCCGGTGGCAGGGACGAGTTTTAAAACTGATTTAAAACTATTAAGCTTTGGAGGAAGGATTTTCTGCTATGGCGGATCCTCCCGAAGTGGACAAAAGAACCATATTGGCAATGATTTAGTATTTTTATTAAAAACAGGCTTTTTGAGCCCACTTTTTATGATGATGAAATCGCAGGGGGTTATCGGCGTTAATATGCTGCGCATTGCAGACCACAAAATCGAAATTATCGGCAAGTGCCTTCACGACCTGTATCGCCTTTGGGAGGAGGGAGAAATTAAGCCTTTAGTGGGAGGTGCTTTTTCAGCCGAGAACATAGCTGAGGCTCATGATGTGCTGGAATCAGGGAAAAGTATGGGGAAAATTTATGTTTATTGGTAGACTGCACTATACACCTAGGTTTTTAAAAATTAACGGGAACAGGAATTTTTTGGAGTAGAAATTTGGTAGATTTAATGCATTTTCTGGGATATTTAGGACTGGGGTCAGCTTAAATTACTTCCTGCTCTGCCCTTTTGAAAATTAGACCTTATATTAACGCCTATTCAATGCAATCATCCATCGGTCTGCGCCATATGATGTAAAATCGACTAGAAAATAAACCCTTAGGGATAATCTCTCATGCTTAAAATCGGTAAACTAAATTCGAAGCCATGGTTCTCTTCAGCTTCGATCAAACTGCGCTTTATTTGTGGCGCATTTGTCTTGGCAGGATGTGGCGAAGAACCCACCATTACAGAAGTGAATTTCGAGGAAGCTGAATTTGCCTCCTTTGTTGAGTCTGATTTTCCTTTTATAACTACCTCAATGGACGGCAGGCAGCTAGGGCCGGGATTTCCAGAGGACAACCTTTCTGCAAGGGTTATGGCCATCCGCTTGGGGGAAGACGCTGCCGTGGCTTTTGACACAGACATGTTGCGGTGGTCCGTAGCATGGACAGGGGATTTTTTACCTATGGTAACCATGGCCCAGATATCCTACAATGATTTTCACAACAAGGACAACCTTTTGCCGGTCATCGGTGGAGAAGCCCAGATTGCAACTGGCCAATATGCCGGATGGTCAGGGGCGGAACCTCAATTCAACGATCCTCGCCCTCCGGCATCTGATCACGAGGGCCTTCCCTGGGGTCCTTTGCCGGAAAACATGGGGCGATGGAACGGGTTTTATATAAGTGATCAAGAGGTCGTTTTGTCTTATACAGTTAGAGGTACTGCCATTTTTGAAAAGCCCGGTATTGTACAAAATGACGACAAAAAGGCTTTTACCCGAACCTTTAAAGTTCAAGAGCAACCTGAAGCACTTTCGGTTATCGCCGCTGAAGTTACAGATGGGGTGGGCTTCGAGATTAATGACCAAATTGCCTACTTGTACCAAGGTGAAGAAGAAAACCTTGTCACTGCTATTGGCTTAGCTGGTGATACAGAAGGAATTGAAATCAAGGTTACAGATAACCGTTACATCACGGTTCACCTTTCTCCACAAGATGGAAAAAGGGAATTTTCAGTTGTGCTATGGAAAGGAAGGACGGATCAAAAGGCAGATTTTGAAAACCTTATTGCTGAAGCGAAAGTTGAAATGCCTGATTTTGAAAAAGGCAGTTCGGGCAGGTGGAAAGATAAAGTATTGACGAAAGGTCAGGTGTCGCCGGATACAGCACCCTATGTCTTGGATCAGCTTACTCTCCCGATTCCCAATCCGTGGAATAGAAACGTAAGGTTGGTTGATTTGGCCTTTATCGATGGAAATAGTGCAGCAGCGGTCACTTTTGAAGGAGATGTATGGATTATTGAAGGCATAAATGAAAACTTAAATAAGATATCTTGGAAGCGCTACGCATCAGGTATGTATGAGCCGCAAAGTATCGAAGTGGTTGATGGTCAAATATACGTCTTCGGAAAGGAGGGTATTGTCAAATTCCATGACTTGAATAAGGACGGCGAAGCGGATTATTACGAAAATTTTTCCAACATCATGGCCCAATCCATTGAGACTCGGGAGTGGGCAAGTGATATGGTGGCCGCGCCGGAAGGTGGTTTTTATGTTTCAAAATTTGGGGCTTTGGATATGGGCCCGGAAACCTCCTCTCCAAAGAACCTGCTTGGTTTCCGGGCCGGATCCCCTCACGATGGATCCATCTTAAAAATATCCAAAGACGGAGGCTCCATGGAAATCATTGCCACCGGATTTAGGGGGCCATATATAGGGATCAATCCCGCGACTGGCGTAGTATCCGCCTCTGACCAACAGGGAAATTTTATGCCCTCTACGCCAGTGATGCTGGTAAACAAGGGCGATTACTATGGTGTTCCTTCTACAGCGCATCTTGATCCCCTTCCGGAAATTACGCCGCCCTTACTGTGGATACCGCATGGTGTTGACCGCTCCGGGATCAGCCAAGTATGGGTGAACAGCGACAAGATGGGACCTTTGAACGGACACATGGTTCATTTTTCCTATGGACGTCCTGGATTGTTCAAGGTATTGATTGACAGTGCTGGGCCACAGGTCCAAGGTGGGGTATCTTTGATTAAAGCTAATTATCCGGCTCCCACAATGAAGGGAGCCATTAATCCCGAAGATGGACAATTGTATACTACAGGTTTTTCCCTATGGGGGACCAATACCAGCACCATAAGTGCGCTGAACAGACTTCGATATACCGGGCAGGAAAGTCTTTTGCCCCAGAGATTTGCTGTACGCGATAGCGGAATTATTCTTGAATTTTCTGTTGAGTTGGATGAAGCCGTCGTAGACGACATCAGCAGATACCAAGTTAAGCGTTGGAATTATCTTCGTACGGAAAAATATGGTTCCGGGCATTATAAGCCGGATGGCACAGTGGGAGACGAGAATGTCCCCGTTCTGAAGGCCCACCTTTCAGACGACAGGAAGGCCATTTTTCTAGCTGTCCCCAACATCCAAAAAGTAATGCAAATGTCACTTTCGTATGATTTAACTACGGCGGACGGCAGAGAGTTTAAAGATGATTTTTGGTTCACGGTGAATGAGGTGGTCGAGCCTGATCTTCTGGCATTAGGATTTGGGAGCTTAAACAAAGAGGATATTGAATTTGATTTTGATCTTTCGACTCTGGAACAAGAAGAGGAGGTGTTGCCGACCGTTGGCCTTGGAGAAGAAATGTTCGTGAACATGGGATGTATTGCCTGCCATGCCATCGATGATCAGTCAGAAGGTAAGATAGGCCCGGGCATGAAAGGACTTTATGGATCATTGCGGAAGTTCAATGATGGCACCTCAGCTATAGCGGACGAGTCCTATCTTCTGGAATCCATTATCAGTCCTGGCCTAAAGGTGGTAGAAGGAAGGGAGGGAGAAATGCCGTCCTTCTTGGGAATACTTAAGGACCATGAATTGGAATCCGTGATCATGTATATCAAAACCTTGTCGGATGCAAATCCCGTAGAGTAACCCATTGGTAAAACACAGGTGTGACGTGGTAAAGCGATCTAATTCTTATATGGCTTGCCAGATATGCCTATTACCAGCAGCAGACTCTCGGGTTTTGGCGGATATAATACAGGAGCTCAATTGCCAACAGTGAGTTGGGGCATATGATCTAGCGATTGAAGAGGGAAAATTGGATGAAAAAGCCCAGAAAACTATTTTACGCTATTCTTCTACTATTTTTTATCTCCGAAGGGCTTTGTTATGCCCAACAGGAGTTGCCGCTTTACCCGGAGAGGATTCCTAATTTCAAGGATGTTCCGGATCAGGAAGAAAAGAACGAAAATGGGGACGTCATTAGAAGAGTAAGTCGGCCTACCCTCACGGTATTTTTACCTGATCAAGAAAAGGGAAACGGATCCGCCGTGATTATTTTCCCAGGCGGCGGATACCGTGCGTTAATGGCAAAAAGAGAAGGCAGTGATGTGGCAAAAATTTTTAATGACATTGGAGTAGCAGCTTTTGTGCTGAAATATCGTCTGCCCGATGATGACTTTCAGGTGGATAAATCCATTGCACCTCTGCAGGATGCGCTGCAAGCTATAAAAACCGTTAGGGAAGGAAGTAAAAATTGGAATATTGATCCTGGAAAGATCGGTATTATGGGTTTTTCGGCTGGGGGACACCTTGCGGTGACTGCCGGAACACAATTCCGCTCTTCTGTCATCAATAACCCTCACGAAACCAGTCTACGGCCAGACTTTATGATCCTGGTTTATCCAGTAGTGAGTTTGTCAGATAGCACCGGCCATAGGGGATCACGTAATTTCCTCCTGGGTCAAGCTCCTTCAGAGGATCAAATAGCGCGATTCTCCGCGGAACTTCAGGTAAAGGAGGACAGCCCGCCGACCTTTATCACTCATGGTGCAGATGATACCGTGGTGCCTGTGGCCAATAGTTTGGGGTTTTATGAAGCCTTACAGGATAAAAATGTTTCTGCCGAACTTCATATTTATGCCAAGGGGGAACACGGGTATCTCCAGACCCCGGCGTTTGATGAATGGTTTGGGAGGGTCAGGAACTGGATGAAAAGTATGGCTCTTGTAGATTAAGCAGTTTACAAGAGCCGGTTCATGCCAATGCAGCTATTTGGTGGTGCGCAAGTGACCAGCCAGAAATGTTAGAAGCGTAAAAATCCCACACCAACTTTACCTCATTACATAGTGATAGTTTTAAGGGAATTCTTAATATTGGAACATGAAGAATTTTCTAAGTTTTATCTTTTTGATTTCCTTTCTACAGCCAATCGCTGCTCAAAAGAAGGATCCTCCGCCACCCTATGGTCCTGTGCCCAGCCTTCATCAGGTCAATTGGCAGAAGATGGAATACTATATGTTTATTCATTTCGGTCCCAATACTTTTACCGACGTGGAATGGGGGCATGGCGATGAAGATCCCAAGGTTTTTAATCCGACAGAACTTGATGCGCGCCAATGGGCACGGATCGCCAAAGCTGCAGGGATGAAAGCGATTATCATTACGGCAAAGCATCATGACGGCTTTTGCCTTTGGCCAAGTCAATTCAGTACCCACACCGTCAGGGAAAGCCCATGGAAAAACGGGCAGGGGGACATTTTAAACGAACTTTCAGAGGCCTGCAAAGAATATGGGTTAAAATTTGGGGTTTATCTTTCTCCTTGGGACATGAACCACCCTGCCTATGGAACTCCAGAATACAACCAGATTTTCGCTAGTACACTTGAGGAGGTGTTGACCAATTACGGTGAAGTATTCGAGACTTGGTTTGACGGTGCCAATGGGGAGGGACCCAACGGGAAACGCCAGGAATATGATTGGGATCTATTCCATGAGACCGTTTACAAGCATCAGCCCAATACAATTATCTTTAGCGATGTAGGGCCAGGCACTCGTTGGGTAGGCAATGAAAACGGATTTGCAGGCGAAACCAATTGGTCAACTTTAAACGTAACAGGGTTTGAACCGGGAATCAATGCTCCAAGTCAGAAAGCACTGAATGAAGGTGATGAGGACGGGGAGGCGTGGATCGCCGCAGAAAGCGATGTATCTATCCGCCCAGGATGGTTTTACAGTCCTTCTACAGATGATAAGGTGAAATCTTTGAACCACCTTCTTCAAATCTATTATGGCTCTGTAGGCCGCAATAGTAATTTGTTGTTGAACGTCCCAATCGACAGGAGAGGTTTGATCCATCCTGCAGACTCAGCGCGGCTGATGCAGCTGAAGGAAGTATTGGACCATTCTTTTACGGAAAATCTAGCGCAAGACAAAGATGTAGAGGTCTCCGAAGTCAGGGGAGGCCTTTCTTCTTTTTCAGGGAAAAACCTCACGGATGGAGATTATGAAACATATTGGACTACCAATGAAGGTGTGGGGCAAGGTTCCTTGCTCCTGGATCTGGGAGAAGAGAAGCAAATCAACCGAGTGGTCTTACAGGAATACATCCCCTTAGGGCAGCGGGTCAAAGCATTTAATATGGAAGTATGGGACGGGGAGAAATTTGTAGAAATTGATCGACAGACCACCATTGGCTATAAGCGCATTTTAGTGTTCCCTTCCCTTACCACGTCTAAGATCCGCATCAATATTCTCGAGTCCAAAGCAGCTCCTGTATTGGCTGAACTGGCCATATATAAGGCGCCGGAAATGTTATCGCAGCCTAAGATTGTAAGGGATAAGGACGGCAAGGTCACCATCAACAGCGAAAGCCTTGATGCGGTAATTACTTACACCACGGACGGCTCACAACCGTATTTTGATTCAAACCTATATTCCACACCTTTTGACCTCCCAAACAAAGGAACAGTGAAAGCCAAAGCTTTTATTAACAGGGGAGAGAGGTCAAGCGAAACGGTAACAATTGACTTTGATGTGGCACCCATTGGATGGAAGGTTATTTCGGCTACCAGTTCGGGAGGGCGAACAGGATCCGGCGGCGCCATTGATAGCAATCCGAACACCTACTGGCATACAGGCAGGGAAAAGGATCGACAGTTTCCTCATCAGCTAACTGTCGATCTTGGTAAGATGATGGAGATTCAAGGCTTCTTTTACACGCCCGTCCAACACCACCAATCGTCCACGGGTGGGACGATCTATCAATACAGTTTTTTGGTGAGTAAGGATGGTGAAACTTGGGAAAAGGTGATCGACCAAGGAACATTTTCAAATATCAAAAACAACCCTATCGAACAAAGGGTGCGATTCGACCGCTCCTACAAAGTGCGTTATATTCAGCTTGTTTCTCATGCTTCTATAAATGACGATGAAGCGGCTACATCGGTGGCAGAGTTGGGAGTGATTACCCCTTAACTTTAAATGGCTGCTAAAACGTCATGATAAGACGCTATTTTGGAATGAAATTTTGAAGAGTATTTTAAATATAGAAGCTATGAGGTACCACTGTTATTCAAAAGCCTTAACCGGGTTCATTTTGTTCGTGTCAGGTTTTCTTGTTCAATGTAAATCACAGGGTTCAGGAATAGACATCGTATCAAGAGATTCAATTTCTTTCAAAAAGCATGTTCTTCTTCAGGATTTTATCGCCGAGGGTGTGGCTGTGGGCGATGTCAATCAAGACGGGCAGATTGATGTCATGGCAGGAGCGTATTGGTTCGAAGCACCTCAGTGGGAAAAGCATGAGATAGAGACGCCTAAGAAGTTTGAGTATGATAAAGGTTACAGCGATGCCTTTATCAGCCAAGGAATGGATGTCAACGGAGACGGATGGGTTGATTTTGTCCGAATCGGTTTTCCCGGCGAAGAGGTTCAATGGTTTGAAAATCCAAAAAACAAAGATGGACATTGGAAAGCGCATTTAATTCATCCAACCTTAGGGAATGAATCGGCTGGCTTTTATGATATAGATGGTGACGGCCGGATGGATATTTTGGGAGGAAATCCCTCAACCGGAGAAATGATCTGGCTCAAGGCTCCCGACCCTAAAAAGGGTTTGGAATGGGAGAAATATACCATTAGTAAAGAAAAGAGTCCGGGCACTGACCGCTTCTCCCATGGGTTGGGTATGGGCGATATCAACGGTGATGGAAGAAGGGATGTGATCGTTACAGAAGGCTGGTGGGAAGCTCCGGAGGATGTTACACAGGCTAACTGGGCATTTCATCCGGCGGATCTAGGCGAAGCCAGCGCCCAGATGTATGCTGATGATCTGGATGGGGATGGTGACCAAGATGTGATTTCTTCCTCAGCTCACCAGCTTGGGATTTGGTGGCATGAGCAATCAGAGAAAGCATGGCAGACCGTGTGGACGACGCATTTGATTTCTGACGCATTTACCCAAAGTCACGGCTTGGTGCACATTGATATGAACGGAGATGGGCATTTAGATTTGGTGACCGGAAAGCGGTACTTTGCGCATATGGGCAGTGATCCGGGAGAGTTTGATGCTGCGGTGCTTTATTGGTTTGAATTCCATCCGGGCCCAACTCCCACTTGGACACCGCATTTGATCGACGACAATTCTGGGGTTGGGGTTCATTTGGTGGTAGAGGATATCACTGGTGATGGATTGCTGGACGTCATTATTGCTAACAAAAAAGGAGTCTTTGTATTTGAACAGGAGCGGTGAAGATGAGTGCAAGTGCGTGATAGTCAGGTGGTGTTACAAAAAAAATGGCTGAATTATTTTTAGGATACGTAATAAAATATTATTTTTGTCGTAAACTAGAATTAAAAAGCTATGGATGCGAAGATCACACTTTCATTTGATGCGGCGACCATACGCAAGGCCAAGCAATTTGCCGAAGATCAGAATATAAGCTTATCCAGACTCACCGAGTTTCTTTATAAGCAGTTGACTTCTTCCAATTACAAAAGCTTGGAGGAGTTGCCCATCGCAGATTGGGTCAATATGGTAGCTGAGGGAGAAGCTGAATACAAGAGAGCTCCTCGGTCACGAAAGTCCATGAAAGATGAATATCTAAGTTCAAAGAAATGAATGTCTTTTTGGACGCAAATATTCTTGTTTCCGTACTCAATAAGGAATTCCCCCTTTTCAGCTTTACCTCAAGAATTCTAAGCTTAGACCCTAAACGGTTTAAGCTTTTTACTTCTCCCATATGTTTGGCCATTGCATTTTATTTTGCGGAGAAGAAAAGCGGAACCAAACTCGCCAAAAGCAAGATCCAACTGCTTGTCCAGCATATCGAGATAGCTGATGCCAATAAAGATGGTGTCTTGTTGGCTGCGCAAAACAATTCCATAGATGATTTTGAGGATGGGCTGGAATATTATGCCGCATTACATGTGGGCTGTTCCTGCATTGTAACCGAAAATGTCAAAGATTTCTATTTTTCAGAAATAGAAGTGTTGAATGCAGAGCGGTTTCTTGAGAAATACGTATTATAATCTGTTGATAAACATAAAAATTCCCCACCGAAGCGATTCCGATGGGGAGTTTTTTAGAATTAATTTATTGCTAAAGTTCTTCAATCAGTCGTTCAATCTTCAGCGACAAGTCGGATATGGCTGCCGCGTACCGCTGATCCCATTCTTGAAGTTTATCGCTGGACTGCTGTTCTGCCTCATAACGGATACCAGGTAAGATCCAGCTGGCATAGCCGCTAAACGGATCGGTAGAGGCGTACAGGCTTTGGTACCATTGGCCGAAATACATTCCTTTTTCATCGAGGAAGCTCTTTTCCAGCTGTATCATTTGCTGGTTGACTCGTTGGGCTTGCTCGGAGGATAGCATTTTGTTCTGTAAAGAGGATGCTAATGTGCTGGCGAAACGGGTGCTGCTTTCCTGTAACTTTTGGATAGCATCCTGTGATTTTTTAAAGCCGGAGAACTCCTGATCGTAGGCGGAAACCATTTTCTCTGCCGTCTCGAAATGCATTTTTAAATCTGTGGCATACCGCTCCACATCGTAGGGAATAACATCGGCATTGGCGATCCTTAGGGCCATCATACCTGCCATTTGTTCCACCATTCCTCCCATGGTAAAAGTAGGGTCGACAAACTTCTCGTAGAAGTGAAAGCTGTCGTAATTGGTGTGATAGAGCGTAGGGCCTCCAGTTCCTCCGCTGAGAGAAGGGATGCCGACATGCATATAAAAAGCAATATGATCCGATCCGCCTCCTAAATTCCCTATTCCAGGTTCTTTGTTGCTGCCTGCCCATTTTTCAAACACCGTCATGTCCGCACCTGGATACTGTACCGCTTTAGAAGCGGCCACCAGCACTTCTTTCAAAGAAGGAGAAGCGGATGCGCCAAAATTGGTGCCCGCGACACCCATGTCAAAGTTCATATAGGCGATGGCTTTGGCTCCCAGTTGCTCCTTCATTTGCTCCACCCATTCGGTGGATCCGATGACGCCTTGTTCCTCGGCATCCCAATGGCCGATCAGAATGGACCTTTTTGGGCGAATTCCGTTTTTAGCCATTTCTCCCAAGGTTTCGGTGAGGCTCAACAGCATGGCAGTGCCGCTGTTTGGATCCGTAGCACCAAAAGCCCAGGCATCATAATGGCAGCCCAGGATGATCCATTCGTCGGGATATTCAGCGCCTTCCAGCGTGGCAATCACATTATAAATTCTCGTAATCTCCTGCTTTTGCTCGACCATCACCCTTACTTTTAGATCATCCCCGCCTTCTAAGCGGTAAGTAAAAGGCAACCCGCCCTGCCAACCGGAAGGTACAGCTTTGCCCGTCATCAATTGCATGATTTCTTTAGCCGAACCGTATGGAATGGGCGTGACAGGAATTTGGTGAAGACTCGTTTCGGCTGGATCCAGTCGCTTAATTTTCTTTTTCCCGTCCACAGGAAGGGCCGGCTCGAAAGGCGTTAGTGGGTCACCGGTAAAATTTTCCGTCATCAAAGAACCTCTCTGGATTGCACTTTCATTGTAAAAGGTGCCTTCTGGATAGACCAAGCCACGGCTGTAGCCGCTGTCCCAGGGGTCGGTATAAATCAATAGGGCAACCGCTCCATACTGCTCAGCAAATTTTGCCTTATAGCCACGGAAATTTCCGCCATACCGGGCAATTACAATCTTGCCTTTGACCGAGATCCCCAGCTCTTCCAATTTTTCGAAATCAGCTTTGGTGCCGTAGTTGACATAGACTACTTCTGCAATCACATCGCCTGAACCGGAGTAGGCATTCCAAGCTTTTAGTAAGTCTGGATGTGCGGAGAAGGGATCCTCTTTCAGCACGTACTCCTGCTGATTGAGTGGCTGTCGGATAGGCTGGACGATTTCGACGGCCGATTCCCCGGGGCCGGTTGGGAGATATACATCATAGGGATAGAGTTCCGCCTTCCAGCCCGCTGTGTTTGACACCTCAAACAGATAATCTCGTACTTTTTCGTTGGCGGGAGTGCCCGCAATGTGCGGATGCTCCGTAATGTTTTTTAAATGGGTCTTGAACCTGGAAAAGTCCACTGACTCCAAAAATGTATTTTCCGTTCTTGCTTGTGCCTCCGTAGTGGAAGGAGAATAGCCCCTATAAGGATTTTGGGAAAAAGTAAGTGATGGTAGCGCCAGAAGGCCTAGTAGAAGAAGGTTTTTTTTCATGCTGAGACGTTTGTTCTTGAAATATTTCAGGGCAAAAATAAACCAATTTGTTGATCCTTTCAGTAGAAGAACAATATCTGTCCGGTTCAACATTCGTTTACGGCGTTTATTTCAGAAAAGACCAGCACTTTGTTCAGGACCTTTTACGGCCAGACTGAATTTCTATCATCAGAAAAATTCACAATATATACCACTCGGAGAAGCGTTTGGTTGACAGGTAGAGGTTTTGGGAAGAATCTGGTTTTGGCAACCACTGAAAATTTCAATAACTATGTCACTGGGAGAATCTGGACATTGGATGTCAGTGGCGGTGGAACTCCGAACAATGAGCTATTGGTAAGGGGCGATTTCCCCATCTCATCTTTTGGTGTCGATCAACAAGATGAATTGTTTGTCTGCGGATTTGACGGAAAGATTTACAGGTTCGGGTATATACACTAAACTGTTTAAAAATATAATTGGAATGTTTGATTGTTTTCAGTTTTTGTGCAGCTTTTAGCCACAGTCGTTACCCTGTTTTTACTTCCGCCGCTTTTCTCTTAAGCTGCCTGTTTATAGGAACATTTTTGTTGCTCCGCTGATTTTATTTATTGCGAATATGGGGGTGGGAGCTATAAGTGGTCATGCGTTATATAAAAGACCATGTTCAGTTGGTATTAAGACTGAGATTCCCGTATCTGACGTACTTTTTAATTTAAATGATTTAAATTAGAACCGTAGTCAACTCGTATTTATAAGTACATTTTTTGTTAAGATTTGGTATTTAATTTTGTAGTTTGGTTCTTATATGGAATTAATAGTT
>Ga0209075_1003064_pt1 | contig 14229 bp, 16 predicted proteins | sample Stecom2011_FD_187523 | JGI IMG/M metagenome (GOLD analysis project Ga0209075, IMG submission 187523) | Agricultural soil microbial communities from Utah to study Nitrogen management - Steer compost 2011 (SPAdes) (version 2) | ecosystem: Environmental > Terrestrial > Soil > Agricultural land... | reverse complement strand
TTCATGATAAAATCATCATATGGAGCTATTTAAAAAGCAATCTTAACTTACTACAAATATTATATTATTAAGGAGCTGGACTATGAATAGGATTGAGTGGAAAGCCCTACTTGAAACTATAAGGGGAGAGAATGATAGGCTAGGGGCTGCCATGATAGTGGACAGCCCCTGGATACCAGGCTACCTAGAGATAGATACAATTGACTTTTTTGCTCGACCTGATGTTTGGCTAGCTGCTCATGAAAGGATAAAGGCAGACTTTCCTAGCCTAATTTTACTACCTGACTACTGGGTAGAGTATGGTATGGCCCTTGAGCCATCAGGCTTTGGCTGCAAGATCGACTTTTATCCCAATTCACCACCAACAGTCCATCCTGTAATAAAGGATATTGATGATACTGATAGTATAAATGATCTAGACCTACCCAATCCTAAGAAAAGTGGCCTTATGCCAATGGCCCTTAGGCTACAGTCCTATTATAGTGACCTTTTAGCAGAAAAAGGTGAGAGTATAAAGATAGTATCAACCAGGGGCCCATTAACAACCGCTGCCCATATAATGGGGGTTACAGACTTTTTACTACTTACAAAGCTCTATCCAGATGTGGCCCATGGTTTACTTAAGAAAACCACCCAGCTTTGCATTGACTGGCTAACGGCCCAGCTAGAGGCTGTTAAAAGTGGTGAGGGTATACTTTTACTTGATGATGTATGTGGCTTTTTTGGTAATGATGATTATTTAGAATTTGCCCATCAGTACCTCAAGCAGATTTTTGATGCCTTTCCAGGCATGCTAAAGCTAATGCACAATGACTCTGAAAGCGATGTTATATATCCACACCTAAAGGACCTGGGTATAGATCTTTATCAGCCTACCTATACCAGGCCTATTAGTGAGATAAGAGAAAAGATAGATTCTAGCATTACTATCCTAGGTACTCTTAGTCCCATGGCCTTGGTCAATGACACAGCTACCAAGGTGAGAGAGGCTACAGGACAGATGATCAAAGAATACATAAGGGCCAATGGAGGCAGTCTAAAGGGCCTATTAGTTAGCACTGGTGGTGGAGCACCTATGGGGGCTAAAAAGGAATGTATTTTAGCTATGATCCAAGCGGTAAAAGAGTTTAATAAAGGGATAGGCATGGTATAAATCAATATATCTTATTGTTTAGATAGATTTAATGCCTTAAGGGGGCTAGACAATAATGAAAAAGCTTAGGTTTTTACTAGCTATACTAATAGTAGTAAACATACTACTAGCAGGTTGTAAGATTAATGTTGGTTCTCCATCTGTGCCTAGCCAGGATCCTACAAGCAGACCTCCGCTTGAAAGCACAGAACCTAGTAGAGGGCCAGATGACAGCCCTGAGCCAACAGATATTTTGGATCCTTGGCCTAGTCCGGCTAATACAGAGGATCCAGACTTATCAGCTATGCCAACTGATATCCCAACTGAGTCTCCTACACCGAGTCCAACACCAAAAGCAACTCCAAGTCCTACAAGTACACCAAAAGCAACTAAAAAGCCTAGGCCTACTCCTACAGCCACTCCCAAACCAACTGCTACGCCGACAGTAGGACCTATTACACCCAAGCCAACTGCGACACCTACTCCCAAGCCAACTGCTACACCTACTCCCAAGCCTACAGCCACACCACTGGATGTGACTATAGAGCTTTTAAGGCAAGTGGAGGACGAAATAGTAGTCCTATGCAATGCGGAGAGGGCAAAGGAAGGACTAAAACCACTAAAGTCAAACTCCCAACTAAATGAAATCGCCAGGTACAAAAGTGAGGAGATGGGACTATATAATTATTTTGAGCATAAAAGCCCTATTTCCGGATACCAATCCTGGGATTTGGCAAAGAAAGTGTTTGGTTATGAGTATAGGTCCTTTGGAGAAAACATATGGATGAAAAGGGCTACTGTCTCTAATCCTAAGCAATACTTGCCTACATTTAAGGCCAACATAACAGCTAGTGAGATAGTTGATGGCTGGATGAACTCAGATGGGCATAGGGAAAACATACTAAGCACTAAGTATGGTAAGATTGGTGTTGGTGTTGTTGTATGCTCTGACCTTAGGGCATATGCTACCCAAGTTTTTTCTGATTAACTTGTAATATAATTGAAAAGCTCTAATAGCATACTATATAATACAGGTATATAAAAAAGCTTACAATTGAGGGAGGAGAAAATGGATACTAAAAAGTTAAATGCTCTTAGAGTAAAATCCTTGCTTAATACAGAGGAGAGCATAGCCAAAGATTTTTTAGATAGGTTTGAATTCCCCTGGGACCTTATAACCCATATAGGGGATGAGATAATTAGAATAGGAAAAACTCTATCAAAAGAAAAGTATGATTATATAGATGATAATATCTGGATTAGCAAGACTGCAAAAGTAGCACCTTCTGCCTTTATAAACGGTCCCTGCATTATTGATGATAATGCAGAGATCCGTCACTGTGCCTTTATAAGGGGCAATGCAATTGTAGGGAGAAATTCAGTAGTTGGCAATTCAACAGAACTAAAAAACGTAATATTATTTAATAGCGTACAGGTCCCTCACTTTAATTATGTAGGTGATTCTATCTTAGGTTATAAGGCCCATATGGGTGCAGGTGCAATCACCTCAAATGTAAAATCAGATAAGACATCTATAAGTCTGACAATTGGTGATGATAAATTAGATCTTGGCCTTTACAAGTTTGGTGCAGTACTAGGCGATTTCGTTGAGATTGGCTGCAATAGCGTACTAAACCCTGGTACAATTGTAGGAAGGAATTCTGCTATATATCCGGTTACAATGGCCAGGGGTTATGTACCTGAGAACTCAATATGCAAGGAGACTAAGAATATAGTAAAAAAAAGATAAGATTAAATAGACTCAATTGTCCTATTATATCAATATATATACACCTTATAGAGTATATCCAGACGGATACACTTTAATTCAAAATATTGTAATTGCAATTCACTTGTGTTATAATCTCTTTGGTATGCAACAAGTTATTTTTATATTCGTTATATAAAATAGTGCCCGGCTGGGGGTATCGGTGTGAAATGGTATGCTTTGTTTGTCAAGACGGGCGATGAAGAAAATGTACGGGTTCATATAGAAAAGCATTTACCCGATAGAGAAATACGTATACTTATACCTAAACGTAAACTGCAGGAAAGGCGGCAGGGTAAGGTATATGAGAGGATAAGGCTACTACTGCCTGGCTATGTACTAATAAGGGCAGATATGGGTGTTGACCTATATTATGAGCTAAAGCGGGTACCTGGACTAATAAAGATACTAGGCGATGAAAAGGAGCCAGTGGAGGTATTAGAGGATGAGATGGCAATATTATTGGCCTTGACTGACTCTAGTGACCTTATTGGTTTTTCCCAGCTTTACAAGCAAGGGGATAACATAAGGGTCCATGACGGGCCACTAAAGGGCCTTGAGGGCATAATAGAAAGCTACAACCATAGAAAGAAAAGGGTAAGGATACGGTTAGATGTGATGGGACAGACAAGGTTTGTAGACCTAGGAGCCCATCTAATTACAAAGTAAATCTAGCTAGTATTGTTGATTAGTAGTAAGCAGACAACTTATCTTTCTGTCAAAGTGGATTTGTTTGGCTTTGAATAATAATGGCAATAATTGTTAGGGGGGACAGGTTCTCAAGCTTTATTGAGACCCTAGGGAGGTTAATTTATGAAAAATTTTCTAAAGAGAATGACATTTGTCTTGTTAGATGTGTTTCTAATATCGCTAACATTATATTTAGCCTTTATAACAAAACATGGAACAAATGAATTACCTAGTTTTGAAATTGGTGAATGGCTAGTCATATTCTTAAGTCTTGCCTCTATTAGCATACTTGTTAACTACCTAACCGGCCTATACAGAAACCTATGGCAGTATGCAAGTATAAATGAGCTACTAAATGTACTACTAGCAGGCTTTCTCACAGAGCTATTTTTCTTTATTGCTATGACTGCTATAGGCTACAAAATATCCTACAGTGTTCACTTTTTAATATTAATCTTTAACACTGTATTCCTCGGGGTTAGCAGGCTTGGCTACCGTATGGCTAGGAGGGTGTCAAAGCTAAATCTAGATATAGTTGATGATGAGTTTGAGAGGGTCCTAATCATAGGGGCTGGAGATGCAGGAGCAATGGTCATCCGAGAGTTAAGGCGTCACTATGAGATGAAGCTAGACCCAGTAGCCTTGATTGATGATGATGAAGCCAAGCATGACTGCAAGATAATGGGCGTAAGGGTTTATGGCGGTAGAGATAAGATTAGGCAGGTTGTAAAAGAACTTGATATTGATATGATTATCTTTGCGCTACCATCTGCTCCAAAGCAGGTCCAAACAGAGATACTTGACATATGTAAAAACACAAAATGCAAGCTAAAGATCCTGCCAGGAGTCTACGAGATTATAAATGACTCAGTATCAGTACAACAGCTAAGGGATGTTCAGATTGAGGACCTATTAGGCAGAGATCCTATCGACTTAGATGTGGACAATATATGTGGATATATAAAGGATGCAGTTGTACTTGTAACTGGTGGCGGGGGATCTATAGGGTCAGAGCTTTGCAGGCAAATAGCTCGCTTTAATCCTAAAAAGCTATTGATATTAGATATATATGAAAACAATGCATATGATTTGCAGCAGGAGCTTTATTGGCAATATCCTGACCTTGACCAAGAGGTCCTAATCGGATCAGTAAGGGATAGGGCAAGGATGGAGGCTATATTTGATGAGTATAGACCATCTACAGTCTTTCATGCTGCTGCCCACAAGCATGTACCCTTGATGGAGCATAGCCCTATGGAGGCTATAAAAAACAATGTGTTTGGTACCTTGAATGTTGCAGAATGTGCTGACAAGTATGGTAGCAAGAGGTTTGTCCTAATTTCTACTGACAAGGCTGTAAACCCCACCAATATCATGGGGGCCTCCAAGAGGCTAGCAGAGATGGTTATCCAGGGTATGAATAGGGGCAGCAAGACCCAGTTTGTAGCAGTACGTTTTGGAAACGTTTTAGGAAGTAATGGTAGTGTTATTCCCTTGTTCAAGAAGCAAATTGCCGAGGGTGGTCCTGTTACCATTACACATCCCAAAATAACACGGTTTTTTATGACCATACCAGAGGCTGTACAGCTAGTCCTAGAGGCTGGTTCTATGGCAAAGGGTGGGGAGATTTTTGTACTTGATATGGGCAAACCAGTCAAGATTGTAGACCTAGCAAAAGACCTTATTAGACTCTCAGGCTTAGAGCCAGGAGTAGATATAGCCATTAAATATACAGGCCTTAGGCCAGGTGAAAAGCTATACGAAGAGCTGATGATGGCAGAAGAAGGACTAAGGTCAACTAGCCATAGAAAGATTTTTATTGGCAGACTCTCAGAAGTTGATATAGTCGAGCTTAAAAAGGACCTAGAAAAGCTAAAGTTTGTTTTAACAGGGCCCAAGGATAGCTTAATTGACTATATTAAGCAGCTAGTGCCTACTTATTCTGAGCCTGCAGAAGAGATCGTAGCAACCCTAGATGAGAATCATTAGAAATATTCTACTAGTTGGAGGAAACCAAGGATGGTTTACAAGTTCATAAAAAGGTTAGCAGATCTGATTTGTTCGTTAGTGGGAATGATCTTGCTTTCCCCTTTGATAATAGCAGTAATAATTGCTATTAAGCTCGATTCAAAGGGACCAGTCATGTTTAAGCAGAAAAGGATAGGTATTAATAAAAAAACCTTTAATATATTAAAATTCCGTACCATGAGGATAGATACGCCCAAAGATACGCCTACCCATCTACTAGACAATCCTGAACAATGGATAACCAGGGTGGGTAGGTTTTTGAGGAAAACATCCTTAGATGAGCTACCACAGATACTTAATATCATTAAAGGTGATATGAGTATTGTTGGGCCAAGGCCTGCTCTGTGGAACCAAGATGACCTTATTGCAGAGAGGGATAAGTATGGAGCAAATGATATAAGGCCGGGACTAACCGGCTGGGCCCAGATAAATGGGCGTGATGAGCTCCCTATAGAAATAAAAGCAAAACTTGATGGAGAATACGTAGAGAAAATGGGTCTTATCATGGACATTAAGTGCTTTTTTGGTACTTTTATAGCTGTATTTAGGAGCAAGGGTGTTGTTGAGGGTGGAACAGGTAGCTTAACTGTAAAGGAAAGCAGTAGGCAACAGTACAATGATAGAAAAGTCGATATATAATGATGACTAGTTTAAAGTTGAGGCTTTAATTTATTCTGGAGGTAATACTAATGAGCAAAGAACAAGTAAGCACATATGACAGTGAAGAAGTTATAGATTTATTAGAGTTGTTGCAACTATTGTGGAGAAACAAGCTAGCCATAATATGCATAGCTGTAGTAGGAGGTATATTAGCAGGTCTTATAAGCCTGTTCTTAATACCACCTGAATTTGAGTCAAGACTTAATATCTACGTTGGTATACCAGAAACCTATACAACAAGATATGGAAACTATACTCTACCTATTATGACAAATGACCAATATATGGATATGATAAGGCATGATATAGTATTGCAGAAGACTATAGATGATATAAAACCAGCAGTAGTAATAAGCAGGAGCGAGTTAAAAAATAGTATAAGTATAAGCTCAAAACAAACTGATAATAATAAGACCGAGTTTATAATAACTATTAGCCATAGAGAACCAGAAAGTTCAAAGCTAATAGCAGAGACACTATATCAAAACTATATGAAATATGTGGATGTAGTTATTAGGAGTAGAGCTCTAGACTATTATCATGATGTATATACAATAAGCTTGGAGTCAGCCCAGCTCAGTCTTGAAAGTGAAAGGGAGAAACTTAAAAGTGACACAGAGCTATTGGATAATACAGAAAAGTACCTGGATGTAGAGGGTGTCTTAGATAAATTACCGTCTACTAGTACTACAATAGTCATTGATAATTTGATTAATCCTGGTTATATAAAATTGCAAAATGATATATTGACTAAAAAGCAAACTATAAGTGAGCTGGAGAATACAATAAAAAGAAACATAAGATACTTAAACGATTTAAAGGCAGAGCAGGATGTTCTTAGTGAGTTTTATGAAACAGGAGAAATTGATAGAGATAAGACAACTATCATAAATGCTGTAGATAGATATATATATCGACTAAATACAATTATTGATAGCCAAAAGGTAGGTCCAAAGCATGTAATGAACATAGTAATTAGCATAGTATTGGGCTTTATGATAAGCTCTGTAGCTGTGATAGTGTGGGATTATATAAAAAAGGCTAGTATACAAGAAAGACATTAAAGCTTGGTTCAAGATATTGCTATATGCAAATTGCGTATAGCAATATTTTTGTTTTTATTATAAAATAGCATAGTATGGTTTTTGCAAACTATATTTATAAGGTGAAACAGATATAAAACACAAGTATAAATTTTTTATATTTGTCTGAAAGGTAGAAGTTGCTATGAGTGAAGAGTTTAAGGAAGAAAAAAAGGCTAAAGAAAAGGGAAAACCAATGTCTAAGAGAAAGAAAATAATTGTTGCACTCTCTTCGACACTTGCTGTTCTATTGGTAGCTCTAGTTGCTACTGCATACATGTATGTAATTGCAAAGCTTAACCTTATTAACAGGCCAGAGGATCTACCAACCATTGCACCAGAGGACGAGTATTTTGAAACAGATGATCCAAATGGAAATGGATTTGAAGTTATGGACCCAGATGATGTAGAGTGGCCTGATGACGCCAAGGTTATCAGAGACAAAAATGTTATAAATATAATGCTAATCGGACAGGATAGGAGGCCTGGTGAGAAACGGGCTAGGTCTGACTCGATGATGATAGCAACTATAAATAAAAAGACCAATACTGTCTCTGTTACCTCCCTGATGCGGGATATGTATGTACAGATTCCAGGCTATAGTGATAACAGGATTAATGTATCATATGCATATGGTGGAATGAAGCTTTTAAATGAGACTATAGAGAGGAACTTCCTTATCCCCATTGATGGTAATATTGAGGTTGATTTTGATGGCTTTAAGGAAGTAGTAGATATCCTAGGTGGCATAGATATCCAGGTCAATGCCAAAGAGGCAAAGCATTTAAGGAGCCAGGGCTTTTCTTATGTTACTGAGGGAACAGTACACATGGATGGAAAACTGGCACTAGCATATTCAAGGATAAGGAAAATAGGTCATGCGGATTATGAGAGGACAGAGAGGCAAAGGCGGGTTGTGACTGCAGCCTTTAATAAGGCAAAGGACCTATCCTATAGCGAAATTATTAGCCTGGTCAATGTGGCCTTACCATTAGTTACTACAGATTTATCAAACACTCAGATACTTAGTCTGGCCTATACTATCTTTAGGATGGATGTTGATAACATCAACACCTATCGTATACCAGTAGACGGGGCATTTAAAGAGGCCTCAATTAGGAAGATGTCTGTACTAGTGCCTGACCTTTATAAAAATAGGCAGGCTTTAAAAGAATATATATATGGTGAGGAGTAAGTCTAACCTACTCAATAAGTAGGTTAGACAGTATCTCTACAGCCCTGTTTTTGTCCCTTAGTATTGTTTTGTAGGATAGGTCTAGGTCGCTAGCTATAGCCTTTAGGGTCCTACCCTTGTAGTAGTGCTGGTCTATCACATAGCGGAGACGGGGATTTAGACTGTCTAGAGCATCTCGGAGAGCATTTAGTCTCTCCTTTTTTATTAGTTGGTAGACCGTATCTGCGTCCTCATCTGCTAATAGGTCGATAAACTCTTTTGCCTCCTCTGAGTCTATAGAGGCATTAAGGGAAGTCTCTCGACCCTGGTACCTGGTTAAGTTGTGGATGCGAAAATATACGAGGGTTTTCACATAGGAGAGAAAGGGAATACCCCTGTCCTCATCGTAGTCTATAATCCCCTCAAGTAGGGCAAGCCTTGCCTCCTGCTTTAGGTCATCTGGGTCCTGGCCTCTACCATAGCGTTTTATAGCTGAGTAGACAAGGGGCTTTAGCTTATTGAGTAGCTTTAACTTGGCCTCCTGTTCACCTGCCTTGGCAGCCTCTACTAGGTCCTTGTAAATATAGTCCATGATTTTTCCTCCTTTAAAATGTCTTTTGTATATAAGGCAGGAGGAGGGATAGACTTGAGCCCCTAATCGAAAGTTTTTAAAAGTTTTTCTAGCCTTTTATGGATTTTCTTTAGCCGGTGGCTGATAGCAGAGCTAGATACCCCTTCAAGGCTTGCTATTTCCTTTATGGGTATATCCTTAATATAAACCTTGTCTAGTAGGTCCCTTTGCTGGGGCAGGAGCCTAGCTATGGCAGAGACTAGCCTTTCTCTATCAGCCTCTTTAATCATATGGTCTAGGATTTGATCGCCCGTATGGGCTAAAGTGGCCCACTTGTCGTTTTTATCCGAGTAGGATACGTGCCTGCGCCTTTCTGTGTGGTTGTTATTGCGCTCTAGTAGGTCTTCTCCCTTTAGTATCAGTAGCCAAAGCTTTGGGCTGACTGGCTGTTTTAGGCTTGCTTCTAGATCTTTTATGTTTCCTAGGTCTCCTAGGTCTTCTACCTTAAGGCTAGTCCTAGAACCATCATTAAAGTAGTAGGTAAACTCCCTTAAGTCTTTTACCTTAAAGCTGGTTTTTTGGTCTGCCACCTGGTAGCTGACTAGCCCTTCTTTTGAGATGCTGAGCCTGACATTATCCCATTTAAACTCTAAAATCATTGCCTTGTCCTCCTTTAAAAAACTGAAATTGAGGACAAAAGGGCATAAAAAAACAGCATTGAAGAAATCTTTATCAATGCTGTAGACTGTGACCTATACCCTTGTGTCCTTAGGGTAGGGAGGTCTGCCCTTTAAAAAATAAGGCACAAAAAAACCGTCTAAGGTCAAAGGCCTTGCTTTATCGCAAGTTTTCCTAGACGGCTTTTTAATAATATTTAATTTGAAAGAAGGTAGGCAAACACTCCCCACTGTAGCAAGTATAGGTCGGTCATGCTGTCAAAACAATTTCAAAATACTATCAATTTACTTTCACTTTTTGCTCTTACTTTTTTGATATAGTTTTGGCTTTTTCAAAGTCTTTTTCTATAGACTTGGCTCTGCCACTGTAATATGGCCCCAGATATCATTAAGGGGGGACAGGATAAGGCCCCAGAGCTGGGTGCTAAAGAGCCTTATGGCCTCCTTTTTATACCTATAGTAGGTTGACTGGGATAGGCCAAGCCTTATTTGTATTTCAGTTTGGCCAAGCTTTCTTTTGCTTATATAGTTTTCATAAAGGATCTTATAATAGGTCTGGCCCTGGTCATGGTAGTCCTTTACCCTAAGTAGGGCAGTGTCTATGGCATCTATAATTATCTTTGACTCGGCTATTGAGCATAGCCTATCCTCATAGGCCTTTTTGTCCCTTGCAGTATAATAGGAGTCAATATCAAGATTTATAAAGTCGGCCAAGGAAGAGAGATGCTTGCCACCTAGGTAGCCTATTTCCTCCCTTGTATGGCAAAGGTCCTCCTCTAGCCGCCAGATGGCATCCCTGTAGACTTCAAGTAGTAGTTTGGCCTTGTGAAACTTGGCCTTGTCTATCTGTTTATGTCTATTGCTAGTAGACGAATAAATATTTTTCATAAAAATCCCTCCTATGCCTTGTGTATAGTTTTTTCATCTGCTATAATATAACCGAACACACGTTCTGCTATTTGATTACGATTATAGGACAGTAATTGCTGATTGTCAAATAGTTTTTGAAAATTATATTGAAATTGACAAATGGCAAACCAGTATGCTTGATAGACCCAGAAGGGAGGAATAGCTTTAATGAGCTTTGGTGAATATTTAAAGGCCTTAAGGAGGCAAAGGGGCCTAACTCAAAAGGAACTGGCAGGTCTTGCTGGCTTTTCTAATACGGAGCTATCTAGGATTGAGTCAGGTGACAGGAAAAAGCCTTCACCTGCCATCCTAAGGGCAGTGGCACCCCATCTTGGTGTGTCTAGTCAGGACCTATTTAAAAGGGCTGGCTACCTAGAGGAGGTCATAGAGCATGAGGGCTATGTAGAACATGTCTTTACAGATGAGGATGGCCAGCTGGCTGATATAGTCAGGAGGGTAAAGCAGATGCAGGAGGTCGACAGCGACTGGGTCAATATCTCATACAGGGTTTCAAGAGAGCTACCGGAGGAGGACCTAGAGGCTATAAAGGCAATAGCTAGCTCACTACTTAGAAAGAATGAAAAGAGACAGTAAAATGAAAAAGCTATCTATACCAAAATATAGGCTAGACTATATAGAAAAGGTCTTAAAGGACTATATAGATAGGTACCAGATTAAAGATTGGCCTGTAGATTGTGTCGCCCTACTAGGCAAGATGGCAAGGTTAAAGAGCCCCCCTACTAAGGTCAGGGTAGAATCTGGCATGCATAAGGATACTGATGCCTGTACCATCTACCATAAAAAGGCCAGGCTTTACGAGGTCATATTTAACAAGGATCGGTTTAGCTACCCCTATAAGAGGTCTAAGGATCGGAGGACCAACTTTACAGCCGGCCATGAGATAGGCCATATAGCCCTTGGCCACCTTGAGCTTGACTCCAAGCTAAAGACGAGACAAGAGGTCCTAATAGAGGAATTAGAGGCAGACGAGTTTGCAGCCAGGCTCCTTATGCCAAAGGACCTGGTTTTCACCTGTAGCTACTCTTCATTCTCAGATACTGCTGCCTATATGAAGGTTTCCCAATCTGCCCTTAAGAGGCGGCTAGCCAATCTAGACAGGCAGGATTTAGTTTTAAGGAGAAGGGAAAGGGCCTGCCCGGTATGTGGTAACAAGACCTTTTCAATGTTTGCTAGCTTTTGCCCTATATGTGGCAGGGATACAAGGCTAGGCCTAAATGGCATAAGGGTTAGGTTCTACCCTGACCTTATTAGGCTAGATAGGTACAAGAGGGCCTTGGCCTGTCCCCTTTGTGGTATGGATTTAAGGGATAACAAGGGTGAAAGGTGTAGCCTGTGTGGTACCCTTATATTTAACTTTTGCATAAGCTATTTAAGGGATGGGAGCTGTTCCTTTGCCAATCCTGGTAATGCAAGGTTTTGTGAGATGTGTGGTAGGCCCAGCTACTACTATGAAAAGGGCTATATTGGGCCCTGGCAGGAAGCAAGCAGAAATAGGATTTCCAATTGACCTTATATAGAATGCTATGTATAATAAATTGTGAAGAAATATTGGATTATGTAATATAAAGGCAGACCCAATAAAGTATGGAGGATATATAAATGAAGAGCTATAAGGCCCTGCTACTTATTATGCTACTTGTCTTTTCTCTACTAATAGTAGGGTGTGATGTAGATAGCCCAGTCTTGCCAAGTCATACCCCAATTACTAGCAAGGGGCCGGAGGAAACTATAAAGCCTAGCCCCATAGAGGAAATCCTAGTAGATGAAGAGCTGGTCTTTGACGATGAAGATATTAAAATATGGGTAAAATCCTTTGATGATAATGGGATTTTTGGCCCCTCCCTAGAGCTTCTGATTGAAAATAATCGGGAGGAAGACATTATGGTTCAAGTTAGGGGGACAACGGTAAACGATGTAGTTGTCAACACTATTTTTTCCGTAAATGTCTCAGCTGGCAAGGAGGCAAGCAAGGATATTACCCTTATGCAGTCTAGCCTAGACAAGGCGGGGATAGAGCTTGTCAAGGACATAGAGCTAAGGTTTGTAATAAGTGATGGTGACAATTGGGCTACGATTTTAGCAACTGACCCCATAAAGATAAGCACATCTGTAGACCCTAGCTTTAAGCAAGAATATGATGACAGTGGTCAGCTCATACTAGACCAGGACGGAATCAGGATAATTGTCAGGGGTATTGATAATGAAGACACCCTCTGGGGAGCTAGTGTAGAGCTTTTTATAGAAAATAATCAGGACCAGGGAATTAGGGTACAAGCAAAAGATGTATCTGTAAATGGTTTTGCAATAGACTCACTGCTTTCAAGCGAGATACCCGCTAGCAAAAAGGCCTATGCTGAGATATCCTTTGCAGAAGCAGATTTAAAGGAGCACGACATTAAAACAATAGAAGAGATTGAGATGGTTTTACATATATCTGAGATCGAATCCTGGGATAGCCTGCTTATCTCAGACCCTATAACAGTTAGCTTTAAATAAGGAGATGACATCATTGTATAACTTGCTTAGGATTTTACTAGTAATAAGCTTTATTTGTATAGGATTTGGGATAGGAATTGGAGACCCCTATATGAAGCCCTTAATTATAGTGGGTGCAATTGCCCTGCTAATACATATAGTCCTAAGTGCCACTAGCTCCTATAGAAAGAAAAAGGAAGAAAGGGCAAAAAAGGATTAGGACAAGGATAAATAAAGAGAAGGATTACTTAGCAAAAAAGATTACTAAATAAAAAGGTTTACTAAAATATAAAAGTATAGTTCATAAGCAAAAATTTTAAAAACATGGCCTAGCAGGGGCCATGTTTTTTACTCAGTTTGCATAATGAAGTAAAATATATAAGGTGCATCTGAATTATTGAACACTTGTAACTTTATATCTTTATATGGTACAATATAGAAAACCATGGTATAATGTAGTACACTCTAATAGCTATAATTTATAGCAATCGCTTTTTTGACCCAACATTTTTATTAACTAACTTTGTAGCTGACTTAAATTGTAGACTTGAAATTTCAAAAATTGATTACCTAGACAGCCTAGGCAAAGAGAGGATAGGGGTTTTATATGAAGGACAAATATGCAAGGTCTGCAGTTCTAGCTGTAGAATTATTCACAACAGGAAAAGTGGATTCTCCCTTGAGGGCTTGGAAGGCAGCCGTGAATGAGGTTTTTGGGGTTTGGAGCACAAGTAAAAACAAGGGATGTCCAAAGAGCGTCTTTTTGTCCCTGTGTGAAACGGGCAAGGTCAAGGGAATCGAGGCTGGTGAATACACCCAGGCCAAGATTAACAAGGAGTTCGCCCTTAGGGCATTGGATCTGATTACAAAGGATCCATCCCTTGTAGATAAGAGGGAACTTTTATGGGAGATGGTTTTAGAAGGTCAAGAAAAAGTTCATAATTTCCAAATGGATGTGGTTATAGGTCTATGGAAAAACAACTTGCTTATGGTCTGAATTAAAGTAGGCTTTTTAACCCTTATAGTAATCAGGGGGTTTGGG
>Ga0209075_1003063_pt1 | contig 14229 bp, 13 predicted proteins | sample Stecom2011_FD_187523 | JGI IMG/M metagenome (GOLD analysis project Ga0209075, IMG submission 187523) | Agricultural soil microbial communities from Utah to study Nitrogen management - Steer compost 2011 (SPAdes) (version 2) | ecosystem: Environmental > Terrestrial > Soil > Agricultural land... | reverse complement strand
GGTGGCTGTTGGCGAAAACCGGATATCCGGCGGAGGGCGTTACGGAGCCGGCATTGCTGCGGATCTGTCGGTATGGCTGCCGAAGCCGGGAGCGTTGGTGCCTGGCCTGGGCGGGGAGCTATCGGCCCAGCTGACCGCGGCAGGTACCGCACAGGACCCGGAAGCAAAGCTCAGCCTGACCGCAAACCGGCTGGTGTGGCACGACCTGTTGCAGGTTGAAAGCGCAGACCTGAAGGCAGAGCTTGCCACCGGTGAGGTGCTGGATGCCACTCTGCAGGCTAAAGGCATAGTGGCATCCGGGCAGGAAGTGGAGGAAGTCAGCCTGGCGGCGAGCGGAACCCGACAGAACCACCAGCTTTCGCTGAACGCGAGTCACCCTGAGGTATCCCTGTTGCTGGACCTTGTCGGCAGCCTGGGAGACGACCTGGCCAGCTGGAGCGGTGCACTGACTCGTGGTGAAATTGACGTGCCCGGCCCTGGCCAGACCTGGGTGCTGGAGCAGTCGGCAGATCTATCCTATAGCGATGAGGGTATAGTGAGTTTTGGCGCCCACTGCTGGCGTTGGCAGGATAGCTCCGTGTGCGCCGGTGAGCAGCAACTGTGGCCTGATTCCAGGATTGCCTATCAGATCAATCAGTTCCCGACGCTCGCCCTGGAACCCCTGTTCCCCGAAACTTTCCGATGGAACGCCCTGCTGGATGCGGACATTGATATCTCGTTTACCGATGCGGGGCCAGATGGCCGGATTCGTCTGGATGCCGGTGAGGGCACCTTTGACTTTTTGGTGCTTGATGACTGGCAACAGCTGAGTCACCGAACCCTTACCCTGGATGCGCTTCTCAAACCGGAACAGGCAGAGCTGTCATTTGCCCTGAGTGGTCCGGAGCTTGGGGAATTCAGCACTCGCCTGGCGGTTGATCCACGCTCGGATGAACGAACAATCGACGGCGAATTCAGCCTGGAAGCATTGGATCTGGCATTTGTATCGGCCTTTGCTGGCCTGGAGGAAATCAGAGGGCAGGTAAATGGCCGAGGCACACTCGCCGGACCCCTGCTAAAACCCAGAGTAGAGGGGGAGTTGGCCCTCACCGAGGGACATTTTCAGGACCCGAAGCTGCCGCTGCCTATGGAAGACGTGGTGCTCGTATTGGAATTTATGGGTTACTCGGCTGACATCAGCGGGCGCTGGCAAAGTAATGACCGCAGCAAGGGACAGCTCTCCGGAGCCTTGAACTGGCAGCAGGAACCGGAACTGGAGCTGAATATCACCGGCAACAGGTTGCCCGTCAAGTTTGAGCCCTATGCCAGCGTAGAAGTTGACCCGGACCTTGCCATCCAGTTCCGAAGCGGAGAGCTGTCGGTGTCCGGCCGCGTTGAGGTCCCCAGAGGGGACATTGAAATCAAGGGGCTGCCGGAATCGGCGGTTTCAGTCTCGGAAGACGAACTGATTGTCGGCGTTGAGCGTGAGGCGCCGGTTATTCGAACAATGCTGATGGACATTACCGTGGTAGTCGGGGAAGACGAAGTAACCTTCGATGCCTTTGGTCTGACCGGTAATCTGGAGGGAACGCTGCGCATCGGCAACAACATGGATACACGGGGCGCCTTGCGGTTGATTAATGGCCGTTACGAGGCCTTTGGCCAGGAGCTGGATCTGCGCAGGGCCAGAGTGGTGTTTGTCGGAGCCCTGACCGAGCCATACCTGGATATTGAAGCTGTCCGAGAGGTGGACACGGTGGTGGCGGGCATAAGGCTGAGTGGGCCGATCAGTGAACCGGAAACCGAAGTGTTTTCCGAGCCTGCCATGCCGCAGAGTGATGCCTTGTCGTATGTGATTCTGGGTCGGCCACCTCGCGGCAGGGGTGACGAGGGTCAGATGAGCCAGGCCGCCATCTCGCTCGGACTGACGCAGACCAGCAAGTTTACCCAGAGCATTGGAGATGAATTGGGCATCAGGAATCTGGTTCTTGAAGCGGAAGGCTCAGGCGATCAAGCCGCTGTGGTTGCCAGCGGCTATCTCACGGATGAGCTTAGTCTGCGTTACGGGGTAGGTATCTTCGAACCCATCACCACAGTGGCTTTGCGTTACGATCTCGGCCGTTACTTCTATCTGGAAGCCGCGAGCGGACTGGCAGCATCACTGGATATCTTCTACACCCGGGATTTCTGACCGACCGGTTCAGTCCAGCTCGAAGGTGGCGCTCACGCTGGCCCGGACCTCCCTGGGCCCGACGCTGGAGACCGTATTCCCGGCAGACTTCGCCTCGGCCATCATCATCGGAACCGGTCGGTGGCCACCGCTGATGTTGATCGTTACGACGTCGCCACAGCGTTTGTCGAGCTGCTCGGCCACGAATCGGCATTGGTCCCGGGCATCGTCAATTGCCCGGGCCAGTGCTTGTCTCTGCAGATCCTGCTCGTTTGAATGGTAGAACTGATGGCTGCCCAGGTGATATTGCAGGCCCAGTTTCTGGGCCTGTTCCAGCAGCGGATTCAGAAGCTCAAGATCGCTGATCGAAAAGCTCACGGTCTGACTGGCCACCGTACGCTGCTCGGGTTCCTGGCCCCGTTCCTGAACCGGTAAAGACCGGGTATAGAGGTTCACCTCTGCGTCTGAATAATCTTCGAGCTGGCTTCGCAGATTGCGAATGCCCTCTCGCCACTGATTCATGGTGTCTGCAACCTGTTTGGAGGCTTTTTCTGGCAAGTTGTGTTCAGCGCTGACAGTAAACTGAAGCCGAGCGCTGTCTGGGCTGTAGGTCACAATACCTTCTCCGTTCAGGCTGACTTCGCCGGCATACGCTGCCATAGCGGGCAGGCCGCCGGCAATCAGGGCAGTGGTCAGGGCAAGTGCCTGGCTGCATTTCGGCATGATCAATCTCCTTGGTCATTCGTTGGTGTGTTTTCGTTTTCCAGCCGTTCCAGTTTTCGCGCACAGGCCGCCTGCACAAAATGGCTGAAAATGCGGCGATGGCCCGGGTGGTAGAGCAGGTATTCAGGATGCCATTGCACGCCCATAAGCCATTGTTGTCCGGTACTCTCTATGGCTTGTACGAAAAGGTCGTTATCGACCGCTGTCACTCGCAAGTTGCGTCCCAGCTGTTTGATGGCCTGGCTGTGGATGCGGTTAGCGCCGATCTTGTGGCTGGGCATCAGTGCGCCGATGCGGCTGCCAGTCACCAATCGCACGGTTTGAAGCGGTAGTAGAAGGGGGCGGTGGCGTGTTCTGACCCGCAGTGGAGTAACGTTCTGGCACAACGATCCACCGTGAAAAATGTTGATGAACTGAGCGCCTCGGCAAATGCCCAGTACCGGAATGCCCAGCAGTTCCGCCTGCTCCAGTAACCGGTAGTCGGTTTCATCCCGTTTTGAGCTGTAGCTGGCGGTCACCTGAGGTTGCTGCCCATAGCGTTCCGGATGCACGTGAGTCCCACCTGACAGCACCAGTCCATCCAGGAGTTCGACGTTGGTATGGGAGCCCGGGCGTATATAGTGGGTGCGGGCGCCGTGCAGTCGGAGGCCCAGGCTGATAAGCCGGTGGGCCAGGGAACGCCGGCCAGGCCCGCTGATGCCTATGGTCAGCCCCGGAACCTCCGGTGCTTCCGGGCGATCAGACATAGCCATGCTCATGCAGCCACTGTTCGGTGGTTTCGCACCAGGAATGAGTCAGGTTGTGCAGACTGAACTTCTGGGCGGCTCTGAAACGTTCTCGCAGGTCAGCCAGATGCTGGGCGTTGTTGGCAATCTGCTCGAGGATTACCCAGTCGTTCCAGACTGTGGAAAAGTGCCACTTGGGATTGTCGATGTCGCAATCCGGCAGCCGGTAGTGGAGAGTCGGTCGACTCTTGATTCTTGGGTCGTGCACGTACTTGGCCAGTAGCTCGGCATCCAGATGCGCGAACAGCGGCAGCAGGTCAAGTGCTTTGTTTCTGGTGGGGTTGTAATGAAGGTAGTCAGACATCAGGCCCTGGATGTCAGGATCGTAGTCATCGGCCATCAACTTTTCCGTGTACCGGCTGCTCCAGGGCTCGATGTAAGTCGTGAACTTTCGGCTGATATCCAGTTGGTGGCGGGATTTGAGCCACTCGTACAGGGCGGCGAATGCCTGCAGGTAGCGCACGATGGTGCCGGGCTCCAGGTCCGGAAGCTCGGGGTTCAGTTGAAGCCCGAACGCATAGTAGATGGCCTCACGGCTACCCACCGCACCCAGATCCCGAAGTTCATCGACCAGTTTCTCGATAAGCCCGAGTCTCGAAAAAGGCAACGGCGGCCCGACAATCTCCAGGGGCACGATCTTCTCCGCGGCGAAGTCGATAACGTCCATCGCATGGGTACCAAATTCACGAACCGCCTCAGGTAACCGCTCGTCGGCCAGGTCCAGATCTTTGATGGGGTCTGAATCCAGCTCGATGGCAAAGGTTCCCGCTTCGGTCTTCAGGCTGGTCACATAACGGGAGTCAAGGTGGGGTGATCCATTGAGCAGTCGACTTGCATGTTCTACAAGCGCTTCATAGCTGAGCCCCGAGAGTTCAATCTCGACGCCAACCCGTCGTTCACTGCCATCAGTGGTTTGAGTGCGATCCGGCATGCTGCATTGATGATCTGGAATCATGATTAGGTTCTGCATCCTTATCAAGGCGTTGATTTTCACCTTAACACACCGGTGTTCTATGTCCTGTTAACGAAAAGAAAATACAGCGAAGGGTTTACACTGGATAAAACACTGTATATAGTCAAATCACTGTATAAAAACCCAGTCTAAGTTACCCGGAGTGCCTTGCATGAAACTGACAGCCAGACAGTCCCAGGTGCTGGATATTATCCGGCGCTACCTTGATGAAACCGGGTATCCGCCAACCCGTGCGGAAATTGCCGCTGAACTGGGTTTTCGTTCGGCGAATGCTGCAGAAGAGCACCTGAGAGCTCTGGCTAGAAAGGGTGCAATCGAGATGGTGCCGGGTGCGAGTCGCGGTATCCGGCTACCCGAGGCAGAACCGGATCTCGGGTTGCCCGTGATCGGTCAGGTCGCCGCTGGTAGCCCGATTCTGGCGCAGGAACATATTGAAGACCACTGCGCGTTGCAGCCAGGGTTCTTTTCTCCCGCTGCGGATTATCTGTTGCGGGTACGTGGTATGAGTATGAAAGATATTGGCATCCTGGACGGTGACCTGCTTGCGGTGCATCGCACACAAGACGTTCACAACGGCCAGGTTGTGGTTGCCCGGGTAGGTGACGAGGTTACGGTCAAGAGGTTCCGCAAAGAAGGCAGCAAAGTCTGGCTGATTGCGGAAAATGAGGAGTTCGGTCCCATTGAGGTGGATCTCACCGAGCAGGAGCTCTTTATTGAAGGGCTTGGCGTAGGTGTTATCCGGCGTTCTGAACTGCATTGAATGCCCGAAAGTCTGTTTAGCGTATATCGCAGGTAGGTGAGTGATGGAACAGTTGAGCTTCAATCATAATGTGGCGTTTCAGCCAGCAGTCGCAGTGCCGGCCGATGTCATCTCTTCTGGCCAGAGGCGGGCAGGCGCTCATCGTTCATCGTCTGGTGCGGTGGACTTCGGTGGCAATGTTACCGAGATAATTTTGCCAAAAGGGCAGGTCGAAAACTTTCAGATGTTGCTGCCCATGCTTACCCAGCTGAACCAGGAAAAGCGGTGGTTGGCCTGGATTGACCCACCACAGGCATTGGTCGGTAAGTGGCAGAAGATGCACGGTATCGTGGCAAATGAAATCCTTGTGCTGCGTTCAACGCCTGAAATCCCCGCACAGCAGCTTGCTGAGCTGGCTCTGGGTGCGGGTACCTGTCACGCAGTGGTTCTGTGGACAAACAAGCTTGCACGTTCGGCTTTTGAATCTCTGCAAAAGGCCTCGGCGCAGGGGAATAGTCACGGAGTGATTCTGCGCCAGAGGTAAGCGTTATCAGTGCAGTGTGTAGTGAGGCTGGGAGTCGCCAAGCTCGCTTTCGTCGTCATCCCAGTCTATGTCGTGAGCAATGGTGCCGGCGGCTTCGATGCCCGACGCGATCATCGCTTTCGCGACACTCATATCCCGGTCCCCCATCATTTCCCGGGCTTCCTGCGAGAATGAAATGCGGACCAGTGGTGCTGCATCATCATCTATCCGACGCAGTGCATAATCGCCGTTAGACAGCTGAACTATCTCGAAAAACGATGGTGACATTCTTTAGGCCTTTATCCTGATACGTTCTGTTCTTGGGTCTTTTACGGTTAATTCGCGGAGGTGAGTTTCACCATTCGCTGTGCCGTTCCTCCAGCGCGCGAGCAAATTCTGCCAACGCTGTCAGGCTTTCTTGAATACGCTTTGCTGAACGATCTGGCCCCTCTTCCGCCGAAACAGCAATGATGTTGTCGGCCGACACGGTTTTTTTTGGGGCCGGTGGCTGACTTATGGCTTTTTCCAGCTGCGCCAGATGGTTCCACCAGCTGCTACGGTCTCCAGCGAGCAATTCAAGATTTTCGACTTCCTGAACCTCGTAGGGAATCAGCGCCTTAAGTTCGTCCAGGGACTGAGGTGCAGCATGTTTTTGCTGATGGGAACGCGCTATCATGGTCAGCAGTGAGCTTCTGCTACGAAGCAGAAGTTCTGTGACCCCTTGGGTTAGTGCTTCTTTGAGTGCTGCTGGCGGCTGGTCTGAACTCTGAGCGAGCTCATCTGTTTGTTCGAGCTGTGCCAGCAGTAATCTCGCCAGATAAACCTTCTGGGAAACCAGCGAATACCATTGTGAAGCCATAAGCGATCTGCCGGAAATAGAGCTAAGCTGTCGATGAAGCGGCTCAGTGTATCATTTTTGGTCAGGCATTTCTTCCTGCTTTGCCGGACATCTCTGTCACAAGAAACTACAAACATTCTCTTGAAACGAGTGTTTGAATTTGGCAAAAAGGGTGCACTTTGGGTGAAATTCAATCACCCACGAGATTCATGTTGGAGGTTAAGGGATGCGAAACCGTTTACTTGCGGCCATCACAGCGGCAGTTATGGGTGTTTCCGGTTCGGTGTGGGCCAAAGTTTCACCGGCTGAAGCCGAGCGGTTGAATGGCGAATTGACGCCTGTGGGTGCCGAAAGAGCCGGCAACGCAGCGGGTACCATTCCTGATTGGCAGGGTGGTTTGTCAACGCCACCGGAGAACTGGCGTGAAGGAACAGTTGAGATCAATCCGTTCCCGGACGACAAACCATTGTTTGTGGTCACCCAGGACAACCTTGAGCTGTATCGTGACAGCCTTACCGACGGTCATGTAAAACTGCTCACTCAGTATGGTCCTGAGTTCGTGATGCCGGTTTACGAATCACGCCGGACGGCGGCATTTCCTGAGCACGTGTACGACAAGTTCCGGGAGAATGCCCTGTCTGCGGAACTGCTGGATAACGGCAATGGCGTGCGCAATACCATTATGACCAGCCCTTTTCCGATTCCTCAGAATGGCCTGGAGGCGATCTGGAATCATATTCTTCGTTATCGCGGTGAAGAGGTTTCCTTCCGCAGTGGCTCGGCAACGCCGCAGCGTGATGGCTCTTTCAACCCTGTGATCAACCAGTACGACTACTTTTTCTCCTACAGTCGTGTGGGTGCCGATCTGGAAGATATCGACAACAAAATCTTCTACCTGAAGACAGAAACCCTGGCGCCCAGTACGCTGGCGGGTACCATCACTTTGGTGCACGAAACCCTGGACCAGATTCGTTCGCCGCGTTTGGCCTGGCGTTACGACGCTGGCTCACGGCGCCTGCGTCGTTCGCCTAATCTGGCTTATGAAACTGATTTGCCGAACTCGTCTTCGCTTCGATCGGTCGACCAGAAGGATATGTATAACGGCGCGCCTAACCAGTACGACTGGGAGCTTAAAGGTAAACGCGAGATTCTGGTCCCTTACAACGCCTACAAGCTGCACGACCGCAATGTGCGCCCGGATGACGTAATTCGCGCGAACCACATTAACCAGAGCCTGACCCGTTACGAGCTACATCGGGTGTGGGTAGTTGAGGCGAAGCGCCGCACCGGCATTGGCCACATCTACGATCGCCGGGTGTTCTACATCGACGAAGACAGCTGGCAGATTCTGGCATCTGAGGAGTATAACGAGGCAGGAGAACTCTGGCGGGTGTCTGAGGCGCACAGCATTAGCTATTACAGTGTGCCGGTGTTCTGGACTACCATGGAAATGACCTACGATCTCAAAGCGCAGCGTTATTACATTGATGGTCTGGACGATGGTTACCCGGCTTATGACTTTGAGCCCGGATACCGTGGCAACGAGTTTACAGCGTCGGCTGCGCGCCGGGCTGCTCGCCGGTAACGCTCTGATCAATACAGCCGCGACCTTATCCGGTGGCGGCTGTATTGCGGGTTTCGCCAGGCCCAGGTTTCCCCAACCCAACAGGAGACGGCCTCATGTCTAATTCCGAATCCCTTCTGGCAGAGCTTGACCAACTGAACACCTTGCTACACGAAGCGCTTGAAGCCCAGGACTGGGATGCGCTGGCTGATCTCAACCGAAAAGTTAAACCTGCCGTTGAACCCCTGATGTTGGCGATGGAACAAGGCAATGTGGAGCCTGCCCTGGTCAAGGCCCGGCTGGAGTCGTTGAATCAGTTTGTTCAGGATGCTGAGCAGGGTGCTGTCCGGGCCAGAGAAGAGGCCCGACAATCGTTGAAGGGTGTCAATCAGAACCGCAACGCTGCAAAGGCCTATGAAAATGTGTCGTCTGGCCGCCCCAAGTAACACCTTCGCACGGTCCGGTATCGTCTGAAAATGGCGTCATAAAATTGACTCCGGGCTCAGGACAGTCTTAAATACCGCTCAAATCCCCGACAGAGATCTCTGTGCATGTCGAAAAATAACAAAGTGCTGGTGCTCAGCGAAGACGAGACCAGGCGCCGTGATCTGGTCACCATTCTGGAGTTTGTCGGCGAAGACCAGGTTCTGGCGGGTGACGAAGCATTGGCGCTTTTAGCCAGTGAGGACGCCGCCGAAAAGGACAGTGCATCGGTTGCAGTTATCAACGGTGAAGATGGCGGAGCCAAGGCAGCGATCGCTGCGGTATGCAATGCCACACCCGGGCTGCCCATCCTGTTGGTCGGTGATCTTGATACCGCGCACCTGTCGGACGACAATGCTGCGCGGTTGATCGCCCGTATGGAATGGCCGCTGAACTATACCAAGTTCGTCGACTCCCTCTATCGGGCGCAAATTTATCGGGACCAATTCAGCCGCACCCGAGAGCGTGGGCAGCAGCGGGGGGTTCAGCTTTTCCGGAGTCTGGTGGGTACTAGTCGGCGTGTGCAGCAGGTTCGTCAGCTGATGGAGCAGGTTGCGGACAAAGACGTCAGTGTACTGATTACCGGCGAGTCAGGAACTGGCAAAGAAGTTGTCGCCCGTAATCTGCACTACCATTCAACCCGCCGGGATAAACCGTTCGTTCCCGTGAATTGTGGTGCCATTCCTGCGGAACTCCTGGAAAGTGAGCTGTTCGGCCATGAAAAGGGCGCGTTCACCGGGGCTATAACCGCCCGGGTGGGGCGTTTTGAGCTGGCCGAAGGCGGGACGCTGTTTCTGGATGAAATTGGCGACATGCCGCTTAACATGCAGGTAAAGATTCTGAGGGTGCTTCAGGAGCGCACGTTTGAGCGAGTGGGCAGCAACCGCACTCAGTCAGCAGACGTCCGTATCATTGCAGCTACCCACAAGAATCTGGAGAACATGATTGAGTCCGGAGAGTTCCGGGAAGATTTGTACTATCGTCTGAACGTGTTTCCCATCGAGATGCCGTCACTGCGTGACAGGGTAGAGGACCTTCCTCTGCTGATTAACGAGCTGATCTCGCGCATGGAAAAGGAAAAACGCGGCTCCCTGAGAATGAACTCGGCGGCGATCATGAGTTTGTGTCGGCATGATTGGCCCGGCAACGTCAGGGAACTGGCGAACCTGGTTGAGCGACTGGCAATCATGCATCCCTACGGTGTCATCGGAGTGCAGGAGTTGCCAAAGAAGTTCCGGTACGTGGACGACTACGATGAAAACCGGCCCGTTGAGGACACGGGAATGCCGTCGGCAATACCTGGCCTGATTGGTCTGGATGCGCCTGCGTTGCTTCCGGTGAATGGTATTGATCTCAAGGACTATCTCTCCAATCTGGAGCGACAGCTGATCCAGCAGGCGTTGGACGAAGCGTCCGGCGTTGTTGCCAGAGCTGCAGAAAAGCTTCGTATTCGCAGAACCACACTGGTCGAGAAAGTCCGCAAATACGGGCTTCGTGACGATTCTGAGGAATCCTGAGATTCGGCCGTTTGCGGCGTCAAAGGTTCGTAACCTGATGGCGCCGCGGCCTTCAGGAATCGACAAAAAGCCGTCACCCCTTCTTTTTTGATAATCCCTCCTTGTTGAAATTAAAGAAAAAATAGAATCTGGCATAGCATTGGCATAGCTGACTCCAAACGAAACATCCGAGTGGTCTGGTCTTTGGGGACTGGTCTCAGGGGGAAGGTTATGAGTCAGGCACAATTTGTTCTGGAACCGGGGCACACCAACGCAGGTGTGAATGCCGCTGCTGATGCGAATGACAAGGTGACGGCACTGTTTCCGCAACAAGACGACGAAGCGGTTGATTCGGCCCTGGAGCTGTTTAACCGCATGTCGCGTCAGATTACCGATTCCTACCGGACACTCGAGTCACGGGTTAACCAGTTATCGGGCGAACTCTCCCACGAATCGCGCCAGCGTCAACAGGAGCTCGAAGAGAAAGAGCAATTGGCCGATCGTTTGTCGACTCTCCTCAAGGCGCTGCCGGCGGGTGTAGTGGTGCTGGATAAGCGCGGCGTCGTTAGCCAATGCAATCCGGCGGCAATGGCGCTGCTTGGCGAGCCACTCGACGGAGAACGCTGGATCGACGTGATCAAGCGCTGCTTCTCCCCCCGCAGTGATGATGGCCACGAAGTGTCTCTGAAAGACGGTCGTCGGGTCAGTATTGAAATCCGGACCATGGAAAACCAGCCAGGCCAGCTCATTCTGCTGACCGATCTGACCGAAACACGCCAGCTGCAGTCTCAGCTGGCCCATGCCCAGCGTCTGTCTGCCATGGGCAAGATGGTAGCATCGCTGGCGCATCAGATTCGCACACCGCTGTCGGCGGCCATTCTGTACGGAGGCCACCTGAGCCAGTCCGACCTGGACGAAGAAATGCGTCAGCGCTGCACCTCACGTCTTATGTCGCGCCTTACTCACCTCGAACAGCAGGTTCGGGACATGCTTATTTTTGCCCGGGGCGAAACCCGGCTCGCGGAGGAGTTGTCCGCCAGTAAGCTGGTCGCCGCTCTGGAGTCTGCTATTGAGGGGCTGAAGCTGGCACCGGGAGCCACTGTTTCCCTGGGCAACGCGGTCAGTGAGCAGTGCCGCCTTATGTGCAATCGGGACGCCCTGGTGGGTGCGTGTACCAACCTGGTGAATAACAGCCTGGAGGCGGGTGCGAAAGAGGTTCGGCTGCAAGTGGCGTCGTCGCAAAGCGGACTGGACATTCGTGTTCTGGACAACGGCCCCGGCTTTAACCCGGAGCAGGCAGGCAAAATTATGGAAGCGTTCTACACCACCAAGTCTCATGGCACAGGTCTGGGGCTGGCCGTGGTGCAGGCGGTGGTCAAGGCTCACAGGGGTGAGTTTTCGATTCAATCTTCCGGGCAGGGTGGTGCAGTGGCCGTAATGCGGCTGCCAACTCTGTCTGGCCGGGTTAAAGAGCAGGTGGAGGCATAACATGGCAAAGGCCCAGATTCTGATAGTAGAAGATGACCAGGACCTGCGCGAAGCGTTGGTGACAACACTTGAGTTGGCCCGGTTCCAGGTATGCGAAGCGGCCAACGCGGAAGAAGCCCTTGCCAGCCTGGCTCGTAACCCGGTCGATATGGTGGTCAGTGACGTCAATATGCCGGGCCTCTCTGGTCACGAATTGCTGGCGGAAGTGCAGCGTCTTTACCCCGGGTTGCCGATGATGCTGATTACCGCCTACGGGCAGATCAGTCATGCGGTATCTGCGATGCAATCCGGCGCCATCGATTACCTCGTCAAACCATTCGAACCGCAGGTGCTGGTGGATGCTGTCACCAAGGTGGTTGGCGGTGTGCGTCAGAAATCCGGCGACGAGCCGGTTGCAGAAGATCCAGTCAGCAAACGTATGTTCCAGCTAGCGGCCAAAGTGGCGGCCAGCGATTCTACCGTGATGATTTCCGGTGAGAGTGGTACGGGCAAGGAAGTACTGGCTCGCTATATTCACCAACAGTCTCCCCGGGCAGATCAGCCGTTTGTGGCGATTAACTGTGCGGCGATTCCTGAAAACATGCTGGAAGCAATTCTGTTTGGTCACGAAAAAGGCGCTTTTACCGGGGCGGTCGCGTCGTCTCCCGGCAAATTCGAGCAGGCCAACGGTGGCACCATTCTGCTGGACGAAATTTCTGAGATGGATCTGGGATTGCAGTCCAAATTGCTTCGGGTTCTGCAAGAACGTGAGGTAGAGCGAGTCGGTGGCCGCAAGACCATCGCGCTGGATGTCAGAGTATTGGCCACGACCAACCGTGACCTGGCTGATTACGTACGTGAAGGAAAATTCCGGGAAGACCTGTATTACCGCCTGACCGTATTTCCCATGCGCTGGCAGCCGCTGCGTGAGCGCCCGCTCGATATTATGCCGTTGGCGAAATCGCTGCTGAAAAAGCACTGCCGGAAAATGAAACTGACCGGTATCAGCCTGGCCGATGATGCCCGAAAAGCCCTGATGGCCTATAGCTGGCCCGGTAACGTACGCGAGCTGGATAATGCACTTCAGCGGGCGCTGGTATTGCACCAGGGCAACGTGATTCATGCAGGTGATCTGTGTCTGGAAATGGGTATTACCGGTGCAGCCGGTTTCAGCCAGCCCTCCACCCCGGTTACTGAGCCTGAGTTGCAGGCCGTCGAGCAGGAGCAGCCTTTGTTGCCGGAGGACAGTTGGGGTGAGGCCATTGATCAGGACGATGCTGTGGGCTCACTGGGGGATGATCTGCGGCAGCAGGAGTTCCGTATCATTATTCAGACCCTGCGCAAAGAGCGTGGGCGTCGCAACCGGGCTGCGGAGCAGCTGGGTATCAGTCCGAGAACACTGCGCTACAAGTTGGCGCAAATGCGTGATGCCGGTATTGATCTGGATGCAGAGCTGGCGATCGTTTAATCAGGTTTGTTCGTCTCCTTCGACTACTCCTTCAGGCACCCTTCGGGGTGCCGCTTTTTTGCCGACCACGGCCCGCTGCAATAAGCCTCCCGCCAGATTACCGTCAAAAGTTTGTCTGCATGCTTGTTTTAATTTCTTAGTTATTTGAAAACGTTAATAAAAAATGTTTTGGCCTGCTGTTTGCTTTATCACCCTCAGAGAATGAATAACTGATACCCCGTCAGGGTATCCGGGAGAGTGATATGGTTCAGCGTGCCGACATCAACAGTGTTCTTTCCGACATCCGGAATCTGCGGTCCCAGATGATGCAGAATCAGCGGATCGAACAGGATCAGTCTGTGCGTGGTCGTATTGATGGCCCGCGACAGGTTCAGGAAACCCGGGATGTACCCAGCTTCAACGATATGCTTGGTAAAGCGGTCAACAGCGTCAATGAAGTGCAGGGGCAGGCCAACGAACTACGCACCGCCTATGAAATGGGTGATCCCAACGTAGACATCACCCGGGTGATGATTGCCGCCCAGAAATCCAGTGTGTCCTTTGAGGCACTGACCCAGGTGCGTAACCGGGTGGTCAGGGCCTATGAAGACATCATGAATATGCCGATCTGATAACGGAGCAGTAGCATGGCAAGCGTACCCGCCCAAACCACAGCGTCTGACCTGCCTGCCACCCAGGACTCGGATGCACCTGAAAGCCAAAGCAACCTGCTGCTTGGATTCAATCGTCTGCATCTGCTGCGCCAGATTGGCCTTATGGTGGGGTTGGCGGCCAGTGTTGCACTGGGCGTCGCTGTGGTTTTGTGGGCTCAGGAGCCCAATTACCAGCCGGTTGTCGGTGATTTGTCGGCCTACAATCCTCAAGACGTAACCACCATTCTTGATAGCAGTGGCATCGAGTACAAGATGGACCCGCGCACGGGCGCTTTGCTGGTGCCTTCGGACCAGGTTTATAACGCACGCCTGAAACTGGCTGCAGAAGGGGTTACAGATCGTAAAACCATTGGTTATGAGTTGCTGGA
>Ga0209075_1003062_pt1 | contig 14232 bp, 8 predicted proteins | sample Stecom2011_FD_187523 | JGI IMG/M metagenome (GOLD analysis project Ga0209075, IMG submission 187523) | Agricultural soil microbial communities from Utah to study Nitrogen management - Steer compost 2011 (SPAdes) (version 2) | ecosystem: Environmental > Terrestrial > Soil > Agricultural land... | reverse complement strand
TCCGTCGCCTGGGCCCAGGACCGCGCGCCCGGGACGCTCGCGGGCCAAGTCGTCGAAGTTGGCCTGGATGACTACGGCGTGCCGCTTGCCGAGGTGCGCGTCGCGGGCACCGACCTGGCGACCACCACCGATGACGCGGGGAATTTTCGCATCGATGGCGTCCCCGACGGCCCGCTCGAGCTCCGTGTGACGGCCGAAGATTATGCCCCGCTGCGGGTCACGATCAGCGAAGTCGAGCGCCGCGCGCCCATCTTACTCGGCCTCTCCTGGGCGGGCGCCGGCGCCGTCGCGGTGACCACCGCCACGCAAATGCCCGAGCAACCCACCGCCTCGACCACCCGCATCAGCGCGCGCGAGATGGCCGCCTCGCCGCGGCGAAACGCCGAAGAGATCCTGCGCCAGGTCCCCGGGCTCACCCTGGTGCAGCACGGCAGCGAGGGCAAAGGGCACCAGTTCTTCATGCGCGGCTTCGACGCCATCCACGGCGCCGACCTCGAGCTCACCCTCGACGGCATGCCGCTCAATGAGTGGTCCAATATTCACGCCCAGGGCTATATCGACCTGGGTATTATTATCCCCGAAATGCTTAAGAGCGTCGTGGTCACCAAGGGTCCGTTCACCCTTGAGCAGGGCCCCTTCGCGATGGCCGGCTCGGCGCATTACCACCTCGGGGTGCCCAGCGAAAACCTCGGCTGGCGCGCGGCCTATACCATCGGGACAACCAATCGCCATCGGATCTTTGCCGGGTATTCGCCCCCGGAGCAACGCGGCGAACAATTCGTCGGCGTCGAGGCCACCCATGACGATAGCTTCGGCGAGAATCGCGAACTGAACCGCGCCACCGTCAATGCCAAGACGCGCCTGGTCGACTCGCAGGATACCGGCCACCTCGACCTCGTGGCGCTCGCCGGCCACGCCAATTTCGAGCTGCCCGGGGCGCTTCGAAACGACGATGTGAGCGCCGGGCGCGTCGGTTTTTATGATACCTATGATCCGCTCGGCGAGGGCACGAGCACCCGAGCCCTCCTGGCCCTTCACTATTCCCGCGCGCACCAGGATAACGACCTGGGCATCACCGCCTATGGCGGCTACCGAAGACTTGAACTCCTCGAGAACTTCACCGGTTATCTCGTCCACCCCGAGAGCAGCGACCGCCGTGCTCAATTCCAGGACACCTACTCCTTCGGCGTCTTCGCCAACCATACGGCGCAACTTCTCGAAGCACTCGCCCTTCGAACCGGCCTGGGACTTCGCGGCGATGCCTTCACCCAACACGAAGATCGCATCGCCGATAACCGAGCGCCCATCGCTCGCCAGCGCGACCTCGACGGCCTCCAACTCGACGCCCACGCCCTGGCCGGCCTAAGATGGCAACCCACCGGGGCCATCCAGATCGACGCGGGCGCACGCCTCGACCTTATCCACGTCGACATCACCGACCGGCTCAACGCCGACGCCCAGTCCGACGAGCGCATCTTGGTCGCCTCACCGCGCATCACCGGCCGCTGGCAACCCCTTGATTTCTGGCAACTTTTTGCCGCCTACGGCCGCGGCTTTCGCCCGCCCGAAGCGCGCTCCTTCTCGAGCTTCAAACCGCAGCAAACCGGCATCGGTGACGAGATCTATATGGGCGGTGAACCCCAGGCGACGGTCTCGGATGTCTTCGAAGTCGGCACGCGCTGGGACCCGGCCGACTGGTTCGGCGCAAGCGTCGCGGGCTTTGCGACCGTTATCGAGCGCGAGTCGATCTTCGACCACGTCTCGGGAATCAACCTTGAGCTCAACGGCACGCGCCGGCTCGGCGCAGAGCTCGTCCTGTACTCGGACCCGCTGCCCTGGCTAAGTCTTCGCGGCGACCTGACCTACGTCGACGCGCGTTTTGTCGCTTCCCAAAACCCCGTCCCGCTCGCCCCGTGGCTCACCGGCGGCCTGCGCGCCATCATCACCCACCACAGTGGATTTCACGCGGGGCTGCGTGCACTCGCAGTCGCCCCGCGCACCCTCCCCCACGGCGCCACCGGCGCAACCCTGCTGCTGACCGACGCCACCGTCGGCTATCACTGGGATTGGCTGCGCATCGACCTGGAGGTCGAGAACTTCCTGAATCGCGAGTTGCGCGAGGGCGAATACCACTACTCAAGCCACTGGCAGCCCGGCACACCCGCCAGCGCCATCCCGGTCCTGACCACCACCGCCGGCCCCCCCATCAACGCGCGGCTGACCGTGGGCGTGGTCTTCTGAGCCGGACCGGCCGCTTATTGCGCAATCGCGGCGCCGGTATCCAGCACCTCGAAGTCGCTGCCGCGCACCGCGCGCAACCCGGAAATCACATCATCCATCAGCGGCTCCCAGCGGTCGTCGCTGTCGCCGGTGATAAACCAGTCGCTGCCGTTATCGGCAAGAATAATGCCGTAGGTTTGCATCGCCCGCAGGATGACCTGAGCGCTCGCCGGGGCGCTGTCGACGGGATAATCCGCGCGCAACCTGAGGCGCAGCCCCATCGGCGGCAGATCCTCACCGTCGCGCCCCGCCGCATGAGTCGCGGGCGGAATATAGGCCTTCGCGCTGCGCCTCACGGTGAAGCGAAGCGCATGATTCAGCTCCCCGGCGAGCACTTCCTCGACGCGCACCAGGCCCGGAAGAATCGGGAGCCCGGCGGCGTCGGCGCTGGTCCACCCGTCGGGGCGAAGCGCGTTGGTGCCGAGGTTAAAGATCGCCCCGTTCCCCGCCGTCCAATGCCCGTCGGCGTAGTTTTGCGCCATATAAAGTTCGTAGAGCGTGCATGCGTCGGGCGCGCCGGCGGTATCAAGATAAAGGACGTGGCGGTCCGCCCCCGTCGGCGCCCCGGGCCCCCCCTCAATGCGCGCATCGGCCGGAATCGGATAGCAAAACTCACCCCCATCACACGGCATCGGGTCGCTCTCTGCTTCGCCCCACGAGGTCGTCCAGGTAATCGGATTGGCCTGCGCGCCGGTCCCACTCATCCACGGAATCCCATAGTGATCCGTCGACCAATTTCCCCAGTCGGGATGAAGCCGCTGGCCCGGATTCATTTCGGCGAGTATCTGGGCAGCCCTTGGGTGGAGCGGGAGGTTCGAGACATCCTGATTCCAGGGATTATCCGCGGGAAAGATCCGACATCCCGCGATAAAGACGCCGGGACCGTCGGGGCCTGGCGTATCAGCATCGGGCGCAGTGTCATCGGGATTGTCCGCGTCGTTTTGTGCGACGTCCGCGCCGGAGCCGACGTCATCTTCGCCCGCACCATCCTCCTGGGCCCGCGCGTCCTGCCCGGCATCCAAACCCGACTTCGACTGGGTGTCATCGGCGCAAGCAGCGCCCGCGAGAAGACAGCAGAAAATACATACAAAATAGGTCGACTTCATCGCTATATCCTTAGGTTTTCGCGGCAAATAACAGCCTATTCACCAAATCCCATGGCCGCCGCCAGGTGCGTCTCGCATAGCGCGGTATCGTCGCCACTTTGAGTGCGAATCTTGAGGCAATCCTCGCATTCGGCGGATTGCGAAAACGCCCGATTGCCCCGAAAGGTTTGCTCCAGCTCGCGCAACGCGTCCTCGGGCGAGGCGCTGCGAAAGGCCTCGATATCCCAGCCGGGCTTATTCTTGAGCTCGCGCAGCCCGGCCTCCACGATCTTCTTCTTCTGGCGCTTGCTGACTGATTTTGAGGGATTTGATTCTGATTTCGACATGATTCTGGCTCCGGTTGACGTGGCAGATTATGCCCCGATGAGGTCAACTCAAGCAGCCCGAGCTGTCAAGCCGAATCACGCTCGCAAAGTCGGGTCCCGCTCGGGAAGCGGGGTCACGCCGGCGCCCGCCGGGGCGAGCAGCGTGGCGGTGGCCATGCGCATCATGACGGTTCGGGCGCGGTCGACGGCCTCCTGCTCCACGCGTCGACCTTCGTCAAGCAGCACGGCGCGGGTGATGGATTCCAGCGCAAGCAGCAGGCTTTGGACCAACTGGGGGTCGCAGGTATCGGGCAGATAATCCGCCAGCGCCTCGCGCACCAGATTGGCCAGTGTTCGGTGGGTGCGCATGCGCCGCTCATACAGCGGTGAGTCGGGGCTCTGCGCCTCGCCGCCGAGCACGTACATAAGCCGGCCAAAGGTGCGCACCGAGGAGAGATGCGCGTCGATGCAGCCCGCAACCACCTGGGTGGGGTCTTCGGCCTTCTCGATCGAGTAGCGGCACGATCGAATCAGCAAATCGGTGCCGATCTCGTAGAGCGAGAGCATGACATCTTCGCGGTTTGTGAAGACCCGGTAGAAGGTGCGCCGGGCAACGTCCGCACCCTCCAGGATGCGCTGGACGGTCACGCGCGTGCCGTGCTCGGCGAAGACATTCATGGCTCCCGCCAGAATTTTTGCCCGGGTGGGATCCGAATTATCAATCGAGGAACTGCTCATAAATCATAGGGGGGGATGGGGGGTCGATCTTCTCACTTCTCCTACCGTGCGCACAGCCTTTTCGCAAGCCCGCGCCGCCCATAAATCGAGGCAGCGGGCCGCTCAATACCCCCAAAAGACTGCTCATTTGTATAGCTAAATTGGTATGTCCAAATAATCATCCTACATCCGTTGACAAACTCCCTACATTCCATTTACATCGGATTTACCCTTCGTGCATCAAAACGCCAGGGCATCGCCAAACGAAGCTTTGCCGGCAAAATCCAAACCTGAGGATGAAAATGTTCGAGTCGAATGAAACAACATGTATACCTCTCGCGAAAAACAATGAAACAGCGTGTATACCTCGCTGGAAAGTGAGCCTGCTCATGCTTCTGGCATGCCTGGGGCTACTGTCGGTGAGCTCGGTCGCGCAGGCAGCGCCGACACGTTGCGAAGTTCTGGATCATGCCAAGCGCTGGGTGGACAAGCAGATCTACTATTCTCAGGGGCCCTGGGGCGGGTATTGCGCCGGGTCGATGTATTGTGATCCCGATGCGAACGGAAAGTGCTATCGCCCGGATTGCTCCGGGTATGTGTCGGCTGTGTGGGGACTGCCGGCGCCGGGCAATACGACCTATAGCTTCGCGGGCGGGCCGTGGAATAGCGGGCACTCCCATATTATCAGCTACGACAACTTGCGCCCCGGCGACGCGCTGAACTTCGCCGGAAACCCGAATACCGGCACCGGCCATATTCGCCTCTTTGGCGGGTGGCTGGACGCCGCGAAGACGCGCATGTGGGGCTATGAGACCAGCACCTGCGGCACCCCCGCCTATTATTATGAGCGCAGCCGCTGGGAATTTGTGAATAACGGCTACGTGGCGATTCGCCTGAACGGAATCCGCGAGTGCGCGCCAGTCCAGCCGCCCGCCCCGCCGGAGCCGGAGGTGCCGCTGCTCACCCAGGTCAATAGCAACGGCGCGATCAGCGTGGTCAACTGGAATGACGAGGAGCAGGCCGAGGTCTGGGTACGCGGCAGCAACGGAGCGCTGCATCATAGCTGGACGTTCAGCAATAATGATTGGTCGGCGCTGCATCAGTTTGCCGACGACGCCGCGTGCGGATTTGCGGCCGGATTCTGGCCCGAAACCCCCGGCTATGCCGAGGTCTTCATGCCCACGAACAGCGGCGGCACCCAGCATAGTTGGCTGCAGGAAGGCCAGGGCTGGCAGGGGCCGCATGACTACGGAAATCGGGGACTCTCACAGTTTTCGACACTCCTGTGGCCCAATGAGACCCTGGAGGTCTTCGCCCTGGGCAATGACGGCGCGATTCACCACCGTTTCTGGCACAAGAATACAGGTAGCTGGTCGGACTGGTACCGCTTCGGCGGGGACTTTGTCACCGGGGTAAGCGCGATCACCTGGGGCGACGGGCGCCCGGAGCTTTTCGCGACCGCCGCCGACGGAACGATCTGGAATCGTTGGTGGATCCCGCAGCAAAAAGCCTGGAGTGAGTGGTCCTCGATCCTCGGCGGAGACGTCGCCTCTCGCCCGGTCCCGGTTCGCTGGGACGACGGTCGCCTGGAGGTCTTCGCGCGCGGAAACGACGGCTATTTATACCACGGCTGGTGGAAGAACGATCAGTGGCATACGATGCGAAAGCTCAGCAATATCAAGATCAAGGGCGAGCCCTCGGTAGTCTTTAATCCGAAGGGGAATGGGGGACCGTTTGGCCCGCAGATCTTCGCGCGCGACGAGAGTAACCGCCTGGTCGAGATGCACCGCGATAATAACGGCCAGTGGCTGGAATTTCGCACGCTACTCTATGATCGCGTCCTGTCCTCAGACCCCTTTGGCTGGATTCGCGGCGACGGAATCGGCCTGCTCTTTGCGGTCGACGCGTCGGGCAAGCTTATCCAAAGTCACCGCGACCCGGCGACCGGCTGGAAGCCCTGGAAGACCATTTCGGGCGCGACCATCGACGCCTGCCTGAGCCCCGACAGCCTGGACACCTCTGGCCCGACGGTCATGCCGATTAGCCTGAGCGACGAGGGTTCGGAGCACTACGGCAGCGAGGATAAGAGCGAGAGCCCGAGCGACAGCAATAGCGACGACAAGAGCGACTCCATCGATGACGGCTCCTTTGATGACGAGTCTTTCGACGGCGAGAATAACGCCACCGGCGCCACCCCCCAGACCCAAATGATGGGCGGGTGTGCCGCGGCAGACGGTGCGGCCCCCAACGGGGCGTGGGCGCTCTTCGCCCTTCTGGGCGCGGCAGCTCTGGGGCGCACACGGCGCCGCGAGCGCACCTGAGCATCAACATAACGGTTAATAATTGAGAAAAAGAAAGCCCGCGAATTTCGCGGGCTTTCTTTCTTTGCGCTCGGCATCGATACAGAAGATCTAATTCACCGCAGGACTTCCCGCATTTGCCCACCCCGAGCGACTCAGCCGCACGACGCCCTGGCCGCGGGCGCAGACCTCGCCGGCCGCGTCAAAGATCACCGCCGACGCAAAGAGGTTCGTGCCACCCGCGCGGTCGATATGCGCCTCGGCGGTGATGCGATCGCCGGTCACGGGACGCTCGAAGTTCATCGAGAGTTGAATCGTCGCCGAGCGGCGCGCGGGGTCAACCAGCGCGCCGCAGACGCCGATGGTCAGGTCAAAAAGCGCCGCTAAAATGCCACCATTGATTGCGTCTGAACCCAACCCGCCTCGATGCCCCGGGCGCACCTCATCAATGATGGCGCGCACCCGCTGGGTGTCGGGAAACTCGATGCGCACGCCGAATAACCCGAGCGTTGCGCTCTGGTTAAACCCGTCGGCATAGGCCGCCAGCCGCTTGAGTTTTTCGGCCTCGGGAAGCTCTGCGTACGCCATTTCGGCGAAAGAAGAAATCGGATCACTCATAAATTGCTCGGCTTATCTTATCGAAATGAAACCTCAAGAAGTTCTTCGCAACGCTTCTAATCAACGTCTTTCGCAAGCAGACGTCGCAACGCGTCCGGCGTAAACCAACCCGCCAGGGGGCGCGAGCTGCGCTCCTCGCGGAGTTGCACGAGCAGATCTTCGGCTTCGGCGCGCCGGTGTTTTTCTTTGAGCGCCCGCTCGTTGGCGTCGGCGGAAGAATGTGGCATCGTCGTCGAGATAAATCCCAATATGCGCCGCCGTCACTTTGGCGAGCAATTCGGCGAGCATGCGCACCTGCATCATGCACGCGGTCGGGCTGATGCCGGCGAGCTGCTCGGCCTCGTAGCCGAACTTCGCGAGTCGCTCGTCGTGCTCGGCGAGGAACGCGAAATTTGAGTTGTGGAATATTTGGGGCATGGAGCCACTGCTTGACGACGACCAACGGGAGTACTCGCCTCCCCTGACGGCGGCTCGAAAGCGTACCCGCGCAAGTTATAACGATGGCGGGTCAGGTGCAACCGGAGCCCCTTGAAAACACAATGGCTTGGCCGATTTGACTTCGCCACACGAGACGGGGCAACATAGGCTGTGTACGATTATATTGTGGTTTTCTTCTATCACCGTAAGCCCAGGCACTCGGCTCGTCCGTAGTGCCGAAAAATCCAAACTCTCATAATATTATGGCAGTAAAGCAAAACCTCGACGCCCCACCCTCCGACGCAACTCCAATCGAGGGTCTTGGAAATTGGTTTCGAGCGGCGTTGCTCACCTTTGGGCTCGCCGGTGGCATCGAATGGCTACTCGCGGCGACGTCTTCGACGTCGGCCAGCCTGAGCGGCGTGGTCGTCGGCGCGCTCGTCATCGTGTCGATCTGGGTGGTATGCGGCGCGGTATGGGCACTTGCGTCGGGGCTCGGGCTCGCGCTCATGAGCGGGCGCGCCTCCGCGACGTTTCTGGTCGCCAGGCTGATCGCGGCGTGGAAGCGGTGGTGGGAGGAGCGTCACACGCCGCGCGATCTGCAACGACTGGCGACGATCGCCTGTGGCCTGGTCGGCGTGGCTATATTCTCGGCTGGCAGCGTGGCGTGGACCGCTCATCTGATCGAGAACCGCAACGGGCCGTGGCTTATCGCGGCGGCGTCTCTGGCTGGCCAGGGGATCTTGGCGCTGGCTGTCCTCGCGTCGGCCACCGCGCTGCGCCGGCTTCTGATCGCACTGCTCGGCCGGCTGCGAGATAAGCAGGTGGCTCAATGGCTTCACACCCCGGCGTTGTTCGCGGTGTCGATGGTATTTCTTCTCGGCGCCGCCATTATCGGACTGGTCACATACTTCGAGATCTTTTTGGCCATCGAGGGGCCGTCGCTCGCGCTGGGCGCAGCCGCCGTGGCTGTGCATCCACTGGTCGCCTATGTCTGGGCGACGCGCCGCAAACCCTCGACCTGGCTGCGTCGCGCACTATGGGCGGCGCCCCTGCTCGCCGTGGTCGTGGCCGGCGTGGCCAGTCAGAATGCCGACGCCAGGCGCCTCTTGGCGTTGCACGGCGCGTCCGCCAATTTTGCCTTCAACACCTTTCAACGCCACGTCGATCTGGACCAATTCTTCACCTCGAGCAGCGAGTGTCCGCCGCTCGGGCCCCTGGGCCGCCCGCCTGAAGGCATGTCCTTCGAGGCGTACGAGGCACAGTGTCTCGATCCAAAATACGATCGCCCCGTCGCTCGCCCAGAGCCGCCGCCCTCGGATCGCCCCGACCTCAAGCAACGGCCGAGCTTCCTATTCATCACGTGGGACTCGGTGCGTGCGGATCGCCTGGGCTATATGGGCCACGCGCGTAATACGACGCCCAACCTCGATGCTTTTGCAGCGAAGAGCCTCGTCTTCAACCGCGCATTCTCGCAAGACTCGGGCACCGGACCCAGCTTCTGGTCGCTGCTCGCCGGAAAGACCCCCTTTCAGGTCACTTTGCCCGACGCGAGCCGCTTCCCGCCGAAGCTCGGCCCCGACGAGAAGATGCTCGGCGAGTTATTCGCCCAAAACGGCTACCAGATTGAGGCGGTGATGTGCGGAGGCGTCTTCGACACCCCTGGATGGGGCATCAAGCGCGGCTTCGAGCGATTCGAGAATGTCTGTGGCAAAAAGAAGCGCGACCTGGCACCTATCGTCGCCAACCGTGCGATCGAGACGCTCGAAAGGGTGTCCGACAGCGACAAGCCGTTCTTCTTGTGGGTGCACTTTTACGACGTCCACGAGCCTTATAGCGATCACCCCGACATCGGCTTTGGCGACAAACGCGTCGACAACTACGACGAAGAGCTGCGCTACACCGACACCCATATGCAGAAGTTGCTCGACGCCGCCGAGAAGGTCGCGGGCACGCGCCCGATCTATACGATTTTTGGGGCCGATCACGGCGAAAATTTCGACGAGCATGGTTTTGATCCGCACGCTCGAAATTTGTACCGGGTGGTCACCCAGGTGCCGATGATCACCCATGGGCCGAATATCGAGCCGCAGCGGATCGAGGCACCGGTGGCCCTCAACGATGTCTACCCGACCGTCCTCGACCTCGCCGGCATTCCGATCCCCGAGGAGTCGACCATGGTCAGCCAAGTGCCCGTGCTCTACGGCGCCGAGCCCGATGCAAAGCGAATGGTATTCCAGGAAAACTCGTACTCGCGCCCGCGTCGCCACACGCGGGCAGTCGTCTACGACCGCTTCCACTACATCATGGACCTGACGATGAATACCAGCGAGCTCTACGACTACGTCGACGATCCGCTCGAGCGCAAAAACCTGGCCAGCGCCGGGCTCATCGAAGAACAGATCATGCGCCAGGCGCTCATCCGATTCCTCCAGTCGAGCCACATCCCCGAGGGCCTGCGCAACTGAGATCGCTTGTACTGGGCGGAAATTGGGCAAGTCCCGTCCAAGCGTGTACGCGAGGTGGAGGTTGTCCTCCTCGAAGGAACCATCATAGCCTGACATGACCCAAATTTCTCGGACACTAAAATAACAGCATTTACGCTGCCGCATCGGTCATCAACATTCACCTCTCAAACGGCATCGGCGAGACATAGTCGATGAATGAATGTTGGAATCGGTGTTTGCCCAGCCAGTTATACAGCGCGCTAAGGCGAACCCCGAGGTCGCGGGCGACTTGAGCCGTCGGAATCGACTCACTCGGCGCCAGGCGAACAGCACCCTTCAAAAACCCACCTGAAATGCCCGTCGACCCAAACTCGGCGGTCGCCGCAACACACGCGCCCTGCTCAATTTTACCGGCGCCGCCAGCCTTGGTTCTATCAAAGCTTAAGCTCGGCTCAGAGTTGCGCCAAAACGACACCGACGCACGCCTCAATACCCGCCATTATTCGCGGCGAACTCATGCGCCCAACCCATCTGCCAGCCCGTTGAAGCCGGTTTTACTCCGTGGAAACGCCGGAGCGCCAGCGCGCGGATAATTGCGTCAAGATTGCACCAGAGCATTCTGATTTTGCACTCGATACCATGTAAGTTCGGTTCTTAGTTGGGCATCGAGAATTCAGTGCCCGAAGAAAAGTGGACAAACTTTCAAAGTGAAGTCCGCGTGAATAATACCCATCAATATGGACAATATGATGAAGACAATTCCCCAGAAGAACAAATGGCTTTTCGCTCTCTGCTTGATCTCGGCACTCGCCTTGGGCGCGTGCAGCGACGACAACGACACATCCAGCGGGAAAACCGCTAATAACAATATTCAAGCTGACGCAGGTGATTCCGACGTTGATGAAAACGACGATGACATCATTGAGGCCGACGTCGACGAAACCGATGTCGATGAAACCGATGTCGATGAAACCGATGTCGACGAAACCGATGTCGACGAAACCGACGTCGACGAAACCGATGAGCCGAGCTGCGATGTGGACGGCTTTGTGCTGCCCGAAGGCGAAATTTATATTGAAGAAATGTCCGGGGGTTGGTCTGTATTCGTTAACGCCCAGAACCGAGCCTTCTCGCTTTTTCTGTCCAGCGAAGACGGGTCGGCCGACATCGGCACCGTCGAGTTTCAGGACATTTCCTTCGACCAGCAAAGCAATGTTTTGATGATCGCCGATCAATGCAACCCGTTAGGCTGCGAAGCGCTGTATCTGGCCACGGCTGGCACTCTCGACATCACCGCCTTTGACCAGGAGCAACCCGGGAGCTTCGAAGGCGTATTTAGCGGCCTTAAACTGGTCGAAATCAGCACAGAGAATGATGATTTCTCCCGCATTGAAGACGGTAATCTCTGGTGCATCGACACCCTTGATTTCGCCGCCACAACCAACCCGCGTGATACCTTCCCGGACACAGTGAACTGCGATCACAACGGTTTCCCGGCTCCTGGAAGCGGAGCGGGCGAAACCCTGGCACGCGCTGGCGACGGTGGAGACACGCTGTTGGTCGACACCAGCTCTCAAGTCGCCCTCCCCCACGACATCTTGTCGCTGCAGATCTATGGCGCCTACGAAGGCGCGGCGAGCGACGTGGGCACCTACCAACTCGACGACTTTAATTACGCAACCTGCAACAACTGCCTGCTGGTCTATACCGACTGCACCGCAGACTCCTGCGCCAAGACCTTTATTGCTGGCAGCGGCGAGCTCGAGGTCACCGCCAATGGCCAGGTTGAAGGCGAATTTACCAATGGCGAAACGTTCGCCGCCACGCTCAGCAATGCCGAGTTGGTCGAGGTAACCATCGACCCCAATACCTATGAAGCGCGCCTGGTGGAAGGCGGCGAGAGCTGGTGCATCAGCGAATTCACCTGGCAGGAGACGATTCAAAGCGCGCCGCAGTGACGCAAATCCTCGCCCGCGTTCTCACTGCTAGCAGAAACGGAATGCGGGCATGATCCCAACGTAAAACTTAGCGATACAAACACGGAGAACACCATGAAACCTCAAGCAAATATGTCACACTCAATGCGCGCAATCTCAAGCGCCACTCGTTGGATGCTCGCCGGTGCATTGCTCAGCGCCACGCTGCTCGGCGCAGGCTGCGGTGAGAGTGCGGATGAGCCGGTCTATACCCAGACCAGCACCCAGCAAATCTTCCAATCGGACCTCGCCGATACCGGTGCCTATACGCTGAAGACCAACGCCGCCGGCGGACTCTATCTGGTGTGCAATACCGGCGCGGATATCGACCCGCACACCCTTAGCCCGGCCGGCACGGCCGAACTGACGTCTTGGCTGGAGAGTTGCCTGGCAGAACTCAGCGTGGGGCAAGGCGGACCGATGAGCGAATCCCTCATCGATCGCTGCGTCGACCAGACCGCCAGTGCATATGCCAGCCATATTAGCAATAGTAGCCCCGATAGGCCCTTTAATGGCGGCTCCCACCAAACCAAAGCCGATATCAAGGATATCCGCTCAACGGCAGGACGATTCTGGCTGTGCACCGCTGAACTGCAAGGCTTCGAAAACCCCTTGCCGATGCCGAACGAAAACTCCGCAGCGTTCAGGCAAGCATGCAAAGACGCAAACGGTACCGCCCCCATCGAGATCTTTATTGATCGAGTGTCCCAATTCGTGGAAGCCCAGGAAAGGTATAATCCCTGCCCGGATATTGATTTTAATAGCCCCAAGCAGGATAAAAACGGTCTTCTCTTTGAGTGTGCTTCGAACCACCACGTGATCTCGCAGGTTGCCTCCCGCAGTATCGGCGGATTGGAAGCCGTCATGGACCGCTGCCCGGGCCAAGAAATCAGCGAGCAGGGGTTTGGCGACCAAAGCCCCGCAAATGGCACGACCATCTACGGCTGCACCTCTCACGGTCAGACCACCGCTCACTCGGACGGATTCGGGGCATTCCTCGAATTCGAAGCACATTGCACAGAGCTGGGCGGACAGGCGTATAGCCGTGAACTTAGCCGCGACAACGCCGAAGCAGACGCAGACTACCTGTGCACCGCTAACGGCGATTTGCACAGCAATATTGAATCCGTCAACGACTATAGCCGAGCACGAGCCAGTTGCGCCCTTCAGGGCGGCAGCATCCTGACCACCAACCCGCCGTCGATGCGCGGCGCCAGCACAGTCGGGCGTGATGGACGAGGCGACAAAGTCGAGTTCGCTCGCGAACCTCATAAAGGTGTCGACCAAAACGGCCAGCTCTATGTCATTTGCATGCCCGGCGCCGACATCACGGAGTGCAGCAACGCCAGTGAGTTTAAAGCCGCATGGCATGACTGCATCAATAGTGGCCGTCAACCCACCGCCTGGAGCACAAATAGCACCGTCGATTACCAAGAGATTTCGCTGAATGATTGATGCTGAGCAAATATTGATTTGCTTTGTGCGCAGGGCCTGTTAAGCCCATCACACACCATTAACTCAGTGCGAATCCAATAAAAGGGTCTCAGCGATAATCGCTGAGACCCTTTGGCATCTTCGCGAAATACTTATTCATCTCCTGGCACAGATATAATAACTCCGTGTCGTCTTTCGCCGTGGCGATTGTCGCATCGATTAATAACTCGTCGAATCTTCTTGAGCCGTGTGGTGGTGGTGGAGAAACTTAATGGAGTGTTGAACGAAGAGGCGGACCCTCCGGGCCTGTCCTTGGGCGAAGACCAACTGGAATTTTTGCATATATTATGTAATTAGGAAGCACCGCAACGACACCCGACCCCCAAAACCCGGACAATCTCATGCGATACCTCATCACCGGCGCAAACCGCGGCCTCGGCCTCGAATTCACCCGCCAGCTCATCGAGCGCGGCGACCAGATCATCGCCACCTGCCGCCAACCCGACCGCTCCGACGCCCTCCAGCAACTCGCCAGAAACTCCGACAAGATCCAGGCCATTCTCCCACTCGATATCACCGACCCCCAAAGTGTCGCCGCGCTCGCCAAAGCCCTTGAGACCGAGACCCTCGAC
>Ga0209075_1003061_pt1 | contig 14232 bp, 8 predicted proteins | sample Stecom2011_FD_187523 | JGI IMG/M metagenome (GOLD analysis project Ga0209075, IMG submission 187523) | Agricultural soil microbial communities from Utah to study Nitrogen management - Steer compost 2011 (SPAdes) (version 2) | ecosystem: Environmental > Terrestrial > Soil > Agricultural land... | reverse complement strand
GCAAATGGCCGGGGCGACGCTTTCGATCATACCGGTGATTATCGTGTTTATGTTTGTGCAGAGGTATTTTATTGCCGGAATCGCGAGCACCGGCCTGAAAAATTAGACTCATTTTACAAATCGCCTCATTTCGGCAGAGTATTCCTTGAACCACAAAATATTAATCGTTGTTTATTGGGAAAGGAGAAAAAAATGGCGCATTTTGGGCATTTTAATTCAGAAGGAAATGAATTTATCGTCAATCAGCCGCTTTTACCCATAAGACACTTGATTAATTTTAGTTGGAATAATCATCTCATTTCTGGGGTCAATCAGTTTGGAACCGGCGAAGGTGTTTTTAACAATCAAACTCTGTTGTATAATGATTCCAGAGGCAGAGCCAAGATGATTAAAGACGGAAGACGATATTTTTATCTGCGCGATGAAGCCGGTAAAGTATATTGGAATTTGGGTTATTTTCCCGTAAAGTATGAACCGGCAAAACTTACAACAATTTTCGGCGCCGGGTATTCCAAGTTTATTCATACCACTGAAGGTATTCAATCCGAAATGCTTTGTTTTGTCGCCCATGATGAACCGGTGGAAGTTTGGGTAATAAAAGTAACCAACCTAACGAAAAGCAATAGGAAACTAAAGGTTTATCCCTATGTGGAATGGCTTCTTCAGGGGTATTCCATATCCAGCGACTATTATTCCTATCTAAAATCGGAATACCTTAAAGATCTTAACACTGTGATCAGCATAAACCAGTCTGATGAACGTCCGCATGAACGGTATACAGGATTTGTCGCTTCCAGCATTAAGCCGACGGGATATTGCGGGAGTGTTCGGGAGTTCATGGGCATTTACGGTGAACCGTCAAGGCCGCAGTGTGTAATCACCGGAGCATGCTCAAACCAACCGACTTGTAATGAAAATTTGGCGGGAGCGCTTGAAATACCATTAGAACTTGCCGAAGGGGAGTCGAAAGAGTTTACCGTCTTGATTGGCAACACCTCGGATCTGGTCGAAACAAGAAGGGTTGTTGCCAAGATCTTTGGCGAAGGTTATTTGAAAAAATCTTTCAAGCTGCTCAAGAAGGCCAAAGCAGACATGACTAATCATACCCTTATTTGCACCCCTGATGCCAAAATTAATACGCTGATTAATGTTTGGGCTAAAAATCAAATAACGCTCTGCTTGGAATTTGGCCGCGACGGTGTAAGGGGGTTTAGAGATACTTTGCAAGACGCTTGGGCGATTCTTTCCTTCAATCCTGAACTGGCCAAAGAAAAAATAATTGAATCCTTAAGGCATCAGTGTCGAAATGGTTCTACCTTACGGGGATGGATGCCGGCCGTGACGAAACAATACTCCGACGGCCCAACCTGGATAACTCCGGTAGTTACAGAATATATCAAATACACGGGAGACCAGGCCATTCTGGATGAAATTGTTCCCTACTATGACGGAGGCGAAGCAACTATCCTTGAACATATGATCGTCGCCTTGCGGCATTTGCGAAAAAACAGGGGAAGGCATGGACTATGTCTGGCCTTCAAAGGCGATTGGAACGACTCTTTGGATTGGATGGGTAAAGAGGGTAAAGGTGAAAGCGTGATGACTTCTATGGCCTATTACCTAAGCCTTAATTGTTTTGTCGAACTTGAAAAGGAAATCCTGAAACAGGAAGATCTTACATTTGAGATGATGGAAGCGGCGGAGGAAATAAGACTGGCAATCGAAGAACACGCGTGGGATGGCGACTGGTACCTGCAGGGATACAGCGACCGGGGAAGTCCGGTCGGGTCGAAGGAAAATTTACAGGGGAAAATATACCTTGTACCCCAAGCATGGGCTATTTTCAGTGGCGCCGCGTCGAAGAAACGGAGACAAAAGTGTATTGCCGCTGTAGAAAAATATCTGGATGCAAAGACGGGATGCGTGATGTGCCACCCCGCATTTACCCGGGCTGATAAAAATGTGGGACGACTCACAGTTATCTTACCGGGGATGTATGAGAACGCCTCGACCTATTGTCATGGATCGGCCTTTATGATTGCAGCTTATCTCCTTGAAGGCAGGGCAAATGATGCCTATAAGCTCTACCAAAAAGTGATGCCTGATAGTGAAGGTCACCCGGCCGATGTCTCCGGAGTAGAACCATATGCCTTTACCAATCAGTATCTGGGGCCGGATAGTTTGCGGGCAGGCCAATCAATTTCAGGATGGATCACCGGTACGGCAGGTTGGATGTATGGGCTCATGATTAACTATTTTCTCGGTTTTAGGCCGGGTTATCAAGGAGTATACATTAATCCCTGTCTTCCTGAGGAATGGAGAGAAGCTTCGCTTTCTACAACGCTAAGAAACACGGAATACAAGATAAAAATACAGAAGGGAACAGGAAAGAAGGGGGAAATAACCGTTGATGGCGAAACGTTAGAAGGCTCTTTCATCCCATATAGCGGTAAGAAAAAGATTGCTATTCTAATCAATTGTTAAGCCATAAAATACCGGCGTTCTTATCACCATAATATTGTATTCAGTTTTAATTAAGCCAGAGATTAAATCTTTTCTCTGGTGCTATTTTTATCTCCCGAAAAGTGTAAGTGCGCACGGCTAGTTTTTAGGATAATGGATCATTTTTCAATTAAATTATTCAAGAATTAGAACCGATAATTTGGGTAGGGGAGTGTGCAATTGTATAAACTGATAATCGTTGATGATGAAGAAATGATTAGACAGGGTGTTGTCAACGGGATCCTCTGGCGTGATCTGGGATTCGAGGTCATCGGGCAGGCTGAAAATGGGATGGAAGCACTTGACTTGATCGAGCAGACTGTTCCCGATGTAGTGGTTACCGATATTCGAATGCCGGAAATGGACGGAGTTGAGTTAATGCAATATCTGGCGGAAAAAATACCATCCATTAAAGTTGTAGTGCTAAGCGGATACGATGATTTCGAATACTTGAAATCATCAATTAGAAATAATGTTTTTGACTATCTATTAAAACCAACCAACGTTGATGAGTTTGTGCGGATGTTTAAAAAGCTGAAGACAGTTATTGATCATGAAAGGCAAAAAAGACGTGATTATGAAGCGCTGAAAAAAAGTCTACAGGAGAATCTTCCTTACCTTGAACAAATTTTTTTGAATCAGTTAATTACCGGCTTTTACCATGATATTAACGAAATCAAAGAAAAGAAAAATTTCTATAAACTGGAGACGCTCGAAGGTAAACTTGCTGTAGTTGTCTTGGAGGTGGATAACATTCAAAACATCTCTAAGCAGGTATCGGAAGAACAGAAACAAATGGTTGAATTATTTATTATTCAGCAGGCAAACAACATGCTTAATAAGAACCAAGGGAAATTTTTCCGGGGACATGACAACCGGATTATGGGAATATGCTCTCTGAAGACAGGGATGAAAAGTTTGCTGATTACTTTGAAAGAAATTCAGCAAAAGGTATTTGCGGAGCAAAAACTAAATATGTCGGTGGGGGTAAGTAATGCCTTTGAAAATTTATTGGAGCTCAATAGATATTCCAACCAAGCCAAGCGGGCGATCAGACAAAAACTATGTTTGGGAAGCCGCAGTATAATTTTGTTTAGTGATCTTGAAAATGTATCTGAAACCGAGATTCCAGTGATTAATTTTAACGAAGAAACCATCGTTGATTTTATTTTTGCCGGAGAAGAGCGGCAACTCTCCGCCTATATTAACTCTACCTTAGATTGTTTAAGAAATAAAATGTTTAAGTCTTTTGAAGCGATTGATTCAAGTATTTTGAAACTTCTCTTCGGGCTGGATAACTACTTTCAGCTGTATGGAATAAGTGTCAAAAAAATATTGCAAGAAAACGGGTTGGGATTTCAAAAGATTTATCAGATTGATACCCTTGAGCAGAAAATTGCCTGGTTGGATTCGATTTTAAAAGATATTTCCCAGGCAATATCCGCCGGTAGAAACGATAAGGTGACTAAGTTAATTGGGGAAGTCAAAAGGTATCTCGAGAAAAATTATGCAAATAACAGTACCTGTTTGGAATCGGTCGCCGATCTTTTCAAAAAAAGTCCGCCCTATATGAGTAAATTATTCAAAAACGAAGTAGGGGAGAACTTTTCAGATTATTTAACAAAGTTACGCATGGAAAAAGCCAAAGAACTTTTGAAAAATGTAACGATAAAAGTCTATGAAGTTTCTTCAATGGTAGGATATGCCGATACCTCGCACTTTTCAAGAAAGTTTAAGAGTTATACCGGATTGAGTCCCGTCCAATATAAGAATGAAAACGGTCGGATATAAGAGCGCTTTCTTAAGTAGTGAAAATGAGAGGTAAATATAATGGGATCATTTCAGAAAAGAATCAGGTTAATCTTCAGCAGAATGAATTTAAGCCGGCGGCTAATCATGTTTTTTACTTTAGTTATTGTTTTTTCTGTATCATTATCAAATATTATGGTGATGAGCTATTCCAAGAAACGGATGTTGGCTTTGTCGAATGAGCTGATTGGTAATACGCTTGAGCAAGTTTCGAAAAATGTGAACGAGGTTTTGATCACCCGTATTTATGCACTTTCGGATTTACTGATGCAAGACGATGAGGTATATGAGATGTTAGGTAATAATTATGACCCCTTAACCGATCCCATGAGGGAAGATTTCAATCTGAAAAAAGAGAGAGAGATCGATCAAGTTTTATTTGCGCAAAAGATATCCCATAAATATCTTACCCCCTTTGATGGAATTCAAATTGCGGCTTTGTGCGGTAAAAACGGAGAAATAATGAGTATCAGCTATTCAAATGAGTTTAGTCAAGCGGCACTGGTAAAAATCGATGATTTTGTCCAAAAATGTCGGCTTTCCAATATGGTGATACATTTTGAACCGTTACAAGAGAATCTTTTTGATCGAGGTAGGGTAGTTGAAAAACGGGAACAACTGGTTGTTTTAGCCGGACGTTCGTTAATAAAGCCGGGTACCCACGAATACTTTGGAGCGGTAATATTTGCGATTCCAGAGCGGATTATTTATAACGCTTATTCCAACATTCAGCTGGGGAAAACCGGTGAAATACTTATCTATAGAACCACGGGAGAATTAATATCTTGTTTTGATGAGACGAAGCTGGATAAACTGATGCTTGATGATAAATATATAGAGCTTTTAAAAAGTGAAACATCAGGCGTAAAACACTTAACCGAAAATGGGCGGCGAGTTTTGTGGGTCATGAAACCTTTAGCGGAGAAAGACTGGTTTGTAGCAGGTAAAGTGCCTGTTAATGAGATATCGGAGGAGGTAAATGTTTTATGGGGAATTACCGTAACCATGATTGCAATCGCGATCATAGTCTCGCTGTTATTTATCTCGGTATTGGTAGAGAGTATAATTAAACCGATCAAAAGAATCATTAACGCAATGAAACAAGCTGAAGCGGGAAATTTGCAAGTTGCCGCCGAGGTCGCCGGTCAGTATGAAATAAGTGAAATCGCCAGGTATTTTAATCGGATGATTTCACGAATCCGGAAATTGAATGAAATCGAGAAAAAGAAAAAGGAAGCGGAACTAAATGTTTTGATGGGACAGATTAACCCGCATTTTCTGTATAACACGCTTGAATCAATTGTCTGGAAGGCACAGGCTGCCGGCGAATCGGAAATTAGTCAAATGGCTTATAGTTTAGGACGGCTCTACAGAACATCAACCAATAGTAGAATGCTACAAGTCAAAGTAGCGGAAGAATTGGAATATGTCAAGACTTATATAGAGATTCAAAAATTAAGATATAAGAATCGCTTTGCGTATGAAGTTTTTGTTGAAGATGAAAGTTTACCGGCTTGTTTTACCTTAAGAATGATTCTGCAACCCATTGTTGAAAACGCCGTCAGTCATGGTGTTAAACCGACGAAGAGAAAAGTGCGGATCCTACTTGAGGTTAAGAAAATTCACCAAAATCTAGTTTTCACCATCACCGATAACGGCGCCGGCATGACAACTGATGAATTACAAAAAATAAAGATGAAGTTAAATAGTAATGATGCAGGGGAAGACCAACCAATCAAACCGAGACCCAAAAAACCAAGTGGTATTGGGTTAACAAATATTAATGAAAGAATAAAGCTTTATTTTGGTGAGCAATACGGCCTTTCAATCGAAAGTGAAAAAAACGTCGGAACAAAGGTCACTGTCATTGTTCCCTTAATCTACGACAGTGAATCCTGCTTCTGATTTTCTTACCACTTTGTTTTTCTCCCATTACAAGTCATGACTTCTAGATATCTGTCTCAAGGATCAGTCTTTTCCATCCTACTTTTTTTCCTCGTCTTCTTTCACCCCGGAATGTATTAGCAAGGAGACGGGAATAAATTATAGGTGATACGTCAAAAAGGAGTTGACCTATGGTGAGGTTTCTGTTTACAATTATCGGGATTATTGTTTTTCTCGTGTTCGTGGTAGGACTCGCGTCTTTAGCCGGGAGTTATCAATTCAATCAAGCGGTAAACCGGGAAGTACAAGCTTTTTATCAAAAGGTGGAAAACAACCATAAAATCGTCACCGGAGCCGAACCGGCCGGCTTACCAGACCCGGTCCGGGTATGGCTTGAAAAGGCCCAAGTGCTTGGCAAAGAGATGATAGTTTCCGCACATACCGTTCAGGATGTCCGTTTGCGGCTGGACAAGGAGAAACCCTGGATGCCCGCACAGGCGGAGCAGTACTTCAGGACCGGGGAACCCGGCTTTATTTGGAAAGTAAAAATTAAAGCCGCACCGCTCTTTCATATCGCGGGCCGGGATAAATATGTGGACGGGCAGGGTAACATGCAGATTAAGCTCATGTCTTTATTTTCAATTGCTGATGCCGGCGGACCCGAAATTGACCAGGGGACTTTACTGCGCTACCTGGCGGAGATGATGTGGTTTCCCACCGCGGCTTTACATGATTATATAAGGTGGGAGCAGATTGACGCGTCTTCGGCGCAGGCGACCATGGATTACAGGGGAGTATCGGCCTCCGGGATCTTTACTTATAATGAGCAGGGCGAGATCGTCAAGTTTACCGCCGAGCGTTACGGTGAATTCGACGGTGAATACCGGCTGGAACCCTGGTTGGTGGAAGTCGGCGATTATAAAGAGTTTGATGGTTTTATGATTCCCAGCACAGGAAAGATCACCTGGCAGCTGGATACAGGAGATTTTGAATGGTATCGTTTTACGGTTAGGGAGATGGAGTATAATCAGGTAGAATTCCAGGAGGAATAATTAAAAACATTATAAAACTAACGGTAAACATTAATATGCCGGGAATTAGATTGTCAACCCGGAGATATTTTAGAATACGAACCGGGAAAGAATGAAAACTAGGTGGGTTCCGAAAATTTAAGAGTTGCGGTTTTTCTCCTTCCATTGCCGCCAATATTCCTGGATAAACTCTTTGGTGACCGGAAGGGAGTAGTCAGCGAGCAGGTGCCGGTACTCTTGGTCAAATTGTTCATAATCACCGGGCGCGAGACTTTTGCGCAGGCGGTAGCTCCATTCCACCCCGGTGGTCAGCGCCGTCCAGGAGAGGTTGGCCGAGCCGATGAAGACTTCACTGTCGTCGGGCAGGTCAAAGAAATAGGCTTTGGGATGAAAGGAACGCCCGGTTTCGACGTAGGCCCGGAGTTTGAGGGCGGGACCGACTTTTTCGCTCAGGTATTCCAAGGCATAAGGTTCAGTATTACATAAATAGGTTCCGGTGAGAATGGCAATTGGCGCCCCCCGGTCGGAGGCTTCCCGCAAAGGCTTGGCCAGGAGCCGGGCGCCGGATTCAGTGATGAAGGCGACGAGAAAGCGGATTTGTGAAGCCTCTGCAATTGCCGCGCGGAGATATTTATAAAGGGAGTCCTTGGGACCCCTGACGGCGTTGTTGACCCGGTAAAGGTCAAGATCGCGCGGATCCATTTTACCGCTCCTTTTCTTTTTTCCTCTTTATTTCTATAGTTTTCCATTTTATCCTTCCTCAGGCCGGCATCAATTTCTCACTTTACAAATACCTCTGGTATTTTTTGTGGTATAATCTTAAATCCGTACAAATGTTGGACTGGATGTCTGCGAATATCCTGATTCAGGGAAAATAAATATTGTACCCTTTCAAGAAGTAGTCTTTACCGCAGAGTCCCGTCTCTCACTATCTTCAACTTCACCTCCACTTCGAAAGGAACCGTCGGATAAACATCTTTCCATTCGATCCGTTGCCATATGTCTTGATGTTGAATCCGTAATTTATCTCCGAATCCGACGATATCCGAATTGAAATTTTGTAGTTTCTTTATTACAGCGGTTAAGCGCGGCCGTAATACTTGTTCAGCGACTGATTCCAGTTTTTGAACATAGGCGGGCGTTAACTCTTCCCCGGTTTCTGTTATTTCATTGAGAGTACCGGTAATTTGCGTTTTTACCAGGAAAAACGGCGTCCCGCCTGAAGACCGGCTTACCTTAATCCGCGAATTTCCCCGGACATTACGCAGGGTTAATACTTTATTATCGGGAAGACCAATTTTAACACCTCCCGCCTGCATCAAACCGGCAAGCAAACCGAAATACTGAGTCTCGGCCATATCCAGTTTACCGGTTAGGCGGTCGCCGTTAAAGACAGCCAGTCCGGCCGTTACGAACGTTTTGTTTTCCCGGTCCAGAGTAATCAACGACGCATACGGATCGGTGGCTTTATGCAAAAGCTTTTGTTCAAATTCCCAGAGAGGCATATAATAAGTCCAATCACTTTTTGTGACCAATTGCGCGGCTTGGATAAACTGAAAACCGGGTAAAATCTCCTGCGCCGGTGAAAAAGAAAGAATTTCCTCCGCCGTATGATGGGAAGCAAAAAATAGGATTGCCTGCGGCGGCGTTTTCGGATTACGAATGAAGGTTTCAGTTATTGGTCCAATTCCTTGTCGCGCCAACTTTTCGTTAATAACTATGGATTTGGTTTGTTCGATGACCACTTCCTGATAGGTTTTGGCCTGTAAACCGTTAAGAGCGGCATTTACCGATTCGGCGGAGAAATTTATGGTATTGAATTGTTTCCCCGGCTCGCCCCCGGAGATTGCCCCGGGCGGCAGCCAGATCCCAACAGCCCGATAACAGTGTCGATAATAATAGGAGCCCTATTGTGAGAATATACAATTTACTTTTCATTCGGCAATGCCCTCTTTCCCCGGATTAATGAGACTATGTAAACAAATAAAGGATAGACCGTTACCGGTAAAACCAGCCAACGGCGGTACTCGGTAAATACCGTACGGGATATGAAGTCGTCGGGAAATAGTAATACCGCAGTCCCCACGAGCAACAATAAACCAATGCAAGTCCAACGGTAGTCCAGAAAGGAAAATTGCTGCCGCAGGCTTTTGGCCACCACCGAGAACAGGAAAGCTACAGCCACAAAGAACAAGCTCGTCCAGATCGTCAAAAATAAGAGTCCTACCTGCTCCAATACTAAAAAAGTAATATAAATATGTTGAACGGCGACAAACTCAGACCAATTGAACTTTTGTGTTAACTCTGCGCCGAATACCCCGATTGCTCCAACTATTCCTAAAAAGAAACTCAACAAGGAAATAGTTGCCGCCGATAATACCGGGATATGCAGCTTTTGCGGTTTGGTATTGAGCGGATAGATTAAATACCAAAGGAAAAGCCACGCCGATCCGTCCGCCGGAAACCGTCAGCGCCAGGCGGATGGGTAATGAACCCGCATTGACGGCGAAAAGAGCTACATATATGCCGGGCAATAAAACGGCGATCATATTACCGATGATGCGGAAAATACGCAAAAAAACACCGAACCCAAAGGAGAAATAATAATCCTCGGAACTCTGGTACAGTTCATTTACTGTTACGGGAACTATGATAGCGTCGGAACTTCCGTCAATCAGGATGACGACCCTGCCTTCCAGCAGGGCTGCAGTCAATTTATCCGGACGTTCCGTACTCTGGGTCAAAGGAAAAAGCGACAAGGGATTATCGGAAATATATTGTTCAATATAGCCGCCCCCGACAATACCGTCGGTATTGATTTTCGCCAAACGTTCATGCACTTTCTTCACTACCAGGGGATTGGCCACATCCTGCAAATATAATACCGCTACCTTAGTCCGGCTCCGGGCGCCGATTTTTGTCCCGTCGATTTTCAGCCGGCGGTTTTTAATCCGCTCCCGGATTAAGAGAATATTCTGCCTGATGTCTTCCATAAGCGATAATTTGGGCCCACGGATCGTTCTTTCGATTAAGGGCGGCGTCGGTTCCCGTTTGGTTCTCTCGTGGGTGTTGAAGGTATATATGAAATTATTTCCCGCCAGATGAACCAGGGTATAACCGTCTAAAAGATCATTTACGGCTTCGTCTAAGGATTCTCTGCTCTTTCGTCCTTGTTCGGAGATTAGCGGCAGAATATCCTCCCAGGTATAATTTTCTTTTTCTTTTGCGAGCCGCCCCAACGGCGCTAAAAAGTTGGTTTGAATATCTTTTTTATCAGCGAATGAGGTTAAAAAGGCAATACTGATCTTTCCGTCCGCCGGCGACTCAAATTCCAGATCATAGGGATTATTCAGCGCGTCCATAATTAACTTTCTAAACTCATAGGATTGAACAGGTATAGGTTCAGTCATGGGATTCTCCTGTCTAAAAATCAACTATATATTAAATTTGCCTATAGTTGCTCTTTTATTCAAATGATGTTCTGGAATTAAGGATGAACCAATTTCGTTGCTTCGGAAATGGGAATCCTCAAGGGTAATGTCAGCCATCCGGGTTCCAGTAATGATAAAGAGTTTTAGGGATACGGGAAATTTCCGTAAATATTTTCAATTTTAAAAAGGATTTTTTAGATTCATAACGAATACTTATTTAATTTAAAAAATTAAGTAGTAAATAAATTATTGTTTTTTGTGATTTTTTAACTGTAGCTCAGGCCACGAAATGCATATAATTACAAAATAATCATAGTAAGGGGAGAAAGTAGTGAACAAGGTAATAGTATTAATGAACGGCACTGTTATTACACCTCTGAGAGAGATAGAAGATGAAGTGATTCTCATTGAGGGAGAACGCATAAAAGAGGTGGGTACCAGGGCGCAAATTAAAATTCCGGGTGAAGCAAAGGTTATTGATGTCAGAGGCGCATATATCAGCGCCGGTTTTATCGATCTGCACCTGCACGGCGCCTGGGGAGGAGACGTTTCCGCGGGAACGGAAGAAGATTTGTATAAAATGTCCGCCGGTTTAGTAAGAGGAGGAACGACATCCTTTCTTCCCACCACCTTGTCCGGTCCGCTCTCACAAATTACCTCTGCGGTCGATTCTGTTCAGGAGGCAATGAAAAAGAAGCTGCCCGGAGCAAAAATTCTCGGGATTCATCTGGAAGGACCGTATTTCAGTTTACAACAAAAGGGAGCCCAAAACCCGGAGTATATCATTGAGCCCAACCCCCAAGATTACCTGCCTTTACTGGAAAAATACACCTGTATTAAACGAATTTCCGCGGCACCGGAAATTCCGGGCGCTCTTGAATTGGGGCAGGAGCTTAAGCGCCGGGGTATTATGGCGGCCATCGCTCATTCAGACGCTACATATCAAGATGTATTGAAAGCTATTGAAAACGGTTACACCCATGTGACGCATGTTTATTCCGGAATGGGTGGGGTGCAAAGAGTTTCCGCCTACCGGGTGACCGGTCTTATTGAATCCACTTTGCTTCTTGATGAGTTGACCACGGAAATGATTGCCGACGGCCATCATCTTCCTCCCAGTCTGATGCAGTTGGTTTTGAAGGCTAAAGGTTTGGACAAGGTTTGTCTTGTTACCGATTCGATGGCCGCCGCCGGTTTGGGTCCCGGGGAGTATGCTTTGGGCGGATTAGATGTTATAGTGGAAGCGGATATTCCGGAAGTGTTTGAAATACCGACAGCAGAGCAGAATTATGTTGCCAAGCTGAAGGACCGGAGCGCTTTTGCCAGTAGCGTGGCGACGATGGATCAATTGGTGCGAAATATGGTAAGATATGTTGGGCTTAGTATTTCTGACGCCGTTAAACTGGTAACAATAAATCCGGCGCGGATACAACAGGGTTTGGAGCAAGAAATCGGGATTTTAAGCCCGGGGATGAATGCTGATATAATTGTTTTTGATAAAGATATAAATATAAAATTAACCATGGTTGACGGGGTAATTAAATATCAAGACGGCGAAATGTAAATTATTTATGCAATAAGGAAAGGAGTTCTTGAACAGAATGGAGAAACCGAAAAAAGAATTGGTAGCAGAACGTTTGCAAATAGAAGTTTTTAACAACCGGAAAGAGATGGGGATTGCCGCAGGCAAGGCAGTAGGCTCGCGAATTAAAAATCTTTTACAGCAACAGCGTCTCGTGACCATAATTTTTGCCGCGGCGCCTTCCCAAGATGAATTTTTGGCCACTTTGGCAGGCGAACCAGGTATCGATTGGCAGAAGGTAATTGCCCTGCACATGGACGAGTATGTTGGACTTTCCGTCGACTCACCGCAGCGTTTCCGTAAATACCTTGAAGATCATATTATAAATTTGGTACATCCGGGTGAGACGCACTTTTTAGACGGTAATGCCGAATCCCTTACGGATGAATGTCAACGGTACGCCAAGTTATTGGTGGAACACCCGGTGGATATCGTCTGTTGTGGGATAGGAGAGAACGGGCATTTAGCCTTCAATGATCCTCCGGTGGCTGATTTTTTGGACCCGGAGGTTGTTAAGATAGTGGAATTAGAGGAAAAGTGCCGGCAACAACAGGTTAACGATGGTTGTTTCTCCAGCTTGTCACAGGTTCCTACCCAGGCGTTGTCTTTGACTATTCCTGCTTTGCTCGCCGGTAGATTTATTTACTGTATGGTTCCGGGTTCAGCCAAAGCTGCAGCCGTGCGTGATAGTATTACGGGTCCGGTTGACACTTCCTGTCCCGCTTCGGTGTTAAGAAGGCACCTGAGGGCAGTGCTCTATCTGGAGCGGGATTCAGCGGCTTTGCTTTAATTTCTGAAGATTTGGTTCCATGTTGTCAACGAATATGGATGTAATCACCCCCAATATTTTTCCGCAAAGGAGGATTTTGGGGGTGTTTTTCGAATTCTTTTTTAGTGTAAAAAATTATAATTTATAACCATGTTACAAATAGTAAAGTCATACAGTATATTGTGTGGAGGCAGGGTGGAATGAAAGCAAAGAACGCAGGTAACAGTAAGTTTGTAAAGACTCATAACAGAATTTTGATCCGTAATATTATTCGTAAATTGGGGCCGATTGCCCGGTATGAAGTGGCCAGGGAGGCTGGTTTAACACCGCCAACGGTTACTGTGGTTGTCAACGAATTAATCAGAGATGGTATTGTCAATGAAGTAGGGTATGGAAAATCCAGCGGCGGGCGAAGACCGGTAATGTTGGAACTGAATCCGAAAGCCGCCTATATTTTTGCCGTGCGCCTGCAAAGAGGCGAAGGAGTTACCGCCCTTTTTGATTTGGGAGGTAATATTCTTAACCATCATAAGCGCATTCTTGACACTGCGGACGCGGAAGAGGTAGTGGAAGAGATTGGAAATTCTTTCGACTGGTTGATTAATAATACTGGTATTGATAAGCATAATGTTTTATGTTGCGGTTTGGCTTCACCCGGGTTAATCAACAGTCAACGCGGAGTAATTGAGCGTTCTTCAAACCTAAAATGGAATCAGGTACCTTTGGGAGCGATGCTTTCCAAACGTCTTTACGGGATTCCGGTTCATGTAGAGAATATTTCCAATGCCGCGGCTTTGGCGGAAAAAGAGTACGGCAGCGGGCGTGGTTATAATGATTTAATTTATTTTAATCTATCAGTTGGCGTTGGCGCGGGGATTATCATTGACGGGGAGATCTACGGCGGAACCAAAGGTTATGCCGGTGAGATTGGACATATGACCTTAATCCCCAGCGGACCGAAGTGCACTTGTGGAAGTTTTGGTTGCATGGAGGCGATTTGTGGGGTAAGAGCAATTATAGAACGGATGAAAAAAGAGATTCCAGAACAAGTTTTTGAAGAACATGGCCTGCACCGGAGCAGGCTAAATACGCAAGATCTTCTTCTTCCCCCGCTTCTTGAGACAAAAGAAATGAAGAAAATTTTACAAGAAACCGGAAGGTGGGTGGGGATTGCTGTAGCTAATTTGGTTAGTATTTTTAACCCGGCGTTGATTATTTTAGGGG